>Ga0070728_10003199_pt1 | contig 18487 bp, 15 predicted proteins | sample tdDd471_FD_66723 | JGI IMG/M metagenome (GOLD analysis project Ga0070728, IMG submission 66723) | Marine sediment microbial communities from the Atlantic coast under amendment with organic carbon and nitrate - tdDd47.1 | ecosystem: Environmental > Aquatic > Marine > Coastal > Sediment | place... | reverse complement strand
GCAGATTAAGGATAGCGCACTGAAACTGCCGCAGGCAGAGATCGATCGCATCAATGCCTATTTTGCGCCGCCAGCCTATGCCCAGCTCGAAGACAATGAGCAGTTACTGGCCGAGCAACGCTCCACGAACAGCGATTTTGATGCGTGGGTCAGTGCCAACGTTGCCGATCACAAGGTTCCGGGCTATGCCATCGCCAATATTTCGCTTAAGAGCCTGCGACTGCCCCCCGGTGATATGACGGCGGCACAGATGGATGCGGTTGCCGATCTGGCCGATGAATTCAGCTTCGGCGAGCTGCGTGTTAATCATCGCCAGAACCTGGTACTCGCTGATATCCGGCAATCCGATCTACTGGTCCTGTGGGAAAAGCTGGCCGCCCTTGACCTCGCCACACCAAATATCGGGCGCGTATCGGACATTATTGCCTGCCCCGGTCTGGACTATTGCGCGCTGGCTAACGCCCGCTCCATTCCGATCGCACAGGAAATCAATGAACGCTTTCAGGACATGGATCGCGTGAACAACATCGGTGATCTGACGATCAACATCTCGGGCTGCATGAACGCCTGCGGGCATCATCATGTCGGCCATATCGGAATCCTTGGCGTCGACAAACGCGGCAAAGAGTTTTATCAGTTCACACTGGGCGGCTCATCAGACCAGAACGCCTCGCTGGGCGATCGCACCGGCCCCGGTTTCCCGGGCGATAAGGCTGTGGATGCAGTCGAAACCATTCTGGACACCTACCTCAAGTTGCGAAACGAAGGCGAGCGGTTCCTGGAAACCTACCGGCGTGTAGGCATGCCCCCATTCAAGGAGGCACTCTATGGCTCTTCTTAAGAAAGGGGTGCTGATTGAAGATACCTTCGCCGACGTCAGCGCGGCAGAGCAAATTCCGGACAGCGGCGCGCTCATCGTAAGCGTGGAGCAATGGGAGGCACAACGGGACGCATTAACGCAGCGTGATGACCTTCTCGGGATCGTATTACGCAGCGACGAAAAACCGTCACTGATAGCAGATGACCTGCAGCATTTTGCGTTGATCGCCCTCGACTTCCCCGCCTTTGGCGACGGACGGGCCTATTCATCTGCCCGACTGCTGAGAGACCGTTACGGATACGAGGGTGAACTGCGCGCGGTCGGTGATGTATTGCTGGAGCAATTGCATTTTATGAATCGCGTAGGCTTCGATGCGTTTGCCATTAACAGTGACGATGCGATTCGCGATTGGGAGATCGCCGCCGCCGACATCGGCGTCTGGTATCAGCCGGCTAGCGATGGCCGCATTACGGCAGCACAACTGCGACGTCAGAAATATTCGTAATCTGCGCCCGTCGCCGCCTGCATTTGCTGCGCGACACTAACTCCATGCATGACGAATCATCAACTCTGGGCGACAAACTGATACTGGCAGCAGGCATGACGCTGTTTGCTATCGGACAGTCACTGCTATTCATCATCATCGCACCCCTGGTTCCTCTCACCGGGCTTAGCAAAACAGAATTCGGCCTGATTTTTGGCATAGCCAATATCCCGCTGATTTTCGCCGCCCCCATGTGGGGTCGACTAAGCGACCGATACGGGCGCAAGCCAATTTTCATCATAGGTTTATTTGGCAGCGCCATCGGCACACTCATGGTGGCACTAGCCCTTAAGTACGGGATCGAAGCTGCATCTTCCGTCGGCGTTGTTGCCCTGCTTTTACTGTTCGCACGTGCCTTCTACTCGTCGACTGCTTCTGCTATTTACCCGTCGTCACAGGCCTACATAGCCGACGTCACGCCACCGGATAAACGCGCCCAGGGCATGGCGCTGATGGGTGGCGCCAACAGCCTTGGTTCGATACTCGGCCCCGCCATCGGCGGCGGGCTCGCATTTATGGGTTTGCTGTTTCCGATGTACGTAACAGCCGGAATCATGTTCGTCGGTGCTGTCTGGGCAATATTTATATTGCGCGAGCCTGTGCGCCATTTCGAGATAAAACAGGCGTCCACACTAAAGTTTAGCGACAAACGCCTGCGCCCTTTCATGATTGTGTGGGCGTGCTTTTTTCTGGTATTTATCTCCATGCAATTCATAACGCCGTTTTATATTGCAGATAAATACGGCTTTAGCGACCCCAAACAAATGTCGCAGATAGCCAGCATTGCGCTGGCCTGCATGGCCGTCATCATCACGCTCACCCAGGGCGTGCTGTTTCAGATTATCAAGCCACACCCGCAAACACTATTGCGGCTATGTGGCCCCGCTTTCGCACTGGCACTGGTGGTCATTGCTTTTGCACCGAACATCTACATCATGATCTTCGGCTACTCGCTTATCGGCTTTGCTTTCTCGTTTGCGACACCGGGAATCAATGGTGGGGCAAGCCTGAGCGTGGAACCCCACGAACAGGGTACTGCTGCTGGCATTCTAGCCGCCGCGAATACGGTGGGCCCCATACTGGGGCCTGCTTTCGGGCCGCTACTGTACGAACTGGCACCCAATGCACCAATGCTGGTCGGTGCAGCGATATTCATTGTGCTGAGCTTCTACGTAATGACGATTAAAATCCCGGAACACTAGTCGTTCGCAGCGGGATCAGGCTGTAATTCCGTGCAACCAGATTGCGCGAAGACCTGCCTCCCCACAGAAATCGCACTATCACGGTTTGGCCCCAAAGGGACCTGTGGATTACTCGTGAAGGCATCGATAGCCTCGCCAAATGCTGCGCACAGCTCCCCTTTAGTTTTGGTCACCAGGCCACCGCAATCGTTATCTATATATACGAGTCGGGAACTCGCTGTCATGAGGCGGTTCCAGTCGCGGGGTTGCTGAAGTTCCAGCGAATTTCTTTCGATAAGTCACTAGCCTACGCACAGATAGTGCCAACGTCTATGTCTGGTGGTTCAGGTTCACAGGCACCCAACAGACCAATTGCGACTACTAACACGACAGCCCTGAATTTCACCTGAAACCCGAATACCGACTTAAACATCAACTGACTAGAGCTATCGCGCGGACGGCGTTCATGTACTTTGAGTGACGCCCTATGCGTAACGGCATTTTTGCCAGCAGATTGACGGCCTCCGGCCTGTCTTCTCGAGCAAACTTGAATTCAACCACGAGCGTGTCCTGCATAATCGCCGGATGATCGAAATTGGGTAGCGCACCAGAACGCTGATCGCAGACACGCTGGTCAAGATCAATGGTGGCCCTGATCAGTCGATCAGCACTTTCATAGTACTCGCGCCGATACCGATTGATCATAATTGGTAGCGGATTCTGATCCAGCCAGAATTGCCCGGCTACGGGTATCTGACGCCGTATGGACTGGCGTATAGCCTGCCAGTCATCACCGGGCTGGTATGGAGCTTCGGCTATGGCATACCGCAGTTTCCAGCCAAAATGATTGCGTTTTTGCTTAACCTCAAGCGAACCGGTTGCGGGGCCAGCGGATTTACCGTACCAGCGATAGCGAACCTTGGAACGCTCGCTCACACCCGCCAGATTTTCGGAGTACGCACGATAGTCCCAGGTATCAAAGTAAACGTTGTTGACCTGCCGTTCGGGGTAGGGAGAAAAAAATCCGGCAGGGTGCATATGCAACCAGTGACGCAAAACCGCGTATTCGGTAGCATAGGCTGCGAACTTAACCTCGTGGCGTTCTTCGTGACCACCCAGTGCATCCATTAGCGCAGCCCCTTACGCATAACAGTTTCATACAGGGCATCGACGTCAACATCACTCGCCTCTGCATCTGTTCCGTCTACCTGCACCCGACTGCCCGTCTGGACGAGCACATCGGTCTCGGCATTCTCAATAACCACATTCTCGGCGATAATTTCTGCCGGCCCGTATTCCGGCTTCTTGATATAGGCCGTCATGCCCGCAAAGGTCGCGTTGCGAATCGTTGCAGCACTGATTTGCAGCACTGATGCGTCTTTGGATGCCGCCCCTGTTCCGACAGTATCGATCTCGACATCGCTGGCAGTCATCATGCTTTTCTCGCCTACCGACAGCGCCTTATCAGAAACATCAGTAAAACCACTGCCCGTTACCTTTATTTGGCTGCCGCTGACGTCGACGGCGTCGCCACCCCCGGCCAGGCCAATATTCTGGAAGCGGCTGTCCGTCACGCTGCCTGTTGCGAAATCAGCATCAAAAGCATCAGAAGCAGTGCCCTTGATCAGCGTGCCAGTAATAGCAAAATCCGAATGAATTATATTCAGCGCGTCTTCACCATGACTGTCCAGCAACTCGCAACCGACGATGTCTACATCACTCATATAGAAGTTCACGCCGCCCGTTAAAGACCAGCTGCCCACGGACACTCCCCGCGTATCGCGCACCACTACGTGTTGCATTAAGGAACGAGCGGGCGCCTCTGCAACGATCATCCCCGGCCAATTATCACTACTCAGCGCCTGCAGGAGAATGGGTGCGGCCTGCTCACCGGCAAATCGCACAGTGCCGTGGGCAATGAGCGCCGCCTCGGACGCAAAGCGCAGTGTCACACCCGCGTCAACAAGCAGGCTGTAACCGACAGGAATAATCAGCGACTCAAGGACATCCCATACACCGGCCCGAATCGAGAGGCCTTTTTGTTCGGCATCGAGCTTCAGAAAAGGGTGCAACTCAAGTTGCCGGGCAAGGTCACCACGAGGCACCGGCGTTGAAGACCGTGCGGAATAAACTTTCGTTGGCCGGAATTGTTTGACCCAGTCACGACCGGCAAGACCGGCAGTCACTTCAAGATCCCAGCCAACGGCATCCGGCGGCGGCGCAAGATCGAGCGTCATCCGCCTTCCCTGCCCGCCTATACCCCTGGGTTCCAGAACGACTGGGAAAATCTCCTTATGTACCGCGCTGACACTCCGTTGGTCCGCGTCGTTGACCCATTCGATTCTGGTCAGGTGCACTTCCCTGGGGATCGCGTTGTCGACCTGCAGTCGCGTAAGCCCACCTGCCTCGAACAATCCCAAATGCGCAAAGATCGGGTATTCATCCAGTTCGTTCTCATAGCTGAGGTAAAGCTCTGGGTTGGACTCACCCAGACCGATAACCGACTGCGCCTGGCCAAGCAGCGCCTTTACCCGCGGTTGCAGGTAATCCAGAGGATACGGCCCGAGCATACGAAATTCCGTTTGCAACACACGCAGCAGTGGCTCTTCCGTCTCGCGTAATAACGTTTCTATAGAACCGTCATTGGTCAGCTCTGCCAACTCGGCAAGTGCGTCGGTATAGGCCTGCCACATAATCGGATCAGCAAGCATATGCACCAGTATCGGTTCATCATTGATAACTGAGTCCACACCATCAAATCTGTCCTGCAAGGTTGCATCAAAGGGTATCGGCTCAAGCCGCAGTGTGATCGGGTTCAGATAGAAACGCATGTTGTGCCACGCGATCGAATGCCATGAACCAAAATAATCAGCAACGGCTATAAAAGCGCCCATTTGACGTGCATCAAAAACCTCGGAGGCAGTCAGGCGTTTTTCGACAAATCCATTTAGCAGGCCCACAGCGATCTCATACTGTTTCGATAGCGCGGGAGATTCGGCAATACGGGATGAGCCGATAGCGTCTACCTGTGAATTACTGAAATGGTCAAACGCGCCACCCCAACCATTGTTCTCGCCGGACATCGCATCTCTAGCGGACCACGCCAGCGACTCATCGAAGCGAACGATCACTCCTTCCCTGCGCCGGTTATATTCGAGTAATTCCTTGGAGAAAAATTCCTCAAGCGCCATCAGACCCATCGAATCGCCATTCAGCGTAACGTTTACAAACTGATAGCGCGGCACCATGACGCCAAACAGACGCATGATTTCAAAGAAGAGCAGCTCGGATTGAAACCCGCGGGTATTGGGGTTCTGTATCGAAAAACGGCGCAACCCAAAAAGCTGCTCACCGTTACGCACGCGTATGCGGAAAGACCATTTGCGACCCATAAGATGATCATTCCAGTCACCTTTCAGCCGCAGCTTAATGGGCACTGTCCGGTCATCCAGGCGTATTTCGCCTTTAACAAAATCATCGACCCCCTGCACGAGGTTCCCCCGCTGGAGCGCCTCATCCCGCTTGGCATAGATCTTCGTGATCTCCTTAAAAGGAACATCAATCACCAGTTCCGGTATTTCCGGTACGCCGTCCCTCGCTTCGCGCAAATAACTGCCGATCGCGATGGACCATTTGTCACTAAGCGCCCGGTCATACGCGCGAAACTGATATCCCCAGCGCTGCTCCAGCCCAACAGCCAAACGCTGCAGGTAGTCAGGACGAACAAGTATTGCGACCATCGCAATGCCAAAACAGCTAACCAACAGAATCAGGACGGTGCGGATAATTGCCGGCAAGATCTTGCGGTCTGCAAGGCGAGATTTTCCCGAAGCAGCTGGGAGCCGAGTGACTTTCATAGAGAATAGTCCGTGGGGCCAGGGTACTCAGCAATTGCGTCGACAATCACGCAACAACACCTATATACCGGGCATACCGTTCTGGTCGAGGAAAGTGATGGTCACGTCAGGGAACCGAGCGCGCAAATCGTTACTCAGCGGAGCAAGACTTGCGGTCGATGCAATATCGAGCAAATAGGTTGCATCGAGACCACTACTGCGTTCATCAAAGCGACGCAAATCACTCGAGCTGACATGCTGACTTATAACCGCATTCAGGTCATCCAACAGGCATTTACCGGAATCATTTGCTGGCAGCCTGATAGAAAGATAGAGATTTTTACCGCCCTCGCGGCCGTTGTAGCGCTTGATTGCGGCCATCGCGACAAGAATAAAAATACCCGCCGATATAGTAGCCACGACCTGATTGGCACCAAGGCCCAACCCCATAGCGATAGAAAGAAATAAATAGGCCAGTTCTTCCGGCTCTTTGATAGGCGTCCGGAAACGTACAATAGACAGTGCACCAACCAGGCCGAGAGACAAGGCAAGTGAACTCTTAACGACCGTAATAATAAGCACCGTGGTCAGCAACACGAAAGGCAAAACCCCACCGAGCTCATCTCTGTTCGACAGCGTCGATCCGAAACGCAGGAAATGCCAGCGAATGATCAACGCCATAACCATGCCTATCGCCATGTTTAGCAATAGTTCGGTTACTGAAAACGGCGCGTCGCCTGTCCCGCCGAAGAAATCAAGTTCTGCTGGCATATCAGAGGCCTACCTCAATCAGATCAACACATATATGAGGGTCGTAGTGTGCATCAGGCCAGACAGAATGACCAGACAGAATGACCACGCGAAATGTTCGGCTGGAATAGCCGTCGTGGGGACACATGCACCGTCGTGCAGCGGTTATGGAAAATCACCACCCACAACAGGCGCACATGCAAAGAGGCCGCTCAGGTGCGGAAACGAGCAAACAATTCCTCGTCTATTCCGTACTCTTCGCCCATCTCGATCATATGCTGAGCCGTAACGCTGGAAGCACCCTTGGCTTGCGCGTGCTCTTCCAGGCGTTCTGACACCATCTTGCGCACGGCAACAGGAATCCCCATCAACGCTTCGACGGCCTTGTCATCCCAGTCCATGGTCATCTTGATCTTGCCGCCTTTCTGGCCGCCCGGAGGCTCTCCCAGCTCATGCATGGCAACGTGATCCGTATACGCATGATAGTAATAGCGGCGGTTCTGATCACCGAGACCAACCGGCAAATTCATTGCAGGAATCCGTTCCGAGCGGTCCATCTGCTCCAGACCCTCATCCATCACAATCGCTACTATATTGGCGATGATGATGCCGCTGCTCTTGTCGAGGCGAATAACCTGGTCAACTGTACATTCAGCGATCTGCGGACACTCTTCAATGCTGGGCGGCTTCACCTTGCGTGACGGGATCATCGTAAAGCGAGTATGTTCCAGCTCGTTTACACCCTCCGGCCAGAAACGCGCTGTTTGCATCATATCGTCAAGATAATCAGCACTCGGGCAGTTAACAACGAACTCACCCGTCTCAATTATATTTTCGAAGGTATGCGATTCCTGGCGAAATCCAACAAGCATGCGGGGGTTCTTTTGCATGACGTCGTACTGCATGATGTGCGAATAAGGCGCAGCATTAACTTTGCCATCTTTATCCAGGCTGGTAATGATGGTAATCAGCTTTGGGAAAATCCAGGCGTCCGAATACCAGAACGGTCTGATCTTAATTTCCTCTTTATTCCTAGCCATCTGCCTATCCTCCATCCCGGCCTCCATAAGAAGCCGCGACATAAAAATAAAATTAAAAAACTGAAGCAGTGAAAGGCGCACAGTCCTGATCGTACGCAATCCGTTACCGCTGAATCTGACCGCGATTATCACCCAGATTACTGCTGGCACAAGACTATCGACCTGATATTCTAGTTTGCCGGATAAGTCTTATGCGCAGTAACAATGTGTAGCACAAATCATCAGCATGTCCACTAACTCACTTGCAACTGTAATCAACCCGTCGCCCTGGGTGCTGGACCATGCGCATCTGATTCCGGCTGGCGGTCAGGTACTGGACCTCGCCTGTGGCAATGGTCGCCACACCCGTTACCTGCAGACGCTCGGATACAAAGTAGTAGCCGCAGACAAAGACCTTTCCGGCGTGAACGATCTCGCAACCACCGACGGTATTGAATTGCTGCAAGCAGACCTCGAACTCGCGAATTGGCCCTTTGCGGCCGGGCAGTTCAATGGCATCGTGGTCACCAACTACCTGCATCGCCCGCACTTTCCGCACATCCTGGAATCGCTGGCAGAAAACGCCCTGCTCATTTTCGAAACTTTTGCCAGGGGTAACGAAAAATTTGGAAGGCCAAGAAATCCCGCCTACTTACTGGAACCCAACGAACTGCTTAATACCTTCGGGGAGTCACTCAAGGTCATCAACTTCGCACAAACAGAAGACCGCTCAACCCACCCTGCCGTGCGGCAAAGCATCTGCGCGCGACGCTGCTAGCCCGGACCACTGTCTTAGACCGTTACCTTAACGGTGGCCGGACCGTATGCGGAACAAAACGCCGTTCACGTCGCAACCGTAAATCCTATAAAAAAGAGCAGCTTAGGCGCTTTCGCAGGGTTGCTAATAAGGCAGAAAATAGCCGGAATCCAGTTGTGATCCAATTAGCCTGGGCAGACGAATATAAAGATAACGTCAGAGCGTGACGGGTTTGTCGCAATGGGCGAACCAGCGTTCACCACTTGGCTGATCATTTTTGCACCCGGGCCAGGCATTGCCTCCCCAGCTTCTGCCCTCCCCATGGCCCGGGTGCCATTCTCCAGACGCTGGCTTATCGTTTAAAAAACCGGCGCAACGTTGCCGTCAACTGAATTGATTTCGCCGCCGGGCACATCGCTCAGAAATGAAGGTGGCGGGGGGTCGTAAGTTGTTCGCACTGAAGGTGCCTGTTGCTGCTGACCCACTGCACCGGACTGCTCATCGGCGGCGGCAACCTTCAGCCGGGGTATCAGTTTCTCGCGTGGCCGATGGACATACTGGTATGCAGCCCCCGGAGTCGTCCCGTACCACCTGTCCACGCGGACCGTAACCATGTCGGACGATGGAACGAGCAATCCCATTTCGATTGCAACGGCATTTTTTGCATTGTGTGCCTGGGCAGCCAGATCGGGATCAGGCGATTCAGCCGCAGCCTTGAAATACTCGTACGCGAGATTCAGCTTTCTCGCCCCCCCGGGACCGTTATAGGCCAGCAGGCCCAGGTAGTAATTGGCGAACACATAGCCACTATCAGCCGCCAACTGGAACAAATCCTGTGCCGCCGCTCGATCGGCACGCCCGCCCTGCCCGTTCAGCCGCATTAAACCCAGATGATAAGCCGCTTCAGCAGACCCCAATGCTTCGGCCATCTCCAGGTGCTCTTCCGCGAGGCCATAATCCGGCGTTAAGGGCGCCCCATAAGAATAGATCTGACCCAACTTCAGATGAGCTTCGGCAACATAGTCTTCTGCAAGTTCGTTGTAATACTCAATCGCTCTGTCTATATCTCGAGTAACACCACGACCCTCAAGATACATCTCAGCTACATCGAGAGCTGTCGCCTTATTCTGATCCTTTGCCAGGTCAAGCCACTTACCCGCCTTATTATTATCCCGCGCTATACCGTAGCTGCCATTTGCATAGATACCACCAAGTACGCGATAGGCGGGGCCATAACCATTCTCCGCGGACCGGGTCAGCCACTCTAATGCTTGCGTCGGATTTTTGCTCAGAAACTTACCGCGAAAATACTCCATGCTGACGGTGTATTGAGCGGCAGGATCACCCTTTTCCGCCGCCTGCAGAAATAACGAATAAGCCCGACTGATGCTCTTGGTTACCAATACTCCATCAAGATAAAGGAGAGCATAAACTCTCTCTGCAATCTGCCCGTTAGCCTCCGCCAGCTTCAGCCAATAAAGCGTCTTGTCGAGATTCGGCTCCACACCGTAGCCACGCCCGTAAATATTGGCAAGCGCCAGCATGGACTCACCATCTTGATTTTGCGCTGCTTGTTCATACCAGTTGATAGCAACGGCATAGTCCTGATCGACACAATAGCCATTCACATAGATGCCACCCAGCGTTCGCTGTGCCGCCGCATCGCCTGTTTCTGCCAGCACATGATTGCTCTCCAGCAACTCATTACAAGCCAGCGGCTGACTAGCGCCACTGTTTGCTGACAACACACCTGTAGAATCGGACGCCAGCAGGATTAGCAATAGTGCCAGCGTACTCGAATTATTAAACATGCGGTTAAGACCATCTTATCGAAGTTGCATATAAACATGATTCTAGTTGGGGAGGCTCTTTTGACGTTATAAGAAGTTTGCTGATCACTCGCACTTATTTGCTCCCAGCGCTTAACTTAACGCCCTGCCTGTTTAACGAGCGAACGTTGCAGGCACGGTAAGCCTGACTACGAAGCCTCATATATGCAGCCCGAACTGTTTGCTTGGCAGACTGAATCACATGACCTGATTGAGACGCCCGCACGACACCGCTACCATGGCACGCAAATCAATCCGCCTTTAAAGGTCTGGTTCGCCAAACCCGCGAAACAGGTGGACGACAAGGAGAACACACATGTTTTCGGCACGCATCACAATAATTCTGATCATCTTTAGCGGCCTTCCCGGGGTAGCGCTCGCAGAATTTGATAACGAATCTCCAACCGTTTTAATTACCGGTGCGAACCGGGGGCTGGGCCTCGAGTTTACGCGTCAGTATGCCGCTGCCGGCTGGAACGTCATCGCGAGTTGCCGTAATCCGACTGCAGCCGATGAACTACAAAAGCTCGCGGCAACTAATGATCAAATCGCAGCAGCAAAACTCGATGTCACCAGCGATGCGGACGTTGCGGCGCTGGCTGAGCGTTATAAAGACCAACCTATAGATGTGTTGCTCAACAACGCGGGCATATACGGCACACTGGAAAAACAAACACTTGGCAGCTTTGACTATGAAGAACTAAAAAGCGTCTTCGATGTTAATACCATTGGTTCGTTGCGCGTCAGCCAGGCATTCCTGAGCAATGTCCTCGCCAGCAAGCAGAAAAAAATTATCAGCCTAGGCGGAGGTATGGGTACGCAGAGCATTGGGCGTTTGTTTGGCGGGCATTACTTTATCAAGATGAGCAAGGCTGCTCACTTGATGGCCATGGGAGTGATGCAGACCGATCTCAAAGACACTGAAGTAATGATCGTGATGATATCCCCGGGCCGGGTAGACACCCAGCTAATGCGTGACTCGGGCTGGACTGGCCCGTCTATCACCGCGGCTGAAAGTGCGGAGCTGGTTATCGAACGAATTGCGCTGCTAACCCCCGACCTGAATGGGCGGCTCATCCTTTACAATGGCAAAATCATTCCCTGGTAATCACCTGGCTCGCAACCAAAAGCTAGTCGTGCTGTATAACAATGGGAATCCTGGCATGCCACAACATGTATTCGGTCATTCCACCGAACACCACCTCGCGGAGCCGGAAACGACTGTACGCACCCATCATCAGTAAATCCGATTTGGTTTCGCGGTAGGCTTGCATAAGCTCAGCTTCTTCATTTCTGCCCTTCGTGGTCAACACGTTCGCTTTAACGCCCCAGTTTTTCAGGTAGCTTTTCAACTGCGATGCTTTGGGCCCAAGCCGGTCCTGCCGGCCACATGCCACAATATTTACTTCATCCGCAGCCTGAATGATCGGCATGCAGGAACTAACAATTCGACACACTTCGGGGCTCTGGTTCCAGGCGATAGTCACCCGCTTGCCGGGTGCTTTTTTCATTCTAGGCGGAATCACCAGAAGGGGCCTTCCAGTGTGCATCAAGGCCGCCAGCAAAAATATGCGCCCGACGTGGCCGCCGGCAGCCGGACGAGATATGACAGACAAATCTGCAACCGGCCCCAGTATCTCCATCAACCTGTCTGGCGACCCGACTTTCTCATGCCATTGTGCAGAGCCACCCGCAATAGTGCCCGCTCCATGCGTGATCTTGAATCCACTCTCCTGCGCAACCTGCGTAAAGGCTTTTTTCGCCTGGTGAGCTGCGGATTTGCTGCTTTTTGTATCCAGTTCATCCAGCCATCGGTGATTTGCACTCCCGAACAGTGGCAGACCGATTGGTTTGTAGTCCATATCCATGGACCGGTGTGGACGCAGATGATAGGCGACGATGTTCGCATCCAGGCGAGCCGCCAGATCGAACGATGTCTGCAATGCTGTTTTTGACTCGGGCCTGTTAGAGACCGGCACCATAATAACTTTCATCGTCACACACTCCGTTTCCACACGAACTTACATCATAACGAACCAACGTACTCGCATGAAGCCGTATATTCCGCAATGCTCCAAGACAGCTCTGCCGACGTCGTGTCATACTCGGAGAAGGTCATTCGCAAACAGGGATGTATACATGCGAAACGAAGCGGAATGCCGCCTGCTATCTAAGGACCGCGCGACAGATTGGGTCTTGAGGCTGTTGAGCTTTCTTGTGATAACCGGCCAGCTTTCCGGCTGCGCCCTCATGTACCGAGACCTCGAACCACCCACCGCAGAACTCGTCGCTATACAACCGATGGGGCTGCAAAACGATCTCTCGCTCACCGTATTGACCAACCTGCGCATTAGCAATCCGAACCCGGTCGCCTTGCCGATAGAAGGCGGACAACTGGAGATAAGCCTGAATGGTAAGGAGGTTGCGACCAGTAACCTGACCGAGGAATTTTCCGTGCCGGCCGATGGCAGCACTGATATAGCTTTACCCATCGATATCAACCTGGCCGCAGGGCTGGCTATAGGCCTTGACGTGCTCAACAACCAGTCTGCTGAACTGACCTGGCAACTCACGGGGCATGTTGATGTGGGACTTCGCTACCTCGGCCGGGTACCGGTCAGGGAAAACGGGGTTATACAAATGGGCGCGGATTCAACCAGGAACTGACCGGGTCAGCTATTTAGTCAGGCCATGCGGTCAAAATGCGCTAAACTCCGAAACGCCGCATACAGGGCATTGAGTTGAATTACTTGGGCTTACGGGTAAAAGCATGTTGAGGATTCTTATAGGCGTTGCTGCAGTCATCGCTATTATTGTCGTGGTCGCGATGCAGTGGCCCCAGGAAAGCACCCCAGAGTTCGTCGAAATCGGTCAGTTGACAGTCGATGGCAATGCCGAAATTGTGCGCAGTTCCGCCGACGGCCAGTTGCTGGTCTACACCAATGCCGAACGCAAGAGCATCGATATCGTTGATCTGTCGGCGCCCCAAGCACCTGTTGTACTCGCATCCGTTAGCGTCCCCGGTGAACCTACGAGCGTAGACATCAGCCCGGACGGTTTGTGGGCGCTGGCAACCGTTCACGTACGACAACCGCAAAAAGGTGAGCCAGCGACCGACCCCCGCCTCCCAGGTATGCTGGCGGTGATTGATCTGCGCGAACCAGCTACACCGGTATTGGCATCAGTCATTGGTATCGACAATCATCCGGATAGCATCGCGGTTACTACCGCTGGCGACGATCTGGTTGCCGTTGTGGCAATCGAGAATGAACCCGTCTTCGTTAAAGACGGTGAGATTGTCGGCGATGAGCAGACAGATGGCAGTGCGGACATCAGCTCACCAGGCGTTGTGCAAATAATCTCGATGAACCCCGCCACCCCCAGAACCTGGAGCGTTACAACACTAGAGATCCCTATGGGCCTCTTGTTTAACGCGGAAATGCTGTACCCCGAAGACCCGCAACCCGAATTCGTCGCGCTCTCTCCCGGCAGACACATGGCCGCCATATCACTCCAGGAGAACAATGGTATTTTGCTTGTAGACCTTGCGGCAGCAGAAATAAGCGGCGCCTTTAACCTGGGGCGTGTAACCGATCGCCCGGCAGACCTGAAAGATGACGGGACTACAAGTCTCACGCAAAATTATCCTGCGGACAGTCCACAGCCAAACCAGGCAGGTGCACGAACGCCCGATGCCATTGCTTTTTCGCCAGATGGCCAGTATCTGCTGAGTGCCGATGAAGGCGAGGCCCCGATGAGTGGTGGCCGGGGCTTCTCGGTCTGGACGCTAAACGGCGACCTGGCATGGGATGATGGCGGAGCAATTGAAGCATTAGCTGCCCAGGCAAATCTTTACCCCGACAATCGTTCCGAAGAAAAAGGCATCGAGATAGAGGGCATAAGTGCCGGCCGCTTTGGCACGCGCGATTTCGCGTTCGTGGTTTCTGAACGTGGTTCGTTCATGGTCATCTACGATATCAGCAACCCCAATGCACCGGAATTCGTGCAATTGCTCGAAACAGGTGTTGGGCCCGAGGGCATCGTCGCCATCCCCTCCAGGAACCTAATCGTGGTCGCAGCAGAAAAATCCGGCACGCTCACGGTGTATAGCTATGAGTCTTCGGTAAAGTCAGGCAATCCGCTTACGCAACTGCTGAACTAGAAGTGCAGCAGGCAGCTTCCGCAGCGCCCTGACGCAGTTCGATACAGACGGTGTTAGACTCCGCCCACTTCAAGCGGTGCGTCCATGAACATCAGCCACACAAGCAGCAGTGATAAAAACCAACCCGAGAATGCGTCAGCAGAAAATGATGATGCCGCGTTAGCTTATTTGCAGTTGCACCCGGAAGACATCATCAACGCGGTCGAGTCAGTAGGCTTCAAATGCGACGGCAGGCTGCTCGCACTTAACAGCTATGAAAACAGGGTCTACCAGATGGGACTGGAAGATACGGGCAATATCGTCGCAAAATTTTATCGTCCGGCACGCTGGAGTGACGCTGCCATTCTCGAAGAGCACGAGTTCTGCATCGAGCTGGAAGAGGAGGAAATCCCTGTTGTAGCGCCTCTGGAAACAGACGGCGAAACACTCCACCATCGCGATGGGTTCCGATTCGCTGTGTTTGAATGCCGCGGTGGCAGACCACCGGAACTCGACAATCTGGACTTGCTGGCACAACTCGGCAGACTGGTTGCGCGCATCCATTTACGTGGCGAGATGCATAATTTCGAACACCGGCCGCTGCTAGACATCCAGAGTTTTGGCATAGCATCGCGCGACTACCTGCTGGAGCACGGGTTTATTCCGCATGACATAGAAAACGCTTATACCAGCACCTGCGAACACCTGCTGACCAGCGTCGAACATTGCTATCAGCGCGCTGGCAACTCACGCAATATTCGTCTGCATGGCGATTTCCACCCGGGCAACGTATTGGTTACCAATGATCAACTGCATATCGTCGACCTGGACGACACTCGCATGGGCCCAGCCGTGCAGGACCTGTGGATGTTTCTGTCCGGAGACCATAATGAACAGACGCCACAGCTCAACGAACTGCTGGAAGGCTATACGCAATTCCGCCACTTCGATGCACTTGAACTCAACCTGATCGAAGCACTGCGCAGCCTGCGCATCATGCATTACGCGGCCTGGCTCGCCCGACGCTGGGAAGACCCTGCTTTCAAAATCGCTTTTCCGTGGTTCAATGAACGCCGTTACTGGGATGAGCACGTACTGGCGTTGCGTGAACAGGCTGCGTTAATGCAGGAAGAGCCACTCAGCTGGCTGGGTTAGGCGCAGCCTCAGCCCGCAACATACTCCGGGTAAGATGGTGTCCACATTGAGTCACAGACGAATTGGTGAATATCGTCAGCCGGTGCTACGCCCTTGCCCTCTGCGACAGCCTGCTTAATGACAGCCGTCGCTATCGCCGCTGAAACTTCCCGTAGCCGCGTAACCGACGGGTACAGCAGTCCACGTTCAAGTTCTGCGTCCGTAACCGCGTGCGCCAGCGCTCGTGCCGAGGCGCTGATCATTTCATCACTGATCTCGCTGGCGCCGCCTAACAACGCACCCAAGCCCAACCCGGGAAAAATAAACACATTGTTACCCTGGCCGATTTCTACCTGCCGCCCACCGATATCAACTGGCTCGAAGGGGCTGCCCGTCGCCACGAGTGCGCGTCCATCCGTCCACTGCAGCAGATCCGCTGGTGTCGCTTCGGCATAATCGGTCGGGTTGGAAAACGGCATAATAATCGGACGCTCAACCGCGGTTGCCATTTGCCGAACTATGCTCTCTGAAAAGGCCCCAGGCTGGCCGGAGGTGCCAATCATTGCGGTTGCCCCGAAGCACTCGACCACACTAGCCAGATCCAGCCGGGTTTTGTCGCCAAAGCCAAACTCCGCCGCCAGTTCAACAGGCCACGCCAGCTCACGCTTGTACGCGTCGCGGAATTCACGATCGTCTACGATCAGACCACGGCTATCGAGCACCGCCAGGTGTCTGGTCAGCTGATCCTCGGGCACACCTTCCAGCCGCAACCCAACCTTGATCTGACGTGCAATTCCCAGTCCGGCCGCGCCCGCCCCCAGTATCACGATGCGCTGATCCCTGAGCGATTGCCCCGTGACCTTGCAGGCACTATATAAACCGGCCAGCGCCACGGCACCGGTACCCTGTATATCGTCATTAAACGACAACACGCGATGGCGATAACGATCCAGCAAATTTAGCGCATTATCTTTGCGGAAATCTTCCCACTGCAAAAGCGCGCCGGGGAAGCAACTTGCAACAGCATCAACAAACTCTTCAACCAGTTCAATGTACTCCTCGCCACGCAAACGTTCGTGCCGCCAACCGAGGTACAGCGGATCATTGCGTAAAACCTCATTGCTGGTGCCCACATCGATACTGACAGGTAACGTTGCACCCGGATGTATGCCCGCGCAGGCTGTATACAAAGACAGCTTGCCGACCGAAATCGCGATGCCGCCGGCACCCTGATCACCGATACCAAGTATCGACTCATTGTCCGTTGCAACGATCAGCGCTATTTCGCGCTCACCGGCCGCATTATGCAGCACTTCCTCAATGCGACCACGCATATCCGGCGTAATCCATGTGCCCCGCTCGCGCTGATATACCTGGCTGAAATTTTTCGAGGCCAGGCCCACCGTCGGCGTATAAACAATGGGCATAAACTCTTCTATATGCTCACACAGAATTCTGAAATACAGATACTCGTTACGATCATGCAAAGCTGCCGTTGCAATGTATTTCTGGAGCGGATCTTTGTAACCGGTCAGTGTGTCGTAAATACGTCTGGACTGTTCATCCATCGAATTAACATGCGTAGGCAAAAGGCCGTGCAAACCGAACGTATCGCGTTCCGCCTTCGTAAAAGCAGAGCTCTTGTTTAGCAATGGATCACGAATCAGGTCATAGCCCCGCTTGCGCACTTCAAGCGGGCCCCTAAAGGACCAGTGGTATTTCGGGCTATTCTCGATGGCTATGCTCCTTGCCTGGCCCGGATACGCAATCGATCACGGGACAGGCTTGCCTGCATCTTACCTTACCGCTAGTCTGCCCCACTCGCGAATAAAGGTTTTATGCCATTGCGCCTGCTTAAAGACATCGAAATCGTCACCCATTGCGTTGTCGACCTGGCGGCCGAGCTGGCCGCGTGGACAGATTATCTCGACTATCAACTCATCGAGCGTGGCGTGCTCGTTGCCGCCCATTGCCAGGTATGGGACACCCCCGCTGACGAAGGCCTGTCCTATGCGGTGCTGGGCCCTGCCAGCGGTGCAGCTGTGTATATCCGGCTGATTGAAACTGGTGAGCGCAGCGGTTACTGGCCGCCCGTTAGCTGGGGATGGAACGTTACGGAACTGCTCGTCGAAAACCCCGACGCACTGGCACTTCAGTTCGAAGGCTCACCCTTTCATCGCTACGGTGGCCCCGGCGACCTGTACACCAGTCCCAAAGCGCCGCGCGCTATCCAAACCTGCGGCCCGGCAGGTACCACCCTGTATTTCACCCGTATACAACCCGGCGGCAGCCGCTACGGTTTGCATGGCGCGAAATCACGCATTGACCGAGTTTTCAACGTGATCGTCGGCGGGCCATCCATGGATAAACTACGCGACTTTTATGGCACCAGCATGGGCCTGCGCGTCAGCGACCCCATTCCCTTCGTCATGACGATGGCCGCTGAAGCCACCGGCGCGCCACCGGACACCCTGTT
>Ga0070728_10003198_pt1 | contig 18487 bp, 12 predicted proteins | sample tdDd471_FD_66723 | JGI IMG/M metagenome (GOLD analysis project Ga0070728, IMG submission 66723) | Marine sediment microbial communities from the Atlantic coast under amendment with organic carbon and nitrate - tdDd47.1 | ecosystem: Environmental > Aquatic > Marine > Coastal > Sediment | place... | reverse complement strand
ATATTCTCGATGTGAATATGGCGATGATTGAAGCGTTTAATAATCCATAGCCATTAAAATAAAACACCCCCATCGATTGATGAGGGTGTCGGCTCTACATGTGATGGAATAGGCTATTCAATGTACACAGAATAGGTATATTCTCCACTACCAGTGGTTTCCAAATTCGCCACAAAGGTATAGATTTCGGTCGGTTCAAAAATGATCATAGAGAGAAACGCATCTGTTTCAAAACCACTGTCATCATCACTGCCATAATAGGTCGCTCCACCATTCGTATAGACATCTATATAGGGATCCATATCCCCACTGTCTTTAATGACATCAATGTAAATAGTAGCTGATCCTCCGCAGGGTTCAACAAATACACTATATTCAGCAGATTGTCCTGCCCCAAGCGTTCCGAACTCAATGATCTGTGGATAAGGTGGGCAAAAAACGCTTCCGTCCACTGTGACTTCGATATGTCGAAATATATCTGCTCCAGAAAGAGGAACAACACGCAGTTCGTAAGTAAATATGGTCGTTTGTGAAGGTGGTGTTGGACATATTTCCTGAGACCCTGTTGGTCCAGTGACACCTTTCTCAGTTCCGGTATCAGCATCAAAGAAATAAATTTCTTTAACATTCCGTACATCCCATTTTAGAGTGATACATTCGCCTTGAAGTAAGAAAGTACCAAAATCTGTATAGAAGCTGACAAATGGATCGGTTGATCCTGTTTGTGGTGTAGGTTGTGGTGTTGACTGGGGTGAAGATGTGTTCCCACCTGATGGATTATTTCCTGTAACAGTAGTTGGTCGAGGTGCGGCTGCTGGTTGAATACGGACAATCCGTGGTGCGGCAACTGTTCCGACGGTATCGCAATCGCCAGTTTCTGTCATATGTGCATCGGAAACCCATGTTTCATTGACCTGTGCTGCCTTCTTGGGAGCGGCTTTTGTTTTATCCAAACGCCACCAGCGCAAACCGCTACTGTCATTGGCTGTACCGATGACCTCGAATGTATCGGCAGGAGATAAGTACAAAATAATGCTACGATTTTTCCCCGGTCCTACACGTAATTCGGAACTTGTGTCAATAGCTTGAACCATACATGGGATTGCTTCTACGATGATTTCTGGTTGTTTTACAACGGGTGAACTCGGTCTGCCTTGACCTGTATTGGTTATTGTCGTATCTGTGGTGCTGGTTGTTGTGGTTGGTACAGAACTTGCTCCAACTGGTGTAGCAAATGTGCCAAAAGATTTGATTATCGTGAGGAAGGCATCAGGGCTTGCGAGTAAGTCGAGTGCAGGACCTTTAACACGGATAAAAATGAGACCGGGGTCGTCCATCAATAATCCTTTTACGAGGAATATATACTGGAGCTGTCCGCCATCTACTATCGACGTTCCGATAAAGGTTTCTTCTTTGATGGTAACTTGTGTTGTTTGGTTGGCTGGTACGACAACACCGATTTCTTCTGCCCCAAGGATATTCAGGAACGATAAGACACTCGCTTCTAAATCCTTGTTGGTTAAATCAATAACGCCTTGAGATAAACTTGCTGTATAAAATTCAATTGTCGTTTTGGTATCACTAACACTGACAAATGAGGTTTGTGTGTCAACAACCCAACCCGTTGGGTAAAAGAATACAACACGGTCGGGCGCAGATGTATAGTTTTCAGCTAAGATGACAGAGGTATCCTGTGCTGAGACAATCCCACCACCGATTAGCCCGCTGCACATACTCATCAGTACGGTTAGGAAAATATGGATTTGCTTCATAGATAAGCTCCTTTTGAGCAGAAGTGATTTGAAAAGCAATATCAGGATGTGTACTTTGTTTTGTAAACACAAAACTTTGCTTGTCAAATTCGTTATATGATGCGTGATGAATTACGATAATTCATAACATCAGAAGAATGAATTAAAGGATATTTAATGTGATTGCAGATTCTGATGGGTAGTAGAATGCTTATCCTACTGCGGTGGTAAAACTATTTAAGGAGATAATAGTCTTAAAACAAGAAATATTTCATTATATTTCAATAATTCTATCATACCTTACTTTTGATGATTATGTGCATTAACGTTTAAGACTGCTAATACCCATCTCATATGTTTGATAAGATATTACGTGTTATCCACTAACTAAAAACAATACTTAATTAATTCAAGCTATCCAACTTTTGACGGAGTTCCAAATTTCTATTTTGGAGTTTAATGTGTGATAGTGGCATCAGTCTGCTACCTAAAAACAGAATGTTCTATATTGCTATAATATCTTGTGAGGAAAAGTTATACATATGTTGTATTACATAGTGATATAACGAATTTTACAGGGAAATGTAACTCATTGACCGATAGACTTTGATATTTGATCACATATGCCGCATTATCCATTCGAGAATGCATTGTATGTTGGAAATGAGATGTATGTTGAAACGATTATCAGATTCTACATTATTGATCGTTTATGAAGTGAGGTGAAGATGATGAAACATCATATATTATTGATGACACTATTGATGTCTCTGTTTGCTACCCAATCTATATTAATGGCACAGCAACCAACCATCATTACTGTAACTGCACCAGAATATCAAATTGACTTGTACGAAGATACAATTATCCCACTCTTTGAAGCAGAGCATCCTAATATACAAGTTGAATTTGTCTACAACGAAAACACCTATCTCGGTAATCCTTTATATGAAACAGAAGAATCCGACGAACCCAGTTTTTATGACCAACTGACTGATTATGCTTCTAGTGCGGATGTCCTATATGTTCATAGTGGTAGCATGTCCCCATTTGCGACAAATACAGGGTTCTTCCTTGATTTATCACCACTAGTTACTGTTGACGATAGTCTACAAGCAGATGATTTTTATCCTGCTGCATGGCAAGCTTTCCAATTTGACGGTGGTTACTGGGCATTGCCTTATTCATTACAGCTACAATTACTTGTCTATGACAAAGATTCATTTGATGCGGTTAACTTTCCTTACCCCGATCAATCATGGCGAATAGAAGACTATATTCGCGCCGCAGAGGCAATGCACACGTATAATTCGGCTGGGGAAGTTGAATTATCACCGATGAATGCTATCGACCCCATAACCTTATTTCATGCAATTACAGGTCCTCTTTATGATGACCTAACATTGCCAGCTCAACCGAATTTCTCAAATCCTGAATTTTTGCATCTATTGGACACATATATAAACTATTATACCGAGTATGAATTTGAGGAATTTAGAGGATATTCATTTGATGAAATGCCGATGACCTTGAGCTTCCCTTATCAATTATCTTCGAGTGCGTTTGGATCTGGGAATGAAAAAAATTGGGCGGTGTCGCTCTTACCTGGTAATGTTGCAGGTGCTTATGTTGAGGGATTTGCCATAAGTCGTGGAACGTTCCATCCAGAAGCCGCCTATACATTTGCCAGTTTTATGACACGCAATATTGATATATTCCAATATTCATTTGGTAGTTCACCTGCTCGTCGTAGCCTCGCCGACGTTGAACCAGATAATGATAACAACAATTTCTATTCGCAACCCGAATTTGAGCCTGATGTACAAGCTGTGATTGATCAAGCCTTGGAACTTGCCATTCCGCCGAGCCAACGCCGATATTCAGAAGTACTTTATCGAACACGCACTTTAGTCGAGAGTGAAAGTATATCTATTGAACAGGCCCTTGAAACTATTGAGATCGAGATATTAGATAAGTTAGAAGAAGCGGCAGAGCAACAATCGGTACAGATTACTGTAGCTGCACCAGAACTAAAACCTGAGCTTGCACCGGGTGAAATCGTGTTAAATTTTGGAATGAGTACCTCCAGTAATATCAATGCGAATCAGCATCTATGGGATGATCTCATCAGCGAATTTGTCGCATCACACCCACGTGTCGGAGATATTGATATGGATAATAATATCTATGGGCAAAATGGCTTAGATGAGGATCTTGATTGTTGGTACAATGGTTATGGTAGTTCTTTTTCCGCTGCCACTGAACCTCCCGAAGGGATGCTAGCCCTCGACCCATTTTTAAGTGCCGATCCTGAATTTGATCGAGATAGCTTTTTACCCGGTGTTTTGGAGGGGGCGCAAGTTCAGAATTTAACTTATGGTTATCCTCTGACTGTACAGCCCCTTGTGATGCGAATCAATCGCACCAAGTTTGAAGAAGCCAATATACCCTTACCTGATAATAACTGGACAACCAATGATTTTACCAACGCCTTAGTTGCATTGGCAGAATTAAGAAGCGACACCGATGAACCTGTTGTCCGTACAAACCAGTATGGTGCATCATGGGTAATCATGTTAATCGCGTCGTATGGGGGACAACCGATTGATTTCTCAACTGATCCACCTCAATATCATTTGACCACTCCAGAGACTATAGAGGCGATTGAGCAAATTGCTGGTTATATGCAGGATGATTTGATTACGTACATCGGCATGATTAGCAATGAAATCCAATATTTTGGTGGATCACCAGAAGACGATATGATTGTCATTGAACTACTCGGTGATGATGGTTTTGGTCAACAAAGATCAGTTGAAGATGAACAAAATTCTTTATATGTTCTGTTTCCAGAAGGAACATATCTGCCGATGGCGTTTTCAAGTGGGATGGTACATATCAATAGCAAGTCTGTAAATTTTCAAGAATGTTATGATTGGATTCAGGCAATTGCTCGTCATCCTGAGTTATTTCAGGGGATGCCGTCACGCCGTTCTCAATTTGAAAACCCTGCTTTAATTGCTCAAAAAGGTTCTGACATTGTCGAATTTTATGTGAGCTTGACAGAAGGATTATCTGCTCCCAACATTATGACTCTTCCGAATGTCTATGGTGGTGTTGCCAGTGCAGAACAAGGGGCATGGATTGCACCTGACTTCCTCTACTACGCACTCGATAATATCATCATCAATGATGCAGATGTAGAGACTGAACTCTCACAAGCACAAGAAAATATCAATGCCTATAATCAATGCGTTAGCGGTATTGAAAAGATTCCCAGTGAAGAACTGAATAGTTTATTCGATGGAGATGATAATGCTTGGAGAACCTATTACAGCCAATTTTCGGATTGTGCGATAACCCTCGTCCCTGAGTTACGTAACCGCTATAGTTACTATTATCAAGACTTTGATTAATCGCTAGATACCGCCCAAAAGCAAATCCCACTTGTCATAGTGGGATTTTGCATTCATTTATTCAAATTTGAAAATAGTCTGTTAAATCCGTGGATTAATCCGTGACCCAAAGCGCAAATGCGTGATCTGATTATTGGCATCGCGTATGAAATCTGCCCGCAAATTTTTCATCCCGCCATCTGTGACAACCAACTGATCATCTCCACAACGTGCCATCGGTGCGGGAGGAGGGGAGTCGGCTGGATCGTCATTTGGTAATCCACCTGTGACTTTGACTGTTGCCATCAGTTGCCCTTCATCCATCTGTAAATCAATTGTCATCAAAGGGCGTGCATATGTACCGACATATTGTTCAAGTTGTTCTGGTGTAGAGTCGATTGCTTGGGGTTCAGGGTCAATTACATCAAAGAATTCTTTGAGGACGAGCCGATGGAATTTGGCATGGAGCGCACTTCCATTTTCAGAATTGGTGACCATAGCATATGCAAAGTTCTTTTCTGGCAGGAGCATCAGTAGTGAATTTTGCCCAACTGTTCCACCATTATGTGTCACACCTTTGATACCGTCAAAATCACGGACAAACCATGATAAACCGACAGACCCAATATAATCATTGACCTTAACTTGTGGGGTTTGCATCCATTGGAGTGTTTCTGGCTTAAGCAAGGGCGCACCATCTCCCATATGATACCGTCCATATGCTAATAAATCTTTGATATGGGCGGAGATACCCCCAGCTGGATTTGACGCTCGAGGGATAGGCCATGGGCTGAGGACTTTAGTTCCCGTTTTTTCTACGCGATGTCCAACGACAAACCGATGAAGCATAATATCACGTGGGAAATAAAAACAATGATCTAATCCCAGTGGGTCAAAAACAAGCTCTTGAACAGCTGCCTCAAATGTTTGTCCTGTGATAACTTCGACAATCCGTCCTGCTACTGCAAACGCCGCATTATTATATGAGAGGGCATAATCCATCTCTGCAAGTTGTTGGAGTTCTGCCATTTGCTCGACATATTCCGCCAGCGAACTATCATTTGAGCCTGTATCTGTAAAGACATCACCTACCCAACCAGAAACATGGGTAATCAGATGCTTGACTGTTACAGATTTGGAGACGGAATCATCTTTAACATGGAAATCGGGTAAATAGGTTTGTACTCGTTCATTTAAATCGAGTTTACCTGCATCTACCAAACACATCATTACTGTTGCTGTTACTGTCTTAGAAATCGAGCCAATCTGAAATAGGGTGTCATCAGTGACAGTCAAGGGATTGTCATAACTCGTAACCCCTAACCCTTTTGTAAATACGCCATTATTTGTACTGATACCCAATGCAACGCCGGGGACGCCTGCTTCTCTGCGCCATTGCTCAACTTGTTCTGCGATAGATTCAAATTTGGTTTGATAGGTATTCATGAGGCCTCTCTAAGGATAGTTAGATGGTTGAGAATTAGGATGCACGTGTAATAACATACCAGCTTCGATTACCGTGATCGACAAATCCACTGATAATGTAACCTTTAGATAAAATATATATGATCGCTTTTCGGACAGCTAGTTGCCATTCTTGTGCGAGGCTAAGGTGAGTTTGTTTTAAGGAACTGAGCGTACGAGGTATTTCTATATAATAGGAGATATCTGCCAAGTTATTTGGCATATTATAAACAACATCTAAATCGTCACTAAGATATACGAGGCAATGCTGGGGGGTAATTTCAACGTCTTCCATCGAGTGCTGACGAACCCCATCCGATAACGCAATAACTCGTGGGCTTTGGAGTTTCCAATAAGCTTCAAGTCTATCACTCGCAAGACCTGCATTAATCCCATCGGTCATCACGCCATAGTGATCGACATAATATTTATTGATAATTGCGCCTAATTGATTCAGATTAAAGTTAGCATTACCGCGTTGCATAGGATCGAATGTCCACGCAATAACGGTATAGCCATGATCTAGTGCCCAAAGTCGCTGGCGTTGTTTGATCATAAAACCAATACCTTGCCCTTGATATTCAGCTATGACTCCCGCCATATGTGACCATAACCAGATTTCTGTACCCCGTTTTGCTGCGAATCCTAAACTGAATCCAACCATTTTCCCATTGTGTTCTGCACAAAGTATATTCCCACCATTGTGGATGATGGCATTTTCTAAATTGGCTGGTGTAGCACCTTCACCATCCATCTGCCAAATCTTTTTCTGTAAATCGACAGTAGCATATAGATCGTCCATCGTGTGGGCTTCTCGTATGATAATATCGTGTGATTTTTGATTAAGTGACATAGTTGTTTGTGATTTTCGTCTCTACGATTTATAGCAAATATGAATATGATTGAGCATATATGAGTAATAATAGCAATAAAATATGCGTTTTGCAAAGATATTGCAAATTTTTTTGCAGAATATTCTAATTCTTATATACTATAATTGATTGAATGGTGTTATCCACTTGTGGTGACGTAAATATTGCATTTTTACAATACACTTAAATTGAGAATATGAGACCAATATGGACAAGCAAGACTCTCAAAAAGATATTTTAAATTGGATACGCTCGCAACATGAATCGTTATCCCCAAGCCAACGCAAGGTTGCAGAATTTTTGTTGCATGGCGGTATCAATGTTATGCACTATACCATCACCGAAATTGCCCAACGAGTGGGAGTCAATTCATCGACGGTTGTCCGAACAGCTCAATCACTTGGATTTGATGGATTCCCTGAATTGCAGTCATTATTGCGTCGTCAATTCTTGAGTCAAGCAAAAGTCGCACAACGAATGCAAGTCGGGTCTCAACATCTTATTAATAGCTTTGGCGAGGGAAGCCAGCGGGAGGAACATCTTTTTAGCAGAATCTTGCGCGACGAGATACAGGGTGTTGTTGATTTACCGCAACATGTTCCGAGCGCCTTATTCGATAAAGCTGTTGATATGATTGACCATGCTAAACATGTTTATATTATAGGTTTGGGTGCATCGTTTCCGATTGCGCTCAATTTTGGCATTTTTTTGCGTTATATCCGCCCTAATTCTACTGTGCTTACCCCTGGGATTGACCCTATTCCTGCTCAATTGATCCCGTTGACATCCGATGATCTTGTATTTTCGATTTGTTTTGCCCGTTATACGCGAGAGACGTTGATGGTGATGGATGTTGCCAAACAACGAAATGCATCGGTTATTACTGTTACCGATACACATGTTTCGCCTGCCGCCAAACGATCTGATATACCTTTTGTGATTCCATATCGCTTAAAAATGTTTGGCAATTCTGCTGCCGTATTTGCTTTGTTGGATAGTTTATTAGGTGCATTATCATTGCGGTATCCTGAAAAAACGCAACAAAGGTTAGATAGCCTAGAAGAACTCTATGAACAATTTAATCTTCTGAGCAAAGCAGACGAGTGATGCTATTATTTTCTCACTTTGGGATCAAGTGCATCCCGTAATCCATCTCCGATGATATTCGCCGCTAACACAACGAGTGTTATGGTTATACCGGGGAAGAATGCCATCCACCACGCATTACGCAAGTAACCACGCCCATCTGAGAGCATCGAGCCCCATTCCGGTGTAGGAGGGCTAACCCCTAATCCTAAAAAGCTCAGACTCGCACCCGTAATAATCGCACCAGAAATGCTCAAGGTCGTGATTACAATAATTGGGGCTAAGGCATTAGGTAATATATGAAGTATTAAGATACGTGCGGTACTCGCGCCGACACTTTGAGCCGCCAACACATATTCAATTTCACGTAAGGATAACGAAATACCTCGTGTGAGTCGGGCATATGTGGGGATAAAAAAGAAGGCAATTGCAAGTATTAACATGATCATACTGGAACCGAGTATAGCAACAAGCCAGATAATAAGTACTAATCCCGGAAATGCTAATATTACATCCATAACGCGCATGGTGATGTTGTCTACAATTCCACCAAAATAACCAGAAAGTAACCCCAATGGAATACCAACAAGCGCAGATGTAAAGATCGAGAGAAAACCAATCTGTAATGAAATTTTTCCACCATGTAACACACGGCTCATAATATCGCGCCCAAGTGTATCGGTACCCATCAGGTGTTGAATCGAGGGTCCCATTAATCGGGCAGGTGTATCGCGTTGCAAAGGGTCATATGGCGTTAGATATGATGCAAATATTGAGGAGAATATGATGACAACCAGCACAATAAGACTGATAACCGCCCCGCGATTCTGTCTAAATTCGTGGATAGATTGTGTATACAGACCCCGATGTTGCTCTAATTCGACCACTTGCCCGGTTGGCTTAGGTTCTTTCATGGGTTAAGTGCTCCTCAAAGCATGGTTCTAAGGCGATTACAATTACGTGTATCTGATGTGTCATATCAAGCATTCTCGCTAATTATAATGTATACGAGGATCGATAAAGGCATACAGTATATCAACAATTAGGTTGACGAAGATAAAGGTGATAGCAACAAGCAATACCGTTCCTTGAATCATGGGATAGTCTCGATTATTAATGGCATCAATCACTAATAGACCAACCCCCGGTAAGCCGAAAATGCTCTCGGTGATGATCGCACCACCTAATAACCCTCCAAACGATAATCCAACAACGGTCACAATCGGAATAAGCACATTTTTCAGCGTATGACGTGTAATAACAGCGCGTTCCGATAACCCCTTAGCTCTAGCTGTACGGATATAATCAGCATTCAACACTTCGATCATGCCAGATCGTGTTAATCGAGCGATCAAGGCAATTTGCCCTACAGCTAAGTTAATTGTCGGCAAGATAAAATGTTGAGGCGTACTTGCACCTTGCACAGGCAATATCCGGAGCCCTACTGAAAAAATCAATATCAGCATGAGTCCCAACCAGAATGTCGGAATCGAATAAAAGAAAACCACAAACACTGTTGCAAAATTATCAACCCATGTCGCACGTTTTAAGGCGGTAAGAACACCGACCAATATACCAAAAAATGTACCAGCAATAACACTTGCTAGCGTTAAGGTTATGGTAAATGGAAACGCATTCATAATAACGTCTACGACAGGTTCTCTAAATTTAACGGAACGTCCCAGATCACCCTGAGCGGCGTTGCGTAAGAAGATCAGGTATTGTTCAAAAAGTGGTCGATCTAAACCTAAGTTCTCACGGATTTGCGCGATCAATTCAGGCGTGGCACGATCTCCAGCCATAATCTGGGCAGGGTCGCCGGGTAACCCTAAGCGTAACATTAAAAAGACGATTGTTATAACCACCAAGATGAGCGGTATCGCTAGCACAACTCGGCGCATGATATATTGATTCACAGACATCGCTCCACAAGAATACAAAAACCGGAGAGACTCCTGAAATTAGGAATCTCTCCATACTACTATTAACTTCGGAGTTAGCTATCTACCTCAAAGTACGAGTTCCAATAGAGCAGACCACCATCAGCAGGATGGATTTTCCAATTTTCTAACTCTGCCCGAACACCTGTAAGCGTATTAGGGACAAGCAGGAAGACCCATGGTGATTGATCAATCAGATATTCACTAATTTGGGTGATGGTTTCGTAACGTGTTTCTTGATTCATATCGGAATCTGCTGCAAGCAACAATTCTGTCAATTCATCGGTTGAGTACCAAGCACGGTTGCTACCACCCTTACGATCAGGATCAAAGAAGTAGGTCAAAATTAGTGGATCACTATAACCATACAGAGACAAGAAAATATCATGTGTGCCTGTTGTTGTGAGTTCTAACATTGAACCAAAGTCCATTAATTCGATCTGTACTGGGATACCAATATCGCTCCATTGGGCTACCAATACTTCACCTTGTCGTCGCCATTCATCATCTGAACCAACGGTGAAAGGAACTTCCCAAGGTGTACCATCTGGATTATCGCGCATGCCATCACCATCTGCATCGACATATCCTAATTCATCAAGGATTGCCATTGCTTGGTCTGGATCGTAATGAGGTGCGTCTGCGTCAATGTCTGGATTATGACCCCAAATGGTTGGGGGAAGCGGTTGGTAGAGTGGGACTGCTTGGTCTTCCCATGCTAACGTAACTAATTCAACACGATCGGTTGCATAAGAGAATGCTTTACGTAGCTCAGCATTATCCCAAGGTGCTTTTGATGTATTAAAACCAACATAACGAATTTGGTTCATCATTTGTGACTCAACATCAATATCGGGATTAGCCGTAGCATCAGCAAGATTCTGAGCAGGGATACCGGCTACTGAAAGTTCCCCTGTTTCCAAAGCCGCTAGGATCGTTTGTTCTTCACCGAGGAACAATACTTGTAATTCATCGAGGAAAACAGGACCGGGGTGGTCATAGATTTCTTCTGGTGCCCATGTGAAATCTGGGTTACGTTCGAAGAGAACATAGTTATTGGTGTTGAGTTCTTTAAAAATGAAAGGTCCTGCACCAACGGGATTGAGTCCAAATTCGTCAGGTCCCATCGCTTCATAAGCTGTTGGTGATACGATTTCGATACCAGATAGCAAGAAGATAAGCGGTGCAAAAGGTCGTTCCAACTTGATGTTGAATGAATATTCGTCGATAACTTCGACTTCTGTCAACAAGCCAACAAGGTCAGCACCACCGGGTGAACCAACTTCTGGATCAGCTTGGCGTTCTAAGTTCCACTTTATTGCTTCTGCATTAACAGGTGTACCATCAGTGAAAGTCGCGTAGTCAATCAATGTAACGGACAATGCGTCACCAGATTCAGCAACTTCCCATGTATCTGCCAAATAACCGACATAAGTTAAGTCTTCAGCTTGGGAGAACAGTGTTGGATAGATGGCGTAATGTGGCCAGCTATGCCATGATGTTACAAACGGATCTAATGAGGTATCTGAATCGGCATCTGCAACAACCAACCGTCCGCCTTTACCCGCCATAATATCATCTTGCGCGAATACATTCATGCTCATTGCTAACAGCATGATGACCAGTAAGAACGTAAGTAATTTCTTTGTTTGTGACATATAGTTTCCTCTCAATATAGATTTGGTCATTAATAAAGAAAGCACGATTAGAGTCCCATTATCCCTCCCAATATAAGACCTCTTTACGATTGATATGTGTCGAACACGCAACGTCCAATCTTACCCATTGCGGTTTCGACTTCAAACACACGTTGATGATGTTCCTCTGGTTTATTCCAGTAGGGGGCTTCATCCCATTCCGTAAACAATGTAAGAATGACATGGTTCGTATCGTTAATGTAGACGATGCCGCTATCATTACGAATACCGCCAATTGTTCCCGTCTTATGGGCAACTTTTGTGCCATTCGGGAAAAAGCGGGACAGTCGAACATTAAATTGTTGATTGAAGAGAATATCGATTGCGGTTTTCTGTAGGTCACCATCAAACAAGTCACCAGAATAAATCATGTGCAACAATCGATTCATGTCATTTGCAGTAGAGACATCATTATCAGATTCTAGGCTAAATGTAATCCCATCTCGGATAATATCATTTTTATTTGTCCATTCAGTGATTTCTTCCTTTGATTTGCCATGCAAACTTTCAGGAAATAGTCCTTTGATGATGTCTTTACAATTAAATTTGAGAAAAATATTGGTCAAACCTAACTTGTGCATATAATTTTCAATGACTTGCGGACCACCGAGAAAATCAATGACCATATCGGTGGCGGTATTATCGCTGATAATTATCATCAAAGTAACTAAATCGCGTAGAGTCGGTTGCACACCTTCACCAAAATACGGCAAGATACCGCTACCGGGGCTTTTATCCTCTTCGTTGAGTGTGATGCGCTGGTCAATGTCAAATTTCCCTTCTTTCAACTGTGTAAAAAAGGTTGCAAGAATTGGAATTTTGAAGGTACTCGCCATCGGGAAAGGCGTGTCTCCATTTACATCGGTTTTTTCACCAGATTCAATATGCCAGACAGACACACCCGCATGAATATCATATTCATCTATAATGGCTTGGATGTCTTGTTTGAGTGTCATAAAAGAACTCCTGATTTGATATAAGGATAACCTGTATTCCAGCGTTCTTTCGCTTCTTCTAACCGTTGACGATTAACCTCAACGCCGATTCCTAGACCATCAGCAACAGCTAGTGTACTATTTGCACCAAGTACAAAATCGGGATCTGTAATATCAGGGTCGAAATAACGATCAGTTGCAGAAATATCGGATGGTAGATTAACACCGGGGAGGGATGCAAACGAGACATTTGCCGCACGTCCAACACCAGTTTCCATCATACCGCCAATCCACAAGGGTAGGTTGTGTTCAATACAAATTTCGTAAATGGCGAGACATTCTGTAAATCCACCGACGCGAGCAGGTTTAAGGTTGAGGATTTTACACGCGCCTAATTCCAGTGCGATGCGTAAATCGGTCGCGGTTTTAACGCTTTCATCAAGACAGATGCGCGTCTTTAATCGCTTTTGTAGCTTGCTATGCTCATAAATGTCATCATGTGCTAAAGGTTGCTCAATCATCAGTAGATCATAGTCATCAAGTTTCATAAGATGGTCAGCATCTTCAAGGCTGTAATCACTGTTGGCATCCAACATCAGCATAATATCAGGGAAAGCCGCACGGACTGCCTTCGCTACCTCAACATCCCATCCTCGTTTTATTTTTAACTTAATACGTTGATAACCTTGGTCAACCCGTGTCTGGATTGCTTTTACGGTCGCTTCTAGGCTGGATTGGATACCGATGCTGATTCCCACTACAGCAAATCCTTCGGATGCGTGCCCCTCTGGCAAAAATGATGCAAAGCAATCGGTCAGGCGCATATCATTTGTCTTGGCAAAGGCATCCCAAACAGCGGCTTCAATCCCAGCGCGGGTATGATGATTACCACGGTATTGCCGTATTAAAGCAGGGAAGTGTCGTGGATCATCAATCGTTTTGCCGATAATAGCTGGTGCCATGAAATTTTCTAAAATATGGTAGCCTGTGACAGCTGTTTCTGTGCCATAACCGGGAGAGATTTCTATTGATGCTTCTCCCCATCCTGTCACACCTTTATCTGTAATCAGTTCAATCAAGACCGCGACTTTATTGGGTTCTACTCCAAAACTGGTGCGAATTGGGTCAAGATAGGGCAGATATACCGTATGTAATTTAATGTCTTTTACAGTTATTGATTGCAACTTAAATTCCTCAATAATTATTTGAAGGGATTGATGAATTTCCATCAAAATTTTATTACGAATAGAATAATCATAGTTTAGCAAATTTTATTGCATATTGCAAAACTTCTGCAAATATCATTGCAAATCAGATTGGCACACACTAGAATTGAGGGCAAAACACCTTCATTTGCAACAGAAAATTATGAGAGAGGATTGATGATATGCGGGTTTTTGTCGGAGGAATTGAAACAGAGACAAATACATTTTCACCTATGCCAACAGGTAAAGCGGATTTTACGATGATCCGTGATTTATCAGGTCTTAGCGAATCTGACGGATTTATTGGACCTGTTGAAATATTTCGTAAGCGTACTCTAGAACGTGGTTGGGAGTTTATCTTTAGTCTACAGGCTTATGCTGAACCTGCTGGAATAACCGTGCGTTCCGTCTATGAAAGTTTACGTGATGAAATTTTAGAGGCACTCCAAGCGGCGATGCCTGTTGATATTGTTTTATTACCTTTACATGGCTCGATGGTTGCGGAAGGGTATGATGATTGTGAGACAGACTTAATTCAACGTGTGCGGGAAATCGTTGGGGAAGATGTCAAAATTGGGGTCGAACTGGATTTACATTGTGATATTACGCAAGAGATGGTCGATGCCGCAACAGCTATTATGCTCTACAAAGAATATCCACATATCGACATCAACGAAATTGCAGACCAGTTATTTACTGTGATTGCTGATGCTGTCGAAGGTAAAACCAACCCTGTCATGGGTTTGTATGATTGCCGTATGATTGGTTTATATCTGACACCGTTTGAACCGATGCGGACTTATGTTGATGAGATGGTTTTAGCAGAAAAGCGGGATGGTATACTCAATGTATCATTGGCACATTGCTTTCCATGGGCAGATATTCCATCAGGTGGTACACAAGCTTTAGTCGTAGCAGATGGTGATATTGAGTTAGCGAATCAAGTTGCAGAGGAATTCGGCAAAAAGTTATTTGATATGCGTCATGAACTCGACCCCGTCTCTGTCTCACTACCGGAAGCATTCAACAGGGCAGAAGCAGAAGACTCATATCCTGTGGTGATTGCTGATCAAGCTGATAATGCAGGTGGTGGTGCGCCGAGTGATTCTACCTTTGCATTACAAGAACTACTGACTAGAGGCATCACAAATGCGGCGATTGGTATGATGTGGGATCCGATTGTTGTACAAGTCGCGATGGCGGCAGGAGAAGGGGCAACAATTGATGTTCGGCTCGGTGGTAAGATGGGTAAGATGTCAGGTGACCCGCTCGATTTGACAGTCACGGTCACAAAAATTGTACCTGATATGGCGCAGTATTGGCCTCAAAAAGAAGGAACGCTCAAGATACCTTGTGGTGATTCGGTAGCATTACATTGTCAGGGTATCGACATTGTGGTAAATAGCCAGCGCACTCAGGTATTGAGCCCTGATGTATTTTCTACAATGGGGATTAATCCCCAAGAAAAGAAGATACTGATAGTTAAATCGACTCAACATTTTTATGCAGGATTTTCTCCGATAGCGTCCAAGATCATTTATATGGCAGGACCGGGTTCTATCCCACCAATCTTTAAAGAGATTCCATATCAACGGGTTAATCTTCATAAATATCCGTGGATTGATAATCCATTTGAGTAGCATCCTTTTTTAGAACTAGGGCGTATTGATCTGCGCCCTTTGTACCCACTGATCTTAAAACCCCCATTTTTATGACATCTACACAAGCCAGAGAAGCCAAAACTCACAAATGACCGTACAATGAGAGGATCAACGGTGAATTTGTGAGAGGATAATCTGATGTCATCATCTAAAAGAAAACAACATGCACCTGCGGCTGAAGTCTTTGCACAACAGAATGTTATGAATATCGACGAGGGTGAATTATTTGAAGATGCTAGTAACATGGTGTTACAAGAAGCTGAAAACCGTCCAATGTCAGCTCCCATGCCACCGTCACCGCAGTCTAGTCAAATACCCCGTCAACGCCAAGAAAAACGCAAAGCACCTGCGAGCCTACCAGCTTTATATGCCTTCAAAACGTCCGAAGAATTACAACTCGAAAAAGATTCGATTCAAGTCCGCGAAACAGGTTTCCTATTTTGGAAGCGAATCATCGTGCCACCAAATGCTTATGTTGTACATACTCGCGCGGGAAACACCGAACCAAAGACACTCGGATTAGGTCTATCATTTCGCTATAACCCACGCACAGATGCCTATCTGGTTGTTCCTGCCGCCATGCAAACCATTGGGGTCGTCTCAAATTGCATCAGCCAAGAGAAGCAAGGTATTAATGTACTAGCTTATGTACAATGGCAAATTAGTGATTTCTCGGTTGCTTATCGTAAACTTGATTTTTCAGATGCGTCTGACCCGCTTGGTATTGTCAACGCACAACTCCGTGAACAAGCCGATGCCGCTATCAAAGATAAAATTGCAACCATGAGTGTCGAAGAAGTACTGACCGATAAAGCCCCTGTGATCGAAGAATTAACGCGCCGTTTGATTGGTGTTGCTGAAGGACGAGTCCGTGGAGCAGAATCGGCTGAGCTAGGGCTAGGGATCACGATTGTGACAGTACAAATTAAAGAAGCCTTTGTCAGCTCGCTCAATTTATGGGAAAACTTGCAAGCTCCGTATCGACATGAACAAGAACGCATCGCCAAAATTAGTTATTTGGATATGGAAGAAGACATCCGCACCAAACAACTAGCAACTCGTCAAGCAACAGAAACGAGTGAAGCTGAAACTCAAGTTCAAATTGAACGAGTGCGCGAAGAAAAACGCACGGAAGCCCTACAATTACGCCTTAGTGAAGATGAAAAACGGAAACAACGCGAACAAGAAAGTAATGCGCTACAAATTCAACGCGAACAAGAGATTAAACTCACGCAAGCTCGCTTAGAAGCCGAAACACAAGCGACTTTAGATGCAATGGAACGCGAGCAACAAATCCAAATGTTGGAAGCAGAACGCACATTAGTTGAGCAAAAAGCCCAGATTGAGCAACAACGCCTCACACATGAAGCCACACTGTTACGTGTTCAATTTGAACATGAGCAATTGGTTCAACAACAGCAGAATACCCTCAAAACAGAAGCCTTGCAAGTCGAACTCGCGCGTCAATTACAAACAGAACAAGCTGATGCAGAGCGTGAGGCGATTATCCAGCAAACCCAACATCGCCAAGCCGAACTTGCTGTTCAAATTGAACGCTTACAGCAAGAAGTTCGTAACCTCGTCAGTGAAGAAGCCCTCTTGCAAGAGTGGATACATCAATTGCCCGAACTTGCAGATAGTATGCCTGATGTGCAAGAGATGCGCGTTTTACAAATGGGGGATGGTGACCAACATCTTGCTAGTTTCCTTGCGCAACAAGAAAGCATTTTTACAACTTTACGCCAATTTTTGGGCAAGGATAAACCCAGCCAACCTGCCGATTAAGGCAACAGCTAACTTTTGTTTCGGCTATAAACCTACTAAGACAACATAAAGAGCATCTTTCCGTTGGTAGCGGATAGATGTTTTTTGCTGTATATGTCCTTCATCCTCAATCCATATTCCTGCGCATCAGACCCATCACAAAAATAAAGACTTGTAAAAAACATGCACTTGGCAACGGATTTGACGCGCATTAAGCCCTTTATAGGCGATAGCTCTTTAGCATGATAAGTGTCAATCATTAAACGAGATTATCAACTAATCAAAAGAATTAAGGAGTAACAAATTATGAAGCGATTGATATTTTTATCCATCGTACTACTATTGCTCACCATGGGCTTTGGCAGTCAATCCTTTGCACAGGGGGACGTTATCATTGTTGTTCCACCGAACAATACCGATAGTGACGGTGATGGCTTACCCGATAGTGATGACCAATGTCCCAAAAAAGCAGGTCCACGCACAAATCGAGGATGTCCAGAGAGAGACACAGAAGACGATAATTCTGATTCAGGTGGCTCTGATTCAGGCGGTTCGGGATCAGGTAATTCTGGTTCAAATGATTCAGACCCTGTGGATAATCCTAACCAAGATAGCGATGGTGACGGTTTATCTGACAAAGATGATCGATGTCCAAAAGATGGTGGACCAACATGGACAGGTGGTTGCCCTGAAGATGAGAATCCGCCAACTGTACCT
>Ga0070728_10003197_pt1 | contig 18489 bp, 12 predicted proteins | sample tdDd471_FD_66723 | JGI IMG/M metagenome (GOLD analysis project Ga0070728, IMG submission 66723) | Marine sediment microbial communities from the Atlantic coast under amendment with organic carbon and nitrate - tdDd47.1 | ecosystem: Environmental > Aquatic > Marine > Coastal > Sediment | place... | reverse complement strand
GGGCTCGAGGACACGTCCAACCGGGTGGGCACCGCGTCGGTCACGGTCGACGGCGTGACCATGGCCGTCGCCTCCGACACCGGGGCGTGGTCGTTCGTCCTCGCGCCCGGCGACCACACGGTGATGGCGTCGGCCCCCGGCTACGAGCCGGCGTCGCGCACCTGCGCGGTGACCGCGGGCGCCGACACCTGGTGCTCGGTCGGCGTCGTGCCGACGAGCGCCGAGGTCGACGCGGGCGTGATCGTCGCGCCCGACGCGGGCGCGGCCACGGACGCGGGCGGCCCGACGGACGCGGGCGGGGCCGCCGACGCCGGCCCGGGCACGCCCCCCGACGACGGCGGCTGCAGCTGCCGCGTCGGCAACCGCTCGGGCGGGGGCGCGGGCTGGCTCCTGCTCGTCGTGGGGCTCGCCCTCTGGCGCGCGCGCCGCGCGCGCCGCCGGGTCGGCGCGCTGGGCCTGCTCGCCGCCGGCTTGCTCCTCGCCGTGGCGTGCGCGGAGCCGGCGTCGGTCGCCGCGCCCCTCGACGAGGTCGCGCCCGAGTCGCCCGGCGCGCCGACGATCGACGCCCGGATCGTCGCGCCGTTCGCGACGCTCGGCCCCGCGCGCCCGGTGGCCGAGGGCCTCGTCGCGCCGGTGCTCTCGCCCGACGGTCGCCGCGTCGCGATGAGCGAGCGCGGCCTCGATCGGCTCCACGTCGCGGACCTGTCCACCGGACAGCTCGAGCTCGTCGCCGAGGGCGCGCGGGTCGGCGTGTCGCCGTGGTGGAGCGCCGACTCCAGCACCCTGCGCGTCCGCCACGCGCAGCAGTCGTCGACCGCGGTGCCGCACCAGGCGATCGCGCTCGACGGCGACCCCGCGCCCGCGCCGCGCGCGAGCGCTCACGTGTGGCTCGACGACCGCCGACGCGTGGTCCTGCGCGAGTCCGGCGGCGCGCCGCGCGTCATCAGCCCCGACGGCGACCGCTACCTCACGCCGCTGCTGACGGCCGACGCGCGGCACGTCGTGCTCTGGGGCATGAGCACCGGCCTGTTCGCCTATCGCCTCGACGACGGCGGGCTCGTCCGCCTCGGCGAAGGCGCCCACCCGAGCGTCGGCCCCCAGGGCCGCTGGCTCGTCTTCGAGCGCAGCGCCGACGACGGCCACGCGGTCGTGCGCAGCGAGCTGTGGATCACCGACCTCGACGACCCGGCCTACCGCACCGGCCCGCTCACCGACACCGCCGACGCGATCGAGCGCACCCCCAGCGTCGCCGCGGGACGCGTCGCGTGGGCCACCCCCGAGGGCGTGCTCGTCGCCGACCTGCGCGTCGACTGATCAGACGCCCGCGCTGGCGGGATGGGTGCGCCCACCGTCGAGCGAGTCGCCATCGCGTCGAGGCGCGGTCTCTCGCAAAGCCGCGGAGGCGCAAAGGATGCGCGATGGAGGATCCGACCGTCGGGGGGCTCGATCCGCTCGCGGTTCGGTCCGGCGTCCGCCTGCGCCAGCCCGCGCTCTCTTGGCGCCTTCGCGGCTCCTGAGGAAAAGACGCGAAGTCGTTCGCGCGAAGCGCGATTCGCGGCTTTTCCGAAGTTCGGGGGGAGCTCGAGGGGGGCGAAGCCCCTCTCGACCTCGAGGGCTCCGCGTGAGAACCTGCGGCTAGACACCGGCGGCGTCCTCGAGCTCGACGAGCGCGGCCTCGAGGTCGTCGATGATGCGCTGGCAGCTCGGGACCGACTCGCGACACGCGATCACCCCGAAGTCGAGCTGATCGGCGTTGCTGAGCAGCGTGAAGTTCAGCGCGAAGCCGTGGTAGATGGCGCTCATCGGGTACATCCCGTCGAGGGACGCGCCGTTCCAGTAGCTCCGCTCGCGCGGGCCCGGGACGTTCGAGATGACGGTCGAGTAGGGCGGGAACCGATCGCCGAGCCCGAGCGCGCCGATGAGCAGCGGGGGCATCTGCGTGAGCTGGGTGAACAGCTCGATCTCGCGCGGGCTCATGTCGCGCAGGAGGTTCTTGCCCTCGTTCATCGAGGTCTTGGTCGCCTCGAACCGCGCCGCCGGATCCGCGAGGTGCGTCGCGAGGTTCGCGACGAGCGCGCCGACGGCGTTGCCCACGCCGGGGTGAGACGGCGTGCGCAACGACACCGGCGTCATCGCGGTCAGCGGCGCGTCGGGCAGCTCGTCGCGGCTGAGCAGGTAGCGCCGCAGCGCGCCGCCGCACATCGCGAGCACCGTGTCGTTGATCGTGCCGTCGAGCGCCTTCGCGACCGCGCGCACCCGGTCGAACGAGTAGGACTGCGCGACGAAGCGGCGGGCGCCGGTGATGCGCGTGCTGAAGCTGGTCACCGGGGTCGCGCTCCACGCCGTCGTCAGCTTGGCCTCGGGCTCGAGCCACGCGCGGGCGTACGCCCTCAGGCTCTCCCACACCTGGCGGCTGACGCCGAACGACGCGCGCAGCTTCTCGGTCACCGCGCGCACCTCGCGCTCGGTCGGCGGCTCGCGTCGCTTGGACCGCGTCGCCTCGTACGCCTCGAGCGAGAAGGGCGACCGCTCGCTGCGCGCGTCCGGGTCGGTCGAGAGGATCGACTGCGCGAGCTTCACGCCGCCGACGCCGTCGATCGCGGCGTGGTGGATCTTCGAGTACAGCGCGAACTGCCGGTCCTGCAGGCCCTCGACGAGGTGCGTCTCCCACAGCGGCCGGTGCCGATCGAGCAGCGACTGGTGCAGCCGCGCGGCGAGCGCGAACAGCTCGCGGTAGCGCCCCGGCTTGGGCAGCGCCGAGTGCCGCACGTGGTAGTCGACGTCGAGGTGCTCGTCGGGCTCCCAGTGCGTGGGGACCCCGAGCTTGTTCCGCCCGAGCTTGTGCCCGAACGGCAGGCGCCACTCGGTGGGCGAGCGGAGGATGTCGAGCAGGTCGCCGTAGAACTCCGTCTCGTCGACGTCGTCGGGCAGCGAGAACAGGTACAGCCCGCCCACGTGCATGGGGGTCTCGCGGGACTCGGCGATCAGGAACCCGGCGTCGAGCGGGCTGAGGCGGTGCATCCGTGGAGGGTAGCTCGGGGAGGCCGGGCGCGCGTCGGGCGTATGGTCGGGGCGTGGGTGCTTTCTTCACCAACGTGCAGGTGCGGCTCGGCGACGACCCCGTGGAGCCGCTCCTGAACGCCCTCCGCGCCGCCGCGGGCGACGTCCACGAGGTCGCCACCGACGACGAGGCCGACCGGGTCCTGCTCGTCCTGCCGCCCGACGCGGGCGGGTGGGTCACGATCTACGACCAGGCGACCGAGTCGCAGGACACGGCCGGGCTCGAGGCGCTCGGCCGGCTCGCGTCCGAGGTCTGCGACGCGCCGGCGTTCAGCGTGCTCGTGCACGACAGCGACGTGCTCGATCTGCGGCTGTACCGTGGCGGCGAGCGCGTGGATCGCTACGACTCGTTCCCCGGCTACTTCGAGGGCAAGCCATCGAAGTCCCAGAAGGAAGAGGCGCAGGGCCACCCCGATCGCTGGGCCGCTGCGCTGTCGATCGACGCCGACGCGCTCGCCGCGATCTTGGGCGGAGAGAGGTCGTTCGCCGAGCAGACCCTGCGCGAGACCTGCGCGCTCGTGGGCTGCGACCCGGACCGCGCCGCCTTCGGGTACCGCTACGCGACGCAGGAGGGCCTGCCCGACGGAACGATCGCGCTGCGCTTCCGCCTGCGCGAGCGGCCGGGCTGGGAGCAGGAGGCGGAGGGTCCGCCGCGCCTCGAGCTGCACGCGCACCGCGGGGACATGCCCGTCCCGCTCGGGGTCGGCGACGCGCTGCGACTCGGCTTCAGCGCGCGCAACGTCGGCGGGGCCGGGACGGGGCTGACGCTGTCGGTGTGGGGCGGCGCGATCGACGAGGAGCTCGTACGGATCGAGGCCTTCGAGCTGCTCGTCGGGGACGTGCGCTCGGGGGCGACCCATCAGCCGATCACGCCCGAGCGCGGGCGCAGCGCCGAGGGCGCGCTCGTGTTCGTGGATCGGCCGGACCAGCCCCTGCCCGCAGGGCGCGCCGCCGCGACGATGGGCTGGCAGCCGGGGGTCGACGTCGACGCGATGATGCGCGCGATGAACGCCGGTACCGTGCACGTGAACCTCGTCGGGGAGGTCGTGAAGGCGGGGCGCGGCACGCTCGGGGTCGGCTTCGTCCCGCACGCGAATCGAGCGGACGGCCAGGTCGGCACCGAGTGCGTGCTCGACGTCGCGCCGGCGATGCGCCGCCCGCTGCGGTTCACGGCGCGGTTCGCGATGGGTCAGGCCTCGCACCTGCTGCGTCCGCTCGCCGGCGACTCGCGCCTCAACGCGCTCGTCGTGTTCGACGCCCCGCGCGAGGTGGCGGCCGAGGTCGCGCGCGACTGGCTCGACGACACGCCGGTCTCCGAGGCGCAGGTCGCCGTGTACCGCCTCGACCCGCAGAAGCGGCCGAAGACGCGCGACGGCGCGCTGAACGTGAAGCTCGCGTGCAAGGACATGCGCGAGGAGCTGTCGGTGCAGATCACCGCGCGCGACTGGTCGTTCGCGTTCGGCACCGGCGTGCTCGCGATGCACGAGGACCGCCGCGTCGTCGCCCTGCGCGTGAGCAGCGCGAGCCTCGAGCGCGCCGACGCGTGGCGCGCGCGCATCGACGAGGTCGCCGCCCGCGGCGAGCTCCTGCAGGCCGCGCTGTACCTGTCGGGCCCCGCCGGAGAGAGCCTCGACGTCACCGCGTACGAGCAGGCCTGCGGCGCCGCGCACGGCGTGACCACCCTGCGCGCGTGGGCCGAGCGCTGGGTCCGCGTCCCGGGCGACCGCGGCCTGTGGCTGGGCGCGTCGCTCGCCGCGCGGCTCGACGACGACGCGCGCGCCGCGCTCGAGGAGATCGCGGCGGTCGAGCCCGTGGGCGACGGCCTGCGCGTCGTGCTCCGTGAGCGAGAGCACCTCGACGCCTTCGAACGCGCGCTGGCCGACCTGCTGCCGAGGAGCGAGGACGGCCACGAAGTCATGAAGGCGCTCTACGCGCTAGCGTGAAGATTCGGATCGGACACCGATGCCTCCGAGGGAATCCACGCGCGCGCCGACGGCGTTCGACCGGCACGTGCGACGCCTCGCGACGCTGACGGTCCTGCTGCTCGCGGGCTGCGCCTCCGCCCCCGAGCCGCGCGCCGAAGCCGCCCCGACCGCCGAGCCCGCGACCACCCCGGCCCCGGCCCCGGCCCCGGCCCCGGCCCCGGCCCCGAACCCGGCCCACGCTCTGCCCGCCGACCTCTTCGGCTGCACCGTCCTCCCCGTCGCGGACCGCCGCCTCGTCCGCCGCACCGAGGAGGAGGTCTACCGCGAGGACGGCGCGCTCCCCGTCCGGGTGCTGAACACGCTGCGCCCGCGTCTCGACTCGCTCGTCGTGCCCGCCGCCGAGGGGTCGTGCACTCCGCGCCGCGGGGAGGGGCGCGTGGTCGGCGGCACGCCGACCTTCCAGGAGGTGGGCGAGCGCCTCGCCGACTGCACCCGCATGGCGACGTTCGCGTTCGCCAACTGCGCCCCTCCGAGCTGGCTGCGCTACGAGCGGCCGCGCTTCGCGATCACGCCGCTGCCGCCCGACGGCGCGACCGACGACCTGCGCGTCGCCGAGCTCGTCGACGATGAGGCGGCGATCGAGCGCCACCTGACCCGCTACGACCGCGAGGCTCCCTCGGGCTGGCGGCGTCTCGTGCGGCGGCGTCAGCGCGTCGGCGAGATAGCCCTCGGCGACGAGGAGGTCGCGTGGGTCGAGACGCACTGGCAGATCGGCGACGATCCGTGCCCGTCCGAGGGCGTGACGCGGGGGCTCTTCCTGCGCGCGCCCGGCGACGAGTGGCGCCGGGTCGAGCTCCCGGGGGGCCTGCTCGCGGGCGTGTTCCACGACGGCGCGCGCGTCGTCGGCCTCGACCTGCTCGGGCACGTCGAGCCGACCGGCGTCGACGAATTCTGCGGCGGGGTCGGCTCCTCCGACTGCCTCGGGGCGGCGATCGCGGCGCGGCGCGACGGCGACGCGTTCCCGCTCGCCCTGCAGATCTACTGGGGTCACACCCCCGGCCAGTACTCGTTCCAGAACGACTACCCGCCGCTGCGCCGCTGGGACATCGACTGCATGCCCTGACCGCGTGGCGGAGCTGGGGTCGATCGCGTAAGGTCCGCGCCTCTTCGCTGAGGTACCCCGCACATGTCCGTGATCGAACGCCGCCTGGCCGGAGTGGTCCTGCCGCTCTTCAGTGTCCGCTCCCGCAACGACTGGGGGGTGGGTGAGCTCCCCGACTTCGCGCGCCTCGCGCCGGTCCTCGAGCGCGGCGGCTTCTCGATCCTGATGACCCTGCCGCTCCTCGAGCCGTCGCCCGGCCAGGAGAGCCCGTACTCGCCGGTCAGCGCCTTCGCGATCGATCCGCTCTACGTCTCGCTCGACGACGTCGAGGAGTTCGAGTCGCTCGGCGGCCGCGCCGCGCTCGACGACGAGGACCGCGGCTGGCTGCGCGGCGCCCGCGGCTCGTTCCACGTGCGCCACGATCAGGTGCGCCCGCTGAAGGCGCGCTGGCTCGCGAAGTGCCACGCCCGGTTCCGCGAGTCGGTCGACCCGGCCAGCGCGCGCGGCCGCGACTTCGCGGCGTTCTGCGACGCGCACGCGCACTGGCTCGACGGCTACGCCCTGTTCCGCACCCTCAAGGACCACCACCCGCAGAGCTGGCGCGCCTGGCCCGAGCCGCTGCGTCACTGCGACCCGGCCGCGCTCGCGGCGGCCCACGAGGAGCACGCCGTCGAGATCGACATGCGCCGCTACGTGCAGTGGATCGCGTTCCGCCAGCTCGAACGATCGCACGCCGCCTTGTCGAAGCGCGGGATCCTGCTGGGCGGGGACGAGCCGTTCCTCGTGGCCGAGGACAGCGCCGACGTGTGGGGGCACCAGGATCTGTACCGGTTCGACGCGACGGTCGGCGCGCCGCCCGACGCGTTCAGCGAGACCGGCCAGGACTGGGGCCTGCCGCCCTACCGGTGGGACCGCATCGCCGAGTCCGGCTACGCGCTGTTCCACGCGCGCGGCGCCCACGCGGCGGCGCTGTTCGACCTGGTGCGGATCGACCACGTGGTCGGCCTGTACCGCACGTTCTGCTGGCCGCTCGACGAGGGCGACGCGTACTTCGTGCCGGCGCACGAGCCGGAGCAGCGCGCGCAGGGCGAGGCCGTGCTCGAGGCGTTCCGCGCGTCGGGCGCGGCGCTGATCGCCGAGGATCTCGGCGTGATCCCGGACTTCGTCCGCGAGTCGCTCGACCGGCTGAGCATCCCCGGCTTCCGGGTGCTGCGCTGGGAGCAGCGCGACGGGCGCTTCCGCCGGCCGAGCGAGTGGCCCGAGCTGAGCGTGGCGACCAACGGCACCCACGACACGGAGCCGACCGTCACGTGGTGGGAGGCGCTGCCCGAGTGGGAGCGCGCGGCGATCCGCGAGATCCCGCAGCTCGGCGAGGTGCCCGACGATCTCGCGCAGAGCTGGAACCACCACGTCTCGAGCGCGCTCGACGACGCGCTGTACTCGAGCCCGAGCCACCTCGCCCTGCTGCCGATCCAGGATCTCTTCGGCCTGCGCGACCGGATCAACACGCCGAACACGGTGGGCCCGCAGAACTGGTCGTGGCGCCTGCCCTGGTCGCTCGAGACGATCGACGCCGAGGACTTCCTCGCCTCGCAGCTCGACGGGTTCGCCAGCCTCGCTCGCCGCACCGACCGACTCCGGCCCCGCTGAGCGCGAAAGTCTCGCCGCGCACGACCGTCCCGTTCATCATGGGGCGATGTCCGAGCCCCTCGAGCCCCCGCGCCCACGGCGCCGCTTCGGGCTCGGGCTGCGCGTGCAGATCATGGTCGCGCTCGGGATCGGCTTCGCGCTGTCGGTGCTGCTGCTCGGGCTCGCGACCGCGCGCCTGGGCGCGCGCGCGATCGACCGCGAGCGGATGGCGTCGGCCGGCGGCGTGGCCGAGGCCTTCCTCGAGGTCGAGCGCGTCGAGGTCGAGCACCTCGGCGAGCTGATCGGCGCCGCGGGCGTCACCGGGATCGAGGTGATCGAGCGCGACGAGGTCCTCGCGGTGGCCGGCGGGGTGGGGCACCGCGTGGTCGAGCGCAGCCGCGGCGAGCGCACGGTGCGGGTCCACCTCGACTCCGAGGAGGTCGACGCCGCGGGCGCGCTCCCCGGCTTGCTCTTCCTCTACGTGGGGCTCACCGCCGCGGCGATCCTGCTCGTCACCTACGTGCTCCTCACGCGGCTCATCGTCCGGCCGCTCGGCGAGCTCACCCGCGCGAGCGAGCGCATCGCGGCGGGCAAGGAGGCGACGGTCCCGGTGGAGGGGACGGCGGAGCTCGCGCGGCTCGCGGTGTCGTTCAACGCGATGCAGAAGCAGCTCACCGAGGAGAAGGACACGCTGCGCGCCCGCCTCGCCGAGCTCGAGCAGGCCACCGGTGAGCTCGCGGCGGCGCAGGAGTCGCTGGTGCGCAGCGAGAAGCTCGCCTCGGTCGGCCGGCTCGCGGCCGGCATCGCGCACGAGATCGGCAACCCCCTGAGCGCGATCAGCGGCCTGGTCGAGCTCGTCGAGTCCGGCGACCTCGAGCCCGAGGAGGAGCGCGAGTTCCTCGCGCGGGTGCGCAAGGAGACCGAGCGGATCAACCGGATCATCCGCGACCTGCTCGACTTCGCGCGCGGCGACGCCGGTGACGGAGACGCGAGCGAGGCAGCCGACGTCGTGGAGGTGGTCGAGGACGCGGTGCGGCTGGTGGGGCCGCAGAAGGACCTGCGCCTCGTCACGCTCGAGCGGCGCTTCGAGGAGGACTGCGCGCCCGCGCGCGGCTCGTCGGCGCGGCTCGCGCAGGTGGTGCTGAACCTCTTGCTCAACGCGGCCGACGCGATCGACGGCGAGGGGACGATCCGGCTCGAGGTGGCGTCCGACGACGAGTGGGTGACCCTGGTGGTCCAGGACACCGGGCCGGGCATCCCCGAGGACGTGCTGCCGCACATCTTCGAGCCCTTCGTCACGACCAAGCCTACGGGGGAGGGGACGGGGCTGGGCCTCGCGGTCTGCCACACGCTGATCGAGCGCATGGGCGGGACGCTGACCGCGACGAATCCGCCCGAGGGCGGCGCGCGGTTCGCGGTGCAGCTGCCCGTGGCCTGACCGTTGCACTCTGTCGGCCCGGCCGTGCGCAGGGCACGGCTTGGCACACTGGGATCCGCACCATGAACCGGCTCGCCCCCCTCTGGATGACCCTGATCGCGCTGCTCGCGGTCGGCTGCAGCGACGCGCACGGCCGCGGCGACGACGCCGGGCCGCCCGACTCGGACGCGGGCACCTCCGGCCGCGACGCGGGGATCACCGGCCGCGACGCCGGCATCACCGGCCGCGACGCGGGGCCTCCGCGCGGCGACGCCGGGACGGCCTGCGCGATCCCCGAGCCGGAGCAGCACCGCCCCGGCGGCGAGGCCTGCCCCACCGAGCGCGACGACAGCCCGATCGTGGACATGGCCGAGGACTGGTGGGAGTGCACCTCGCACGACGAGTGCACCGAGGGCGACAACGGGCGCTGCACCGGCAACGCGTTCCATGGCTACTACTGCACCTACGACGCGTGCTTCGGCGACTCCGACTGCGGGGCCGGGCCGTGCATCTGCCGCGGCGCGTCCGGCGGCGTCGGCAACGGCGGGGCGAACCGCTGCCTCGCGGGCACGTGCCAGACCGACTCGGACTGCGGCGCGGGCGGCTGGTGCAGCCCGACGCTCGGGAGCTGCGGCGACTACGGCGGCGTGGTCGGGTACTACTGCCACACGTGCGAGGACGAGTGCACCGACGACTCGGACTGCGGGGGCTACCCGTCGTACTGCGCGTTCGACGAGGCCAGCGCCCGGTGGCGCTGCCAGGACAGCCACTGCGCCGGGTGATGCGGGGCGTCGTCGCGCTCCTGGTGGTCGGTCTGGTCGGGTGCGCGTCCGAGGGCGTCGCGCTCGACGACGGGCTCGCGTACCTCGAGGACGACGCGTACCGGCGCTCCGCGCTCGAGGCGAGCTTCGTGCGCGACGACAACGGCTACGCCGCGCTGCGCCTCGCGCACTACGGTCGCGTCGACGAGGGCTGGGACGCGCTGCCGCTGTGGAACCCGCCGGTGCGCCCGGTGACGACCGACGACGTCGGGCGCTTCCGCGGGGACCCGGCGCGGGTGACCGACGAGCCGATGGCGCCGGTGCTCGACGGCGTCGAGCGGACCGAGGCGGCGCTGCTCGCGCTCGGGCGCCGGGCGTTCGAGACGTACCCGGTGCAGATCAGCGACGCGTTCGGCAGCGGCGCCGAGGACCTCGAGAGCATCGAGCGCTACGGCCTGTCGCTCGACGACCGCGGCCGCGTCGGCGGGCTGGTCCGCGTCCGCACGCCGTCGGGCGGGGAGCGCTTCGCGGTCACCTGCGCGACCTGCCACGCGCGCGCGGTCGACGGCGAGCTCGTGCACGGCATGGCCAGCCGCGCCGACTGGGGCGCGCTGGCGCATCGCGCGGGGACGCGGGCGGGGCAGGACCCCGAGCGCCTCGCCGGGTACCTCGAGTGGGGCCCGGGGCGGGTCGACGTCACCTCGGACGGAGCGTCCAACCCCGTCGCGATGAGCGACCTGCGCCCCCTCGCGCGGCAGCCGTACCTGCACTGGGCGGCGAACGTGCGCAACGAGCTCGTCGCGCTCGCGATCCGGATCGAGACCCTCCTGATCACGTCGGCCGGCGAGAGCGTGCGCCCGCCGCGCGAGATCGCGCTGGGCCTCGCCCTGTACCTGCGCTCGCTCGCCGACGGCCGAGTCCCCGAGGACCCCGCCGCCGACCCCGAGGGCGCGGCGCTGTACGCCCGCCACTGCGGGAGCTGCCACGGCGACGAGGGCTGGCCGGACAGCGGCCGCGTCACGATCGAAGAGACGGGCACGGACCCCGCCGTCGGCCGCTCCACCATGCGCGGCACCGGCTACTACCGCGTCCCCAGTCTCTGGGCGGTCGGCGACCGCACCCCCCTGCTCCACGACGCCAGCGTCCCGGACCTCGACGCCCTGCTCGACCCCGCTCGCCTCGACGAAGCCCCCGGCCACGTCTGGGGCACCGGCCTCGACCCCGCCGAGCGCGCCGCGCTCGTGCGCTACGTCGCCTCCATGGGCCGCTGAGGATCATTGAAGGTCGGGGCGGCTCGACCCGTCCCTCCTTTACTGTGGACTTTCAGTCGTGTTGCGCCTTCGGCGTGGTCGGGTATTTGTGTCGATGCGTGCGGCGGTTGCTCACCATCGTCGCCCTGTTGGCGGCTCCGACCTCGGCGTTCGCGCAGCCTTCACCCGAAGAGGCCTGCCGCGCGGACGCGGACGCGTGCGTCGCCGAGGCCAACCAGATCCTCTCGGACGACGGCGACATGGACCGCGTGGTCGCGCTGTACCGGGTCGCGTGCAACCGCGGGCAGTGGGACGGCTGCCGCAACCTCGGCGCGCTCTACGCGATCGGGCGCGGCGTGCCCCGCGAGCTGCCGCGCGCGGCCACGCTCTTCGAGCTGGCGTGCGACGGCGGCAACCAGACCGCGTGCCTGCACCTGGGCCTCATGCGCCTGCGCGGCCGCGGCGTGCGGGAGGACCAGACCTCGGGGTTCCGGCTGATCCGCGGCGCCTGCGAGGCCCGCGCCCGCGGCGCGTGCGGGCACCTCGCGACCTGCTTCGAAGAGGGGCTCGGGACGACCGCCGATCCCACCCGGGCGGCGACCCTGCGCCAGCAGGAGTGCACCAACAACCCCGACTCGTGCGGCGGGACGTCGAGCGAGGCCGAGGAGCAAGACCCGAGCGAGGCGCTTCAGACCTACCGCCAGCAGTGCGAGCGACAGCAGAACGCGAACTCGTGCCTCCGGCTCGGCGTGATGGTCCGCGACGGCGTCGGCCAGGCGGCCGATCCCGCGGCCGCGGCGACCTGGTTCGCGCGCGCCTGCGCGGGCGACGAGCCGGCCGGCTGCAACCACACCGGGGTCGCCTACGAGGACGGGATCGGCGTGCGGCAGGACGACGCCCGCGCGGCCGAGCTCTACGAGCGCGCCTGCGAGGGCGGGTTCCAGGTCGGCTGCAGCAACCTCGGGCGCATGCTCGAGGCGGGGCGCGGCGTCGAGCGCGACGTGAACCGCGCCCGGCAGCTGTACCAGGGCGCCTGCGAGGCGGGCGCGCTCATCGGGTGCAACAACCTGGGGCTGATCTTCGAGGAGGGCGTCGGCGTCACGGCCGATCTGAACCGCGCCGCGCAGCTCTACGGCCAGGCCTGCTCGGGCGGCGCCCGGCTCGGCTGCTACCACCTCGGCCTGCTCACCGAGGAGGGGCGCGGCGTGTCGCGCAGCCTCACCGGCGCGCTCGCGCTGTACCAGCAGGCCTGCGAGGGCGGGGTCGCCTACGGCTGCACCGCGCTCGCGACGATGTACGAGCGCGGGCGCGGCACCCAGCAGGACTACGCCAACGCGGGCCGGCTCTACGCCGCCGCCTGTGACGGCCGCGACTACTTCGCCTGCACCAAGCTCGGCATCCTCTACGAGGAGGGCCACGGGCGCGACGCCCCGGATCCGGCGGGCGCCGCGCGCCTGTTCGAGCACGCCTGCGACCAGAACGAGCCGGCCGGCTGCAGCCGCCTGGGCTTGCTCTACATGCGCGGCAGCGGCGTCGAGCAGGACGACGAGCGCTCGGTCGCGCTCTTTCGGCGGGGCTGCGAGGGACAGGACCTGCGCGGCTGCATCGCGCTCGGCTACATGTTCGAGCGCGGCCGCGGGGGCGTGAGCCAGGACTACACCGCGGCCCGCGCGCTCTACGTCCGCGCCTGCGACGGCGGCATGCTCCGCGGCTGCAACAACCTCGGCTTCCTCTACCTGCGCGGGCACGGGGTCACGGCCGAGCCCGGCCGCGCGGCGCAGCTGTTCGAGCGCGCCTGCAACGGCCGCAACGCGCTCGGCTGCAGCAACCTCGGCAGCCTCTACCTCACCGGCAGCGGCGTGCAGCAGAGCGCGCAGCGCGCCCACGAGCTGTTCGGCCGCGCGTGCCGCCTCGGCGCCGCCCGCGGCTGCTACAACCTCGGGCTGCTGCACGAGGCGGGCAACGGCTGCCCGCAGGACGCCGCCCGGGCCAACGAGCTGTTCGGCCAGGCCTGCCGCGAGGGCTACCAGCCCGCGTGTCAGCGTCGCGGCGGTTGAACCCGCCGCCCTCGCTGGCGCGTCGCCCACCGGGGCCCCAGAGTCCGCGGCATGCCCGACTGCTTCACCGAGGCCACGGCCGTCCACACCGTCGATCACGACCGGTTCGTCGCGGAGGTCCCCGACGGCTGGCAACAGGGCCGGGGCGCGTTCGGCGGCTACGGCGTCGGCCTCGCGGTCCGCGCCCTCGCCACGCGCGAGCCCGATCGCCCGCTGCGCGCGCTGACCGCCGAGCTCCCGGGCCCGCTCGCCACCGGCGAGGCCCAGATCGAGACGCGCGTCCTGCGCCGCGGCACGGGCATGAGCTCGCTCGAGGCGACGATCTTCCAGGGGGACGAGGTGAAGGTCCGCGCGACGGGCCTGTTCGGGACCCGGCGCGACGTGGACGTCTCGCTCGAGGCGACGCCGCCGGACCTCGGGCCCGCGCCCGACGACGTCCCCCCGATCCCCGACGGCGCGCTCCCGCCCCGGTTCGTTCAGCACTACGAGATCCGCCTCACCGGCGCGCCCCCGTTCAGCGGCGCCGCCGAGGCGACCGCGACCGGCTGGGTGCGCCTTCGCGTGCCCCCGCCGACCCTCGGCGCGCCCGAGGTGGCCGGGCTGGTCGACGTGTTCTGGCCGTCGCTCTTCTCGACGCTGACCGCGCCGCGGCCGATGGCCACGGTTACCTACACGCTGCAGCTCACCGAGGCCGCCTACGACCTCGCCCCCGACCGCCCGCTGTACTTCCGCTCGCGCGGGATCGTGGCGTCCGGCGGCTACCTGTCGGAGCTGCGCGAGCTGTGGACCGAGGACGGCCGCCTCGTCGCGCTCAACCCGCAGACGTTCGTCGTGATCAAGTAGCGGACTCTTCGAACGCGTTCTCCAGGGCCGCGCGCTCGGCGTCCGCGGAGTCGCCGTCGGTCGGCATGCCACCGAAGCGCTGCACGATCGCCTCGGCCTGCCGCCGCGTCGCGCCGACCCGCGTCAGCTCGTCGACGGTCGCGCCCGCCACCGCCCTCATCGAGCCGAGCCGCGTGAGCAGCTTCGCCTTGGTCTTGGGCCCCACGCCCGGCACGTCGTCGAGGCGGCTCGACAGCCGCCGCCGCTTGCCCACCGACTTGCGCAGCTCGTTGCTCCGGCGGTGCGCCTCGTCGCGCACCTGGGTCAGCAGGTGGCGCGAGGCGCTGCGCGGCGGCAGCGGGATCGCGTTCTTCTGCCCCGGCAAGAACACGCGCTCGACCGCCTTGGCCTCGCCGCCCTCGCGCTTCTCCTTCGCGAGCCCGACCACGTCGAGCCCCTCGATCCCGAAGTCCTTCAGCGCCGCGAGCGCCACGTTGAGCTGGCCCTTGCCGCCGTCGACCACGAACAGGTCCGGCAGCGCCCACTTGCCGTCCTCGTCGTCGCGCCCGCGCCCGAACCTGCGCGCGAGCACCTCGTACATCGCCGCGTAGTCGTCGCCGCCGCTCGCGCGCTTGATCCGGAACGACCGGTAGCGCCGCCGGTCGAGCTCTCCGTCGGTCAGCGCGGTCACCGCGGCGACCGTGTCGTGCCCGCCGCTGTGCGACACGTCCACGCACTCGATCCGCCGCGGGAGCACGCGCAGGCGCAGCTTCTTCTGCAGCTCGCCGAGCCGGTGCTCCAGATCCTGCTTGGCGCGCGCCTTCTCGCGGTAGGCGTGCTCGGCGTTCTCGCGCGCCATCTCGACGAGGCGGACCTTCGCCCCGCGCTGCGGCGCGAGCACGCGCACGCGCTTGCCCCGCTCGTCGGTCAGCCAGCCCTCGAGCCCGTCCTGCGCCTCGACCTCGAGCGGCAGCAGCACCTCGTCGGGGATCGTGCCCGCGACCCGGTAGTACTCGCCGATGAAGCTCGACAGCAGCTCGTCGTCCGGCAGCGAGGAGCTCCCGAGCTCGAACGTGCGCACCGAGTTCAGGTGCCCGCCGCGCACGCGCAGCAGCGCGACCTCGACCTGGTCGCCCGCGCGGAACAGCCCGACGACGTCCTGGTCGATCTCCTTCACGGACGCGACGCGCTGGCTGGTGCGCACCCGGTCTACCGCCCGCAGCTGATCGCGATAGACGGCCGCCTCCTCGAAGCGCAGTCCGTCGGCCGCCTCGCGCATCCGCCGGTCCAGGTCCTCGACGAGGTCCTCGTGCCGCCCCTCGAGGAACATGCCCACCAGGTCGACCTGCGCGAGGTACGCGTCGCGATCGACCTCCTTCACGCACGGCGCGGGGCAGCGCTTGATCTGGTACTGCAGGCACGGCCGGACGCGCGCGCGGAACTCGGTGTCCTTGCACGTGCGCAGCCGGAAGAAGCGGTTGATCTGCCGCAGTGTCTGCCGGGCGCTCGTCGCCGAGTCGATCGGCCCGTAGTAGCGGGCGCCGTCGGGCTTGGGCCGCCGCACCACGCTGAGGCGGGGCCAGCTCACCTTCGGGTCGATCCGCAGCGACAGGAAGTCCTTGTCGTCGCGGAGCTTCACGTTGTAGCGGGGCTGGTGCTCCTTGATCAGCTCGTTCTCGAGGAGCGCGGCCTCCTTCTCGTTGCCGACCACGTAGGTCCGCAGGTCGCCGAGCTCGCCCTCGAGGAACGCGATGAACGGGCGCGTGTCGGAGTTGCTCGCCGCGAAGTAGCTCCGCACGCGGCTGCGCAGGCTGCGCGCCTTGCCGACGTAGAGCACCCGCCCGTCCCGGTCTTCGAACAGGTAGACCCCGGGGCTCGCCGGAAGCGCGTCGAGCTTCCTCTGGACGTCCTCTGAGATCACGGCTGACCGGGATCTAACGCGCGTCGGTCCGGAACACCCGCGCGTCGGTCACCACGACGTCGACCGGCGCGTCGCCGGGGAGGTTCGGGACCTCGACGATGCGCTCGAAGTCGAAGATCACCGCGACGCGCAGCGCGCGCTCCATGCGGGGCAGCAGGCGGTCGTAGAAGCCCTTGCCGTACCCGATCCGGTGGCCCCGCTCGTCGACGGCGAGCGCGGGCACGACGATCAGGTCGACGTCCTCGTCGGCCACCGCCGGGGCGTCCGCCGCGGGCTGCAGGAACATCATCCCGCTCTCCTCGAGCGCGGTCTCGCGGTCCCAGCGCCGCAGCTCCAGATCGTCGAACGTCGCGTTCATGCGCGTCGTCGCCACGGTCTTGCCCGCGTCCCACGCGGCCTCGACGAGCGCGCCGGTCTGCACCTCGCGCCGCATCGACACGAACGCGAGCACGGTCGACGACGCCTCCCACTCGGGCAGCCCGAGCACGCGCTCGACGATCGCGGCCGAGCGCGCCTCGCGGCTCTCCTCGGGGAGCGCCTTGCGCGTGATCAGCCGCCGATGGCGGATCTCGCCCTTGAGCTGCGCCCGCACGGACGCCTCGTCCGGCTCGCGCCGCATCGGCTCAGGCCTGCAGCCGCTCGTCGATGCGCTCGATGGCCTCGTCGATCGCGGCGCGGGTCACCTGCTCGACGTCGCGCCGCAGGCGCTCGGCGGTCATCAGATCGTCGGCGAGCCCGAGCGCGACCACGGCCAGCAGCTGCGCCGGCGTCGCCGTGCGCTTGGCCTTCGGCCCCAGGTCCTCGATCCGGTCGTTGATCATCCGCGCCAGCTCGAGGAGGTGCTCCTCGTCGGCGTCCGACGTCATCCGGTATTTGGCCCCGGCGATCTCGAGAGTGACGGTACGCTTCTCGCCCATTTCCAACCGATCCGTCGCGACTGTAAGTGCGCCGATCAATCCGCGTCAAGCGCGGCACCATGATACCCTGACGGCCTTCCGACGAAGAGCTCGCTGAAGGCGCGGTCTCACCAACACCATGCAAGTCGCCTGTCCCTCCTGCTCTGCCGAGTACCCCGTCGACGAGCGCCGCCTGCCGGCCAGCGGGTTGAAGATGCGCTGCCCCAAGTGCGGGGCGCGGTTCCACGTGCACTCCGACGGGCGCGTCGAGGACGCCGGCGCGGCCGCTCCCGCGGTCCCCAAGCCCGGCCGGCCCGCCATCCCGAAGCCGAACAAGCCGCCCGCCGGCGCGTTCGGCGACGACCTCGATCTCCCGGCGCCGCGGGCCAAGAAGCCGCCGCCGAGTGATCTCGGGCTGGACCTGCCGGCGCCGCGCGCGGCGAAGAAGAAGCCGATCGCGCCGCCGGTGCCGCCGCCCTCGTCGCTCGACGACGGGCTGGACCTGCCGGCGCCGCGCGCGGCGAAGAAGAAGCCGATCGCGCCGCCGGTGCCGCCGCCCTCGTCGCTCGACGATGGGCTGGACCTGCCGGCGCCGCGCGCGGCGAAGAAGAAGCCGATCGCGCCGCCAATCCCCGATCTGGACGACGGCCTCGACCTGCCGGCCCCTCGGGGCGCCACGCCTCGGGGCGCGAGCGACTTCGACCTCGACCTGCCCGCGCCCCGGGGCGCGAAGCGCAAGCCGATCGCGCCGCCGGTCGACGACGGGCTGGACCTGCCCGCCCCCAAGGGCGGGGGGGCCGGGGCCGGTGGCTTCGACGACCTGGATCTGCCCGCGCCCCGCGGCGGCGGTGGGGCCGCCGGGTTCGACGACCTGGATCTGCCCGCGCCTCGCGCGGGAGGAGACTTCGATCTCGATCTGCCCGCGCCCGCGGACGGTGGCGTCGATCTCCCGACCCCGCGCACGACTCCGAAGCCGGCGCTCGCGAACGAGGGCACCCCGTTCGACGATCTGGACCTGCCCGCGGCCAAGAGCGCGGCCGACCTGCCGATGCTCAAGGGGTTCGACGACGTCGACCTCCCACAGCCCAAGTCCGTGCTCGAGCAGGCCGACGAGGCGTTCGGCGACCTCGACCTGCCGATGCCGAAGTCGAGCGGGGGCGACAGCTTCGGCGACCTCGACCTCCCGGTCCCGAAGACGGCGGCCGACCTGCCCATCCCGAAGCGCGACGACGCGAGCTTCGGCGATCTCGACCTCGGCGGCGACAGCGGCGGCTTCGGCGACCTCGATCTGCCGACCCCGCGCGACATCACCGACCTGCCGCAGACCGCGGACGGCGGCGCGGACCTGCCGGCTGCGCACGGGTCGATGGATCTGCCGCAGCCCAAGGGCGGCGGCGACGACTTCGACGACCTCGCGCTCCCGGAGCCGCGGTCGTTCCGGCCCGGGCCGGGCGCGGACCACGCGGCCTCGGGGGCGGACTTCAGCGGCGGCGCGGAGCTCGGCGGGCCCGATCTGGGCGGAGACATCACCCGCGGCGAGGTCGGGGGCACGGGCTACGGCGAGCTCGACCTCGGCCCCGGCGTCGACGCCGACGACATGGAGTTCGCGGACCTCCCCCAGGCCGAGGGGGACACCCGCGACTCGCTCC
>Ga0070728_10003195_pt1 | contig 18505 bp, 18 predicted proteins | sample tdDd471_FD_66723 | JGI IMG/M metagenome (GOLD analysis project Ga0070728, IMG submission 66723) | Marine sediment microbial communities from the Atlantic coast under amendment with organic carbon and nitrate - tdDd47.1 | ecosystem: Environmental > Aquatic > Marine > Coastal > Sediment | place... | reverse complement strand
AGATAGACCTCGCCGCGCTCCAGCTTCTCGAGCCGGAAATCGGTGCGGGCGTCGAGCGCAACCACGTCGACGCGCTCTTTCAGGAGCTTGATGAAGCCGAGGAAATGGCCGCGATTGAGGCCGTGCTCGTAGAGCCGGTCCGGCTCGACATTCGAGGTCGCGACGACGACGACACCGAGTTCGAACAATCGAGAGAACAGGCGGCCGAGGATCATCGCGTCGCCGATATCGGTGACCGAGAACTCGTCGAAGCACAACAGCCGGACGGATTCGGCGAGTTCCCCGGCGATCGGCGGGATCGGGTCCGCATCCTTGATCTTGCCGGCCTTGATCAGGGCGCGGGTCGCGTGGATGCGCTCGTGGATCTCGGCCATGAACTCGTGGAAATGCACCCGCCGCTTGCGGCGCAGGGGGACCTGGCCGAAGAACAGGTCCATGAGCATGGTCTTGCCGCGGCCGACCTTGCCCCAGACATAGAGGCCGCGAAGCGGTTCGGAATCCTCCGGGCGCTTGCGGAACATCCAGCCGAGCGCGCTCTTCTTGGTGGCGAGGCGGACCCGCGACAGACGCTCGACGAGCGCGTCGAGGCGGCCGACAAGCGCGAGCTGCGCCGGATCGGGTTCGAGCTCGCCGGCATCGACCAGGGACTGGTAGCGCGCCTTGACGGGGGGGATAAGCGGCGGTGTCGGCATGCCGGACGTGAAATGACCTCAAACAGTCCGGGCGGGGCCCCGGACGAAGCGCGATCGCCCCGGAGCGAGACGGGGGAAACGAGACGGGCGACTCTCGAGGCCGGCTCGGGATCCAGCCTCGTCTCCACGTTAACCGGCGGCCGTGCGCAGTCAAGGACTGCCTGCCGGTCTCACATCATCTCGTCTCGTACCGTACGAGTCCGGCTACGCCGCGGGGTCCTTGATCGCCGACTTCACGTCTTCCCAGTTCTGGCCGGCGGCGACGATGCAGGTGCGGCCGTCGGTCATGGTCACCAGGATCGACCAGGTGCCCTTCTTCGACACCATGACTTCGAGGACCGAATTCTTCGAGACCAGGCCGATCGCCCTGGGGTGCTCCTTGTAGCGCCGGGTCAGATAGGAGACGAGGTCCTTGCGCATGCCGCAGGCGGCGGCTTCGGCCGGATCCGGCACGGCGACCGAGGCCAGCGGGCCGAGCAGCAGGGCGGCGAGGACCGGGAGAACGGGGATGCGAGGGGTAATCCACTTGCGAGACAGGGTCATGGCGACCTCCTTGGGTCGCGCCCGAGCCTCGCCTCGATCAAGTTTCATAGTCCGCTAAGCCAGCAAGGGGCTCGGACGCCTTCCGATACCCTCATGCTGCGCCCGCTATGGTTAACGCTGCGTAAAGGCTCGCGGCGACCGGGCCTTCTCGCAAAGCTCTACCCGATGTCGACGATGTCCACCGACGCGCCCGAATCCGTCGCCGCCGAGATATTGGCGAGCGCCAGGGCGGTGTCGGCGGGATTGGCGAAATCGGCCTTGCGGCTGCGACCGTCGGCGACGATCCAGGCCTGGTCGGTATAGATCGCATCGGCGACGACCGCGTCCGCCGCGGCGAGGTCGCGAACCAGCGCCGGCCCGTCGCCGCCGTTGACATGGCCCGCCGGATCGCACAGCCGCGCGAGATCGGCGGCGAGATCGCCAACCGGGATTACGCAGACCCGGTAGCGGTCGCCCGATATCAGGTGCAGGCGCAGGATCGCCGCCTCGGTCCGGCCCTTGGGGAAGCTCCAGCGCTCGCCCTTGCGGGAGCCGCGGCCGACGATCTGCCATTGCAGGCGGACGGAAAGGTTGATCGCACGGCGCGCCTGGCGAATCCGATCGGCGACCGCGTCGGACAGGTCCGTCATCTCGATATCGGCGGAGGGATTGGCGACGACCCGCGGCGTACCGGCGACGCGCACCTTGCGGAAGGTCACCGCGCGGCGGCCGAGATCGATGGTCTCCACCCGCCAGCCGGCGTCGATCCAGGCGTTCTGGTGAACCATCTGGCCGCCGTGATTGGCCCACCAGGTGCGGTGCTCTCCGGCGCTGGCCGGGAGCTTGGAACCGAGGATGCCTTCGATGTCACGAAATGTCGGCGACCATTCCAGATCGGACAAACCTGCCAGATGCAGCCGTAAAGGGTCGTATTTGCTTGCCATGCCTTCCCCTCCAAGCCGCGAACGGCAGAAGCATGTTTTATGGGAAACGGCCGCCGACAGGCGACCGGTCCCGGGAAGGCTACTGAAACCACGGAGAAAAACACTCCACGGGATTTCAGGGGTAGGCGAGCGCGCGCGCGGCCGGAACAGGTTTCCCGCTCCGGCCGCGCGGGCGGCGTCAGCTTGCGGCGGAGAGCTTCAGCCCCTGCTTCCTGGTGTCCAGCGCCAGTTCGCCCGGGCCGTTGGCGAACAGGAACAGGAAGGCGCCGGTGAGCGACAGGTTCTTGAGGAACAGGATCATCTGCATCTGGTCGGCGAGATTGTTATGAAAGATCAGCGCGGCGACCAGCGTGAAGCCGGCGAGAGCCAGGGCGGCAAGCCGGGTCTGGTAGCCGATCGCGATCATCACGCCGGCGACGATTTCGACGATGATCACCAGCGGAAGCAGCGCGCCGGGCACGCCGAAGGCGGCCATGTAGCCGGCGGTTCCGGAATAGGCGAAGATCTTGCCAACGCCCGAGAAGACATACATGAAGGCGAGCAGAACGCGGCCGGCGGCGCCGGCATAGGGAGCGAGAGCGGTCATCGGTTTCTCCTGTCGGAAGCTGAAGCGGTTTCGAGGGGGAGCGGGAAACCGGACAGCGGGAATTTATCCACGGGTCCGGTGGTCCGGGAGCCCGATCCGGCTTTCGAAGACCGCCGGACGCCTACCAGTTAGGCCGCGTCAGCCCGGCCCGCCAGACCGCCGAGACGCGACAGACTGTTCGATATTGTTGAACGAAGCCGGCACAACCTGGGGAATTCGCGTTGGAATCGAGCCTGTTGGTCCTTCTTGTCGCGTCGTTCGCGGCCTCGATCGTCAATGCGGCCTTTGCCACCGGCGGCATCTTCCTGTTGCTCGCGACCCTGATGGCGCTCTATCCGCCGACCGTCGCGGTGCCGTTGCTCTCGGCCCTCGCCTTCGGGTCGCTGGTCGCCCGGATCGCCGTCTATCACCACGACATTGCCTGGCGGATCGTCCGCCCCTTCGCCCTGGGCACGGCGTTCGGCGTGCTGCTGGCGGCGCGGATCTTCGTCGCACTGCCCGAAACCCTGATCGCCACTGTGCTCGCCCTGGTGCTGATCGCGACGGTGTGGCTGCCGAAGACCGGCCGGCCGCCGCCGGTGCCGCGACCGTTCCTGGTCCTCGGCTTCGCACAGGGCTTCCTGTCGACGCTGACCGGCATCGGCGGGCTGTTGCAGGCGGTGATGCTGAAGACCGGCCTCGACAAGATGCAGGTCACCGCGACCCTGGCCGCGGCGCTGCTGGCGCAGGGGGTAATGAAGATCGCCGCCTATTCGCTGGTCGGCTTCGACTATCTCGTCTGGTGGCCGCAGATCGCCGTGACGCTGGCCGCCGGCCTCGCCGGCACCTGGGCAGGCCGGCGGCTGCAGCACGGCATCGACGAAAAGATCTTCCGCTGGACCTATCGGGTGCTGGTGAGCGCCTATGCGGTGCGACTGCTCTACAAGGCGTGGGGGTGAGGCTTTCGGAGACGCGGGCGGTCTCCGTGTGGATGGGCGGCGCTTTTTCTCGCTCGCGGCCGTATCGCGCACCAAAGGCGCGCTGGCCTGCGCGGGCGCGGCGCTAGAGCGTTTCCTTCGGAACACGATCGACTTAATGTCAGTCCCTCGATAGTGGAAGCGGCATGCCGGCGATAGCGCCTCAAGCCACCTCGAACAGGCCGGCGGCGCCCATGCCGCCGCCGATGCACATGGTGCACACGACGTATCTGGCGCCTCGGCGCTTGCCCTCGATCAGGGCGTGACCGACCATGCGGGCGCCCGACATGCCATAGGGATGGCCGACGGAGATGGCGCCGCCGTTGACGTTCAGCAGTTCGTTGGGGATGCCGAGCTTGTCGCGGCAATACAGAACCTGCACCGCGAAGGCCTCGTTGAGCTCCCACAGGCCGATGTCATCCATCTTCAGCCCGTTCTGCGCCAGCAGCTTCGGCACCGCGTAGACCGGGCCGATACCCATCTCGTCGGGCTCGCAGCCGGCGACCGCGATGCCGCGATAGATGCCAAGCGGCTGAAGGCCGCGTTTCGAGGCCTCTCCCGCCTCCATCAGCACCGAGGCCGAGGCGCCGTCGGAAAGTTGCGAGGCGTTGCCGGCGGTAATGTATTTGCCCTCGGCGATCTGCATGCCGCCCTTGAACACCGGCTTCAGCCCGGCCAGCGCCGTCCGGTCGGTGCCCGGCCGGTTGCCCTCGTCCTTTTCGAGCGTCACCTCAATATCGCTGACGTTCCCGGTTTCCCTGTCCTGCAGCTTCATCACCGAGGGAAGCGGCACGATCTCGTCGTCGAACTTGCCTTCCGCCTGCCCGGCCGCGGTGCGCGCCTGCGACTGCTCGGCGTAGATGTCCTGCTCTTCCCGCGAAATGCCGTAGCGCTCGGAGACCACTTCCGCCGTCTCCAGCATGCTCATGTAAAGCGCCGGCAGGTTCTCCACCAGCCACGGATCTCTCGCGCGAGAGAGGTTCATCTTGTCGTTCTGGCACAGCGAGATCGATTCGAGCCCGCCGCCGATCGTGATGGTCATGCCGTCGGCGACGATCTGCTTGGCGGCGGTGGCGATCGCCATCATGCCCGACGAACACTGCCGGTCCAGCGTCATGCCGGCGACCGAGGTCGGCAGCCCGGCCCGCATCGCCGCCTGGCGGGCGACGTTCATGTGGGTCGAGCCCTGCTGGATCGCCGCGCCCATGACCACGTCGTCCACTTCCGCTCCCTCGATGCCGGCGCGCGACACCGCGTTGGCGATGGCATGGCCGCCCAGCGTCTGGGCCTGGGTGTCGTTGAATGCGCCGCGATAGGCTTTTCCGATCGGGGTGCGGGCGGTGGATACGATGACGGCTTCGCGCATGGGTGTCTCCGTGGGGTTCCGGGTCTTGTTTCGGGATCTGTCGATGTCGATTGCGTCGCGGTCGCTCAGGCGGAGACCGCGATCAGCGCCAGCCATTCAGCGGCCAGCGCCGGTTTGTCCGAGCCGCGCATCTCGACGGTGGCGGCGAATCTGAGCAGGATCTCGCCGGGCTTGCGTTCGTCGGCCGAGACCAGCGTGAAGCGGCCGCGAACCTCTGCGCCGGCGGGGACGGGCGCGAGGAAGCGGACCTTGTCGAACCCGTAATTGATGCTCATGGTCTGGTTTGCGATCTTCGGCACCACCTGGTAGCTCATCTGGCTCATCAGCGACAAAGTCAGAAATCCATGGGCGATGGTGCCGCCCAGCGGCGTGCGTGCGGCGGCGATCGGGTCGACATGGATGAACTGGTGATCGTCGATCACGTCGGCGAACTTGTCGATCCGCGATTGCGGGATCGCCATCCAGTCGGAAATGCCGACCTCATGGCCGACCAGGGCCTTCATTTGGCCGAGCTCGATCGTGGCTCCGCGTTGCATGGGCGTGTTCCTATTCGGAGAATGGTGCGGGATTGGCGACCGTCGCCATGCCGCCGTCAAGCGGAATGATGGCGCCGGTGGTGTAGGAGCCGCCGCCGCCGCACAGGAACAGAAGCGCGCCGGCGATGTCTTCCGGCCTGCCGATACGGCCGGCCGGAACCGTCTTCGCCACCTCGGCCCGCATTGTCTCGTCCTGAAGCGAGAACGCCATCATCTTGCTCATGAACGGCCCCGGCGCGAAGGCGTTGACGGTGATATGCCGCGGCGCCAGCTCGTTGGCGAGCACCCTGGTGAGATGATGCACCGCCGCCTTGGTCGCGGCGTAGGCGTAATTGTTGGCGCCGATCGGCACCGCGCCCATCACCGAGCCGAGATTGATCACCCGCGCCGGATCGTCGATGCTGCCGGCGGCCTCGAGCAGCGGCAACAGGTTGCGGGTCAGCGCGAACATCCCGATCAGGTTGACATTGGCGAGCTTCTCCCAGGCGCTCCAGGGGAAGGTTTCGATCGGCGCGCCCCAGGCGGCGCCGGCATTGTTGACCAGGATGTCGAGCCCGTCGGTGCGCTCGAGGACCGCGGCGGCCAGCGCGTCGGCGCCCGCCTCGCTGCCGACGTCGCCGGCGAAGCCTTCCGCCGAGCCGGGCGCATCGAGCGCGTTGAGTTCCCTGGCCACAGCTTCGCAGGCGTCGCCCTTGCGCGAAGCGATCAGCACCCGGGCGCCGGCCCGGACCAGGGCCTCGGCCGCCATACGGCCGATCCCTGAGGCGCCGCCGGTCACCAGCGCGGTCTTGCCGGACATCGAGAACAGGGTGTCGAGATAACTCATGGGATAAATCCGTTTCTTATTGGTTGGGCCCGGCGGCCAGGCCTTCGGTAAACAGGTTGAGGAAAAGATCGGCGATTTCGTCGAGATTCAGCCGGCCGTCTTCCCGGTACCAACGCTGGATCCAGTTGTTGGCGCCCATCAGCAGCATCTCGACGGCCTTCGACGGCATCGGCCGCACAGAGCCGTCGTCGATGCCCAGCCGGATGAACGCTTCCAGCCGCCGGTCGAGACCGCGGGCACGGGTGTGAATCTGCTTTCGGGTATTTTCCGGCAGGATGTCGAACTCGTGAACCACGGCGATCGGCCCGAATTCGGCGAGCCCGGAGATCATCGAACGGAAATAGGTGCGGATGCGGGTCAGCCCGTCCGCGTCCATACCCTCGCAGCGGCCCATCGTCGCTTCGCAGACGTCCAGCGTCCGCTCGTAGCACTCGCTGAGCAGGGTCGGCTTGTTGCGGACGTAATAGTAGAGCGCCGTCTTGGTGATGTTGAGCCGGCTCGCCACCTCGTCGAGCGACGTCGCCGCATAGCCCTTCTTGTTGAACAGGTCCGAGGCGACCATCAGCATCGCGTCGTGCTTGGCGGCGCGTCGGCGGCGCCGGTCGAAGACGTTCTCGATACTCTTGGCGCCGATCATGGCCATCTTGGATCAATTCGCCGTCTTGGATCAATTCGAAGGTGGACCGGTGTCGCCTGGACTGCCGGTTTGAAGAATGTTGCTTACTGGCATTGCGAAAATTTGAACTTATAGTAAGTTTGTTGTCGCGACAAGTACGGATGGGGTCTCGGCAGGTTGCCGGAGGTCCGAAGGAGACCGGGCGCAAACGACGTCGCGCCGTCCGAAGTCGAAAAGATAAAAGATGCACCGGTCGTCCGGCTGCCGGCGGTTCCGGTGCACGGTTTGCGGCGAAAAGCCGGTGACGAACGAGCACCGCGGCAAGCGACCCCGCCTTGACGGTTTCGGGACCCGGTCCGGTCCCCTCGTCGGGTAGTCGGGAACAAATGGAGGACTGAGCCAGTAGAGCATTGGTCTATCTGGTGGACCCCGCATCGCGCAATTACCGCCGGCGAGAATCGGCGGAACCTGCGGTACGGACCGCCTTGTTGGAAATCCGGCACATGATGGATTAAGCTTTGGTCCGCGCGGCGGGACGTGACTTCGCCGCGCGAATTAATCGAGACCGAAAAATGGTCCGGAGGGAGGAAACATGACCGCGAGCAGCAATGCGCCGCGCAGGGCGGGGAATACTGTCTGTCTTTCCGAATTTATTAAGCCTTTCGCGGCTTGCGCATGACACGCCAGGCCGGTTCCGCACCCGTTATCGAGATACGCGGCATTTATGTGCGCTTCGGCGGAATCGTGGCGCTCGATGACGTCGCCTTCGACATCCACGACCGCGAAATCCTCGGTTTGATCGGGCCGAACGGCGCCGGCAAGACGACCCTGTTCAATTGCCTGAGCCGCCTCTACACGCCGACCGACGGAAGCATCGCGTTCGACGGACGATCGCTTCTCGACATGAAGCCGCACCATATCGCCGGCGCCGGCATCGGCCGGACGTTCCAGAATGTGGCGTCTTTCTCGAATCTGTCGGTTCGCGACAATATCCGGATCGGCGCCCATTCCGATTCCCGGTCGGATCCGCTGTCCGACGCCCTGCGCCTGCCCTGGGTGCGGCGCGAGGAACGCAAGATCGACGAGATCACGGCCGACCTGATCGGCTGGCTCGATCTGGCCGACGTCGCCGAACTTCCGGTCGGCGGTCTTCCCTTCGGAACCCAGAAGCGGGTCGAACTGGCGCGGGCGCTGGCCGGGCGGCCGAAGCTTCTCCTGCTCGACGAACCGGCGGGCGGCCTCAATCACGACGAGGTTGGGGCGCTCGGAGACCTGATCAAACGCATTCGCGACGAGCGCGAGGTGACGGTCCTCCTGGTCGAGCATCACATGTCGCTGGTCATGGCGGTTTCCGACCGGGTCGTGGTGCTGAATTTCGGCAAGAAGATCGCGGAAGGCACGCCCGACGAGGTTCAGAAGGATCCGGAGGTCATCGCCGCCTACTTGGGAGACGGAGCGTGAGCGCTATCCTTCAGGTCAACAATCTCGAGGCATCCTACGGCGCGGTGCGGGTCCTGCGCGGGATCAGTTTCGAGGTTCAGAAGGGCGGCGTGACCACGCTTCTCGGCGCCAACGGCGCCGGCAAGACCACGACCCTTCGCGCGTTGTGCGGCATGATCCGCCGCTCCGGCGAGATCCTGCTCGAGGGAAAGCCCGTCCATCGCCTGGCGACGGAAGATATCGTCCGTCGCGGCGTTGCCCATATTCCGGAAGGGCGCGGCACGTTTTCGACGCTGACGACCGAGGAAAACCTCCATCTCGGCGCCATGGCGCGGCCCAACACGGACGAGATCGAGAACGATGTCCGCAAGCAGTTCGACTACTTTCCGCGCCTGAAGGAGCGCCGCAACCAGCAGGCCGGCACCCTGTCGGGCGGCGAGCAGCAGATGCTGGCGATCGCCCGGGCGCTGATGCTGCGACCGAAGCTGATGCTTCTCGACGAACCCTCCTTCGGCCTCGCGCCGCTGATCACCCGGCAGATCTTCGACATTCTCGCCGACGTGCAGCGCGAGGAGGGAACCTCGATGCTGCTGGTCGAGCAGAACGCCTCGCTGGCGCTGGAACTCGCCGATCGCGCCTATCTGATCGAAACCGGCAGCATCGTCATTTCCGGCGATGCCGCGGCCATCCGCGAGGACGAAAGCGTGCGCGCGTCCTATCTGGGATACTGAGGAAGGCCCATGGAACTATTCCTGCATCAGATCATCTCGGGCATTTCCAACGGCGCCATCTATGCCTGCATGGCGCTCAGCGTGGTGATGATCTACCAGGCGATCCACCACCTGAATTTCGCCCAGGGCGAGATGGCGATGTTCTCGACCTATATCGCCTGGCAGATGATGGCTTGGGGGCTCGTGTGGTGGCTGGCCATACCGCTGACGATTCTGATCAGCCTGGCCGGCGGATTCGCGATCGAGCGCGTGATCTTCAAGCCGATCGAGAACGCGCCGGTGCTCAGCCACATCGTGATTTTCATCGCGCTGTTCGCGATTCTGAATTCGCTGGCGGGCTTCATCTGGGATTTCACCATCAAGTCGGTCGAAAGCCCCTTCGGCAAGGGTCCGTTCATGGGATCGCCGCTTCTGGGCAAGCACCAGGCCGGCATGATCGGGGTTACGATCGTGATGCTGGTCGGGTTGTGGGCCTTCTTCCGTTTCACCCGAACCGGGCTTTCCATGCGGGCGGCGGCGGCCAACCCGGAAAGCGCCCGGCTGGTGGGTATCCGCGTCTCCAGGATGACGGCGCTCGGCTGGGGCATGGCCGCGGCGATCGGCGCGGTCGCCGGGATCCTGATCGCGCCGGTCGTGTTCCTCGAGCCGAACATGATGCTGTCGATCCTGCTCTACGGCTTCGCCGGAGCCGTTCTGGGCGGACTGACCAGTCCGCTGGGCGCCGTGATCGGCGGCTTCCTGGTCGGCATCATCGAGAACCTGGCCGGAACCTATCTCGGCGGGGTCGGAGCCGAACTGAAGCTCTCGATCGCACTGGTGCTGATTATCGTCGTCCTCGTGGTCAAGCCCGAGGGTCTTCTGGGCCGCAAGATCGTACAGAGGGTGTGAGATGTCTGACAGCGTTGTGACGGATACCCGACCTTCTCCGCCCGCGGGCGCCGAGACGCGGACGCACAGGCCGGCCACGGCGCCGCCCGCCAGGATCCTTTCGCCGGGCAATATCGTCGCCGTCATCGTGCTGGCGGTGCTGATCGTCCTGCCGCTCACTTCGAAGAGCTTCTTCGTCTTTCAGATGAACCAGATGCTGGTCTATGCCATCGCGGTTCTGGGTCTCAACATCCTGACCGGCATCAACGGCCAGTTCTCTCTCGGCCACAGCGCCTTCTATGCGATCGGCGCCTATTCCTGCGCCATTCTGGTGGAGATGGTCGGCGTCAACTACATGGCGACGCTGCCGCTTGCGGCCGTCATCTGCTTCATCGCGGGCTTTCTGTTCGGGTTTCCGGCTCTCCGGCTCGAAGGGCTCTATCTGGCGCTGGCGACCTTCGCGCTCGCCGTGGCGACGCCGCAGATCCTGAAACTGTCGGTGATCGAGCATTATACGGGCGGCGTCCAGGGCATCATCATGTTCAGCGACACCTTCGAAGCCCCGGTGCCCTTCGGCCTGCCGATGGAGTCTTCGACCTGGGTCTATTACTTCACCCTGGCCGTCTTCGTCCTGGTCTACATCCTGGCCATCGCGCTGATCCGCAGCCGCACGGGCCGGGCGATGATGGCGATCCGCGACAACCCGATCGCCGCCCGGTCGATGGGCGTCAATCTGTCCTACTACAAGGCGACGGCCTTCGGCATCAGCGCGATGGTCACCGGCATCGCCGGTGCGCTCAGCGCCATCGTCATCAAGTTCGTGGCTCCGGACAGCTTCACCTTCTTCCTTGCGGTCCTCATCCTGGTCGGCATGGTCATCGGCGGCGTCGGCTGGCTGCCCGGCTGCATCATCGGCGGGCTGGCGATGCTCTATCTGCCCAATATCGCCGAACAGCTCGATGACGTGATCCTGTTGTTCGCCCGGCCGCTCGGTCTCGCCGACGCGTTGCCGGGCAATCTCCAGAACTCGGCCATCAGGCTGTCGGGGGTTATCTACGGATTCATATTGATTTTGCTCATCTACCTCGCGCCGCAAGGCGCGGGGGGACTGATCCGCGCTGTGGTGTCGCGGCTGAAGTGGCTAAAATCTTAGCCGAAACAATAACGATAACCACAACACAAGAAAGGGAGTGAAAAATGCATACCATTCGAACTTCGTTGCTGACCACCGGTGCGGCGCTTGCGCTTTCGGTGTCCTTCGCGAATGCCGGAACGGTCAAGATCGGCAACACCAATCCCTATTCCGGGCCGGCGTCGGCCTATGGACAGATCGGCCAGACGATCTCGGCGTGTGTCAAGATGGCCAACGCGACCGGCGTGCTTGGCGGCGACACGATCGAGTTCATCAGCTACGACGACGGTTATTCGCCGCCCAAGACGGTCGAGCAGATCCGCAAACTTGTCGAGCGCGACGAGGTGATCTTCACCTTCCAGACGCTCGGCACGCCCACCAACTCGGCGATCCACAGATACATGAACGCCAAGAAGGTGCCGCAGCTCTTCGTCGCGACCGGTGCGTCGAAATGGGGGGATCCGAAGAATTTCCCCTGGACGATGGGCTGGCAGCCCAACTATCCGACCGAAGCGAAGATCTACGCCAAGTACATTCGCGAGAACCTTCCGAAAGCCAAGATCGCCGTACTCTATCAGAATGACGACTACGGCAAGGACTACCTGAACGGCTTCAAGGAAGGCCTGGGCGATATGGTCGGCAACATCGTCGCCGAGACGCCCTACGAGGTCGCCGATCCGACCGTGGACAGCGCGATCATTTCGTTCAAGGCTGCCGGCGCCGACGTGTTCTTCAACATCACCACGCCGAAATTCGCCGCCCAGGCAATCCGCAAGGCTCACGAGATCGGCTGGAAGCCCACGCACTTCCTGAACAACGTGTCGGCGTCGATCGGTTCGGTCATCAAGCCGGCAGGCTTCGAGGCCTCGCAGGGCATCATCACGACGGCCTATCTGATGGATCCGACCGATCCGCAATGGACAGACAATGCCGAGTACAAGGAGTGGTCGGCATTCATGGACAAATACTTCCCTGATGGTGATAAGACCTCTTCGTTCACGGCTTACGGCTATGCGGTCTGCAATACGCTGCTGCATGTCCTGAAGTCGGCCAACGGCGACTACAGCCGCGAGAATATCATGGACAAGGCGTCCAGCATTCGCGGCCTGCGGGTGCCGATGCTGCTGCCGGGGATCACCATCAGCACCTCGAAGACCGACTTCTATCCGATCGAGGCGATGCAGCTGCAGCGCATCGAGGGCAAGACCTGGAAGCTGTTCGGAAACATCATCTCGGCCGAGTCCGAATAAGCCAGGCCGGATGCGACACACGGTCGCCGTCCCCGACGGCGGCCAAACCAATACACGCGGCCGCCGTTCCTGACGGCGCCGGAAATCAAAAGACGCGGCCGCCGTTCCTGACGGCGCCGGAAATCAAAAGACGCGGCCGCCGTTCCCGACGGCGCCGGAAATCTGAAAAACGCGGCCGCCGTTCCCGACGGCGGCCGCACTGTGACCGCCTGAACGCGACCCTGTTCGTAGGACTGTCGGTCAGCCGCGTATCCGGAAACCGCGGCCTCTTCCCGGCCTTGACCGTCGCCTTGCAGCGTCCCGTCGACGCTCCCGGCAGGCCGGGCTCCGGGCAAGATTTTACTGGCGATATGATTTTTTGAATGTATGGTAAGTTATCGGAACGGGCATGCGGCCGGGAGGGCCCCGCCGGGTTCCGCGATTTCCGGTCGGACGGCGTTACCAGGTTGTTCCGGCCGGGGAATTATGGTTCCGCGGGAGGAGCCGCGCGCGGCACACGGTTGCGGCGGACGGTCGTTCGTTGCACAGTGGTACGAAGCGGCGAACCCCCGTGTCGGGCCGGATAATGACGAATGTCCAGGCGGCAGCGAACGACATGTCGCCGAATATAGGGAGGACTTCCATGAAGACGCCAATTCGAATGATATCCGGTGCGATGGTCGCCGGTGCGATGATGATCGGCGCGGCCCAGGCCGCCGATCCGGTCAAGATCGCCTTTATCGATCCCCTGTCCGGCTGGATGGGCGCCACCGGCGAGCAGGGCCTGTCGCAGTACAAGTTCGCCGCCGAGGAACTTGTCAACAAAAAGGGCGGCGTGCTCGGCGGACGCATGTTCGAGATCGTGCCCTTCGACAACAAGCTCAGCGGCAAGGAAAGCCTGATCCAGCTCCAGGTCGCCATCGATCAGGGCATCCGCTACATCGCCCAGGGCAACTCGTCGGGCATCGCCCACGCGATCACCGCCGCGGTCGAAAAGCACAACCGGCGCAACCCGGACAAGCGCGTCCTGTTCCTGAACTATTCGGCGGTCGATCCGGCGCTCACCAACGAAAAGTGCAATTTCTGGCATTTCCGTTTCGACGCCAACGCCGACATCAAGATGGACGCGATCACCGACGTCATCAAGGCGAACAAGGATATCAAGAAGATCTATATTATCGGACAGGACTATTCGTTCGGTAAGGCGGTCGCCGCCGCGGCGGTCAAGTTCCTCAAGCAGAAGCGGCCCGACATCGTGATCGCCGGCAACGAGCTGCATCCGATCGCCAAGGTCAAGGACTTCACGCCCTACGCCCGCAAGATCATGGCTTCCGGCGCCGATGCGATCATCACCGGCAACTGGGGCGCGGACATGGTCGGGCTGGGCAAGGCCGTGATCTCGGCCGGCTTCAAGAAGCCGATCTACACCTATTACGGCGCCGGCGACGGCATCACCGGCACGTTCGGCGCCGCCGGCAAGGGCGTTCTCAAGCTGGTATCCGAAGGCCAGGTCAATCCCCCGGCCTCGCCCGAGGCCAAGGCCTATATCGAGGCGTTCGAGGCCAAGTACACGAAGATCTCCTTTGCCCAGCCGCGGATCGCCAATGTGATCGGCATGCTGGCCCAGGCGATCGAGAAGGCCGGCACGGCGGACGACGTCGTCAAGGTCGCCACGGCGCTGGAAGGCATGGAGTACGATTCCATGTTCGGCACCAAGGTGAAGATGCGAGCCACGGATCACCAGGCGATCCAGGACGTGCACATCCTGGCGCATACCGACGAGAACGTGACCTTCGACTACGACAATTCCGGCTTCGGCACGGTGGTCGAGAGCACGGTCAAGATGGCGTCGGCGAATATCGCCACCACCTGCAAGATGAAGCGGCCCAAGTAAGCCGGCTTCCGAAAACCGCCGCCCCGTTCCAGCGGGGCGGCTCCCTGCCATTCCGCCGTGGGGGCGACGGGAAGCGGCCATGTCTCTTATCCTGGTTAATCTGATCGACGGTCTGGTGACGGGCCTGCTCCTGTTCATGCTGTCGAGCGGCCTCACCCTGATCTTTTCGATGATGGGCGTGCTCAATTTCGCCCATGCCAGCTTCTACATGCTGGGCGCCTATTTCGGCTACCAGATCAGCACCTATGTCGGCTTCTGGCCCGGTCTGGTTATCGGACCGGTGCTGGTCGGCGTCATCGGCGCGCTCATCGAACGCTACGGCCTTCGCCGGGTACACCAGTACGGACATGTGCCGGAATTGATCTTCACCTTCGGCCTGGCGCTGTTGATCGAGGAAGTCGTGCAGTTCTTCTGGGGCAAGGGTCAGATTGCGTTCAATGTGCCGGAATCCCTGAAATTCGCCCTGTTCACGATCAGCGGCAACGCCATTCCCGCCTACAAGGTGTTCATGATCTTCTGCTCCATGGGCATTTTTCTCGTCCTTCTGTACATCCTCACCCGGACCCGGGTCGGGATGGTCATTCAGGCGGCGCTCTCCTATCCAAACACGGTGGAAGCGCTCGGGCACAACGTGCCGATGGTGTTCATGGGCGTCTTCGGTGTGGGAACGGCGCTCGCCGGCATCGCCGGGGTGATAGCGGGACCGACCGTCGGTGTGTTCCCTGGCATGGCCATCCAGCTCGGTTCGATCGTCTTCGTGACCATCGTCGTCGGCGGGCTGGGGTCTCTGTGGGGCGCGCTCGTCGCCTCGCTGCTGATCGGCTGGATCACCAATTTCGCCGCCGCGTACAGTTTCAGGTTTTCGACCATCTTCGAATGGCTGGGCCTGGAGCGGCCCGCGAACATGGCCGAAAGCCTGCTGCGCGACGCCTGGACGCTGACCTTTCCGCAGATCGGGCCGATCCTGCCCTACCTGCTGATGATCCTGATCCTGGTCCTGCGGCCTTACGGCTTGTTCGGGAAGCGTGAAGTATGAGTACCGTCGCTCCCTCCGAAGCCGCGCGCAAGGGCCCGGTGAACTGGGCGCTCCTGCTGCCTTGGCTCGCGGCGATCGTTTTCCTCGCCGTCATGCCGCTGATCTTCGCCAGCAATTCGGCGCTGACCATCATGAACCAGATGGCGATCACGATCGTGTTCGCTCTCGCCTACAATATGTTGCTCGGACAGGGCGGCATGCTCAGTTTCGGCCATGCGGTCTATATGGGGCTGGGCGGCTTTTTCTGCGTCCACCTGATGGGCTACGTCGAAAACTATGAATGGCAGATTCCCACTCCGATCCTGCCGATTTTCGGCGGACTGTTCGGATTGATCTTCGCGATCGTGATCGGATTGTTCTCGACCCGCCGGGCGGGAACCGTCTTCGCGATGATTTCGCTGGGGGTCGGCGAACTTGTCGCCGCCTGTTCGCTCATCGTCGTGGCGTTCTTCGGCGGCGAGGAAGGCGTTTCCGGCGACCGGACCATGGGGCCGACGGTGTTCGGCTTCGATTTCGCCCAGAAGATCGAGGTCTACTATCTGACCGCGATCTGGCTGGTGATCTCGGCGCTCGCCATGTTCTTCTTCTCGCGCACGCCGGTCGGCCGGCTAGCCAACGCGGTGCGGGACAATCCCGAAAGAGCGGAGTTTGTCGGCTATTCGGCGCGCTTCGTGCGCTACTATTCGTTCTGCGCTTCGGGGTTCTTCGCCGGGATCGCCGGTGGCTTGTTCGCCATCAATTTCGAGATCCTGACGGAGGAGAATCTCAATCTCGTTACGTCGGGAAGCGTCCTGCTGGTCACGTTCCTGGGCGGTATCGGATTCTTCGTCGGTCCGATCATCGGTGCCATCGTCTTCACTCTCCTGCAAACGGTGATGAGCCTCTACACCGATATCTGGCAGCTCTATCTCGGCGGGCTGTTCGTCCTCACCGTGATGTTCTTTCCGCGCGGATTGGCAGGATTGCTCTTCATGCACTGGCGACCGCATCAACTGGGCAAGCTCGGAACCCTGGTCGTTCCCTATGCCAGGATGTTCGTTCCCGGAGCGGTGATGATCCTGGGATTCGCCGGCTTTCTCGAAACCGCTTTCCATGCGCGCCATGCCGCGCAGGGCAACGAGGTGATGAAGCTCTTCAAGTTCGAGTTTCTGCAATACGATTCGCACTCGGCCCTGCCGTGGATCCTCTTCGTCGCGATGATGGTCGCGGGTGCCTACGGTTGCCGGCGGCTCGCGCCGGGTCTCAAGGCCGCGTGGGACGAAGCCAACACGGCGAGGTCCGCGTAATGCCGGCGGCGATCGAACTCAAGGGCGTCACCAAGAATTTCGGCATGGCCGAGATCATCCGCGGCGTCGACCTCGCGATCCCGCAGGGCGAGCGCCACGCCATCATCGGACCCAACGGCGCCGGCAAGTCGACCCTGTTCAACCTGGTCACCGGCAAATACGAGCTGACCTCGGGCGAGATCCGGCTGAACGGCGAAACCATCTCGGGCCTGCAGCCTTTCGAGATCAACCGCCGCGGCCTCAGCCGTTCCTTCCAGATCACCAACATCTTCCACAATATGACGGTGTTCGAGAACGTCCGCTGCGGCCTGCTCTGGTCGATGGGCTACAAATATTCCTTCTGGACGCCGGTCAATACCCAGAAAAAACTGAGGGCGCGGGCCGAGGAACTGCTCGAGCAGATCAATCTCGCCGACCGGCGCAACGTGGTCGCGGGCGTTCTGACCTATGCCGAACAGCGGGCGCTCGAGATCGCCATTACCATCGCCGGCGGCGCCAGCGTGATCATGCTCGACGAGCCGACGGCGGGCATGAGCCGGTCGGAAACGTCGGCCATGGTCGATCTCATCCGCACGGTCACCGAAGGCAAGACGCTTGTCGTCGTCGAGCACGATCTCGGCGTCGTCTTCGACCTGGCGGACAAGATCTCGGTCCTCGTCTACGGCGAGATCATCGAGAGCGGCCTTCCCGACGCGGTGCGCGCCAGCGACCGGGTGCAGGAAGCCTATCTCGGCACCACCCACGAAATCGAACATTAGGGCCGGCAAAGGGATGCTCGAAGTCAAGGACCTGCACGCCTTCTACGGCAAGAGCCACATCCTGCAGGGCGTCAATCTCAACGTCCAGGCCGGCGAGATCGTCTCGCTTCTCGGCCGCAACGGCGTCGGCCGCTCGACCACCTGCAAGGCGATCCTCGGCGAGGTCGCGCCGATCGGTTCGGTCCGTTTCAAGGGCCAGGAGCTTGCCGGCAGGAAGGCGTTCGAGGTGGCCAAGGCGGGGATCGGCTACGTGCCCGAGAACCGCGACATCTTCCCCGGCCTGACCACGAAGCAGAACCTCATCCTCGGCCTCAAGCCCGGCAAGAAGGACGGCGACGGATCGTGGCGCCTGGAGGACATGTACGAGCTGTTCCCCAACCTGAGGGAGCGCCAGGACGTGGACGCCTCGGTGCTGTCGGGAGGCGAGAAGCAGATGCTCACCATCTGCCGCACCCTGATGGGCGATCCCGAACTGATCATGGTCGACGAGCCGACCGAGGGGCTGGCGCCACAGATCGTCGAGCGGGTCGGCGACCTGCTCAACCGCATCGCCGAGCGCGGCCTGTCGATCCTGCTGGTCGAGCAGAAGCTGACCATCGCGCTCAGGATCTCCTCGCGGGTCTACGTGATGGGCCATGGCGAGATCGTCTTCGAGGGCACGCCCGACGAATTGCGCGCCAACGAGGACGTGCGCCGCGAGTGGCTGGAAGTTTAGGAGTTATATTCGCTCGCGGGAGTTTATCTCGCTCACGGCCGTTTCGCGCGGAGTTGTTTCGCTCGCGGCCGTATCGCGCGCCAGAGGCGCGCTGGCCTGCGCGGGCGCGGCGCAGGAGCTCCGGGCCACGGTCGCGGCCTGCGTCCACCGCCCCTGTCGGGGCGAGTGGACTTAAGGGAGGTCTCCGGCAAGTCTCGTTCTTCTCTGGACGGCTGTTTGAAGTCCCTCGCGGACGCCGCGTCCGGAAAATTCGGGCACCCTCACCACCACACACTCCGTCATGCCCAACTTGATTGGGCATCCATGCTTCCCGGCTTGTTCAGCGTCGGCGGTGTCCGACCCTCCGGCCCTGAACAAGCGGAGATGCGTGGAT
>Ga0070728_10003191_pt1 | contig 18522 bp, 16 predicted proteins | sample tdDd471_FD_66723 | JGI IMG/M metagenome (GOLD analysis project Ga0070728, IMG submission 66723) | Marine sediment microbial communities from the Atlantic coast under amendment with organic carbon and nitrate - tdDd47.1 | ecosystem: Environmental > Aquatic > Marine > Coastal > Sediment | place... | reverse complement strand
ACCCTGAATCATCTCTTTGAAGGGCGACGGTTGCGGGTGCTCAAAACCCTCTCCTCTCAGATGGCGATTTCCATGGAGAACACACGGCTGTATGAGAACCTGAAGGAGCAGACAGAAAAGCTTCAGATGGTCAACCGGGTGTTGAAAAATGAAATTGCCGACAGACGGGGCAAAGAGGTGGCCCTGATGGAAAAGGAGAGGGAACTCAAGGAGTCGGGGGAGAAGCTCAAAGAGGCCAATATTTCTCTGAAGCAGATGCTCAGTAAGAGCGATGAGAACATGGGTGAAATCCAGGAGAATATGATGCGTAACGTTGACGACCTGATTATTCCGTACATGGAGCGCCTCAAGGGAACACGGTTAACCCTGGCCCAGGGGAATCTTGTGGAGATGCTTGAAAAGAACATCGATGACATTCTGTCCCCCTTTGCCCGGAAGCTCAATGCAGGGTTTGCCCGGCTGACTCCGGCAGAAATTCAGACGGCGCAGCTGGTGCGGAGCGGGAAGACCACAAAGGAGATTGCGGAACTCCTGAATCTCTCCCCCCGTACCATTGACGCGTACAGAGACAGTATTCGAAAGAAATTGGACCTGAAGAAAAGTGGGGTGAATCTCAGGGTTTATCTCATGCAGATGTAAACGGTGCGGTAGTGGGTACGGTATTTTTACGGTATTTTTACGGTTAACACATTCCTGTGCGGGTCTGCTAAGGAAAGAGGCACCTACCGGTTCGGACCCTGATCTGACCAAACGGTCTCAGAACCATACCCCGCCCCAAATGCAGAAAATATCATAAGGTCAGATCTCAACGATCAAGAGAACACTTTCATACACGGGCTCCCCGGACTGACACCACTCTCCGTGGCGTGGGGGGCCCGCTCCCACCTTAGTTATGCTGTTACCTGCCATTGACATTTTTGAGCTTGAGAACTATCTTTTCTGAAATGAGTATTATGATGTTACCGCCTGGAACGGCCTGAACATCGAAGTTTATGACCCCCACTAATGCATTTAAAGGAGTTGTTCCCATGAAGATAGCGTTCCCGACGGAAAAATATGATGAACTGGAGAGTCCTGTTTACAACCACTTTGGTTCTGCAACCTGTTTTGTGATTGTGGATACGGAGACCAATGCCTGTGAAAAGGCGTTGAACCAGGACCTCAATCACCAGCACGGCAAATGCCAGCCCCTGAGAGCTTTGGGTGGACGCACCGTGGACGCTGTTGTGGTGGGAGGCATTGGCGGCAGTGCCTTTGGAAAGCTGAAGAACAAAGGGGTTACCATATATAAAGCCGTAGAAGGCACGGTACGCGAAAACCTGGAAAAACTTCAGGAAGGGTCACTGCCAGAGTTTCAGTCCCTGGATATTTGTGGCGGCCATGGAGATGCCTGCGATCATCACTAAGCGTTAAGCATGGTTTTATTAAAAAATGAAAGCCCGATTGGCCTGATGCAAGGCCAGCCGGGCTTTTTTTGTGGCTGGAACTTTTCTGTCGGTGCACCGGGCACCCTAAGAGGGCAGGTTGCTGGTCTCTTCCCCTCTTTGATATCGGTTTATTTTGTGGTGCGTGAGAGAATGCCTTTGTCTGAGATGTGAAGGGGGCTCTCGGGAAAGTCCTCGCGTGAGAGGCGGGCTGCCTCTTTGGCCGCAGCAAACGTGGGGTCGGGTTTTGGCAGCCCCCTGTACGGCTGTCGAAAGGAGAGGAGATGGCCGGTGATGAATCGCCCGTCAGCGGCCAGGGTGGCGGTCAGGGCAGGGGCCACTCCTTTGGGGCCTTCTAAGTTGAATCGTGCCCAGGTAAAGAAGTTGCCGAGGCTGTAGGCGATGAGGCGTCCTTTGTATAGCTCCATCCCCCTGACCACATGGGGGCCGTGGCCAATGACGAGGTCGGCTCCGGCGTCCACCATGGCGTGGGAAAAAGCGTGAAGGTCACCTCGGTTTTCACCAAGGTACATCTCTTCCTGACGCGGGACGTGTTCGGCACCGTTGCCTTCGGCCCCGCCATGCATGGAAACAACGACGATGTCGCAGACGGCCTTGAGTTTCCTGACCTGGCTGGCAGCGGCATCGCGGTCAAGGAGGTTTGCCACCCCTTTGTGGGGCGCAAAGGCGGCGAACCCAACGTAGAGTCCGTTGGTGTATAGCATGTCCCAGGGCTTTTCAATGGTGCCTGCGCAGGCAATGCCGCTTTGTGCAAGGTGGTGAGCCGTACGTTCGCGTCCCGGTTTGCCAAAGTCGCTGATGTGATTGTTTGCAAGGCTGAAAAGATTGAAGCCTGCACGCTTCAGCGTCTCTGCATAGGACGCTGGGATGTTGAATGCGTAGCATTTGGATGGATCGGTGCATGCCTTGAGGCAAGGAGCGTCACCGGCAATGGTTCCTTCAAAGTTCCCGAACCGGATATGTGCGTTACCCAGAATCCCGGAAAATGTCTTTTGGAGGCGTCCATCCGGAATGGTGGAGAGGTAAACAGAGCTGGGGAAGGAGCTTGAAGGCATGATATCGCCCACGGCGGAGATCGTGAGGACCGGGGGCCCTGCCTGTTCGGCTGAGCTGGCACCTTTCGAGTTGATCTCGTCCGGACCTGCGTTTGCAATGGTGGCAAGGACGAGGAGGCAGAGTAGCTGGAGAAGGAGGATGGCGGATTGTCGGCTGAACGTCATGGGGCCCTCGTAAATCGTGTCGGTTGTTTCGTTGGTGTATGGCCGGACAGCAGGCAGCTGCTTTTGGATATCAGGACTTGTTGAACTGGTCAAAGGGTTCAAAGAGTGCGTTGGTTGTTGTTGTGTAGTATGAACGCCAGGTTCTTGCCACATCCATCCATAAGGTGGCTGTTTCCCGTGTCTGCCCTGGCAGAAGGGAAAACCTGTCGAGCCAGGCAAAGCTGAGTCGTTCTCCATGTTCCATGAGAAGGTTTGTGGATCGCAAGCTGTTGGTGGCCGTTGTTTTTTGAAACTGGAGGATCTGTTGCATCAGGTTCAGCTGATTCATAGGAGGCTCCTTGTCATGGGTTGTCTTCTTTTTTGGTTCTTCAATGGCGAAGCAATGACGCTTTTCTACCTTATCACATTTTCAGGCGTTCGATGGGGGCAATGTTGTCAATAATAGGAGATGTTGGGTGTTGTGAGTCAGTGTTGTGATGCTCAAAAAGAAAAAGGCGCTACCTGAACCGGAAGCGCCTTTGGACTTTTTGCTCAACAAGAGACGGGCCTGACAATTTGTCGCTAATGATAACTGATCATGCACTATAAACTGCTACGGCCTCTATCCCTGGCTCTTGGGCTGAATCATGTCGATGAGGCGGTCATAGTGATCGGTGATGTATTTTTGGAATTCTGTCTGATTGTTGGTGAGTTGGGTCTGCCACTCTTCCATCAACACGCGGCCTGAATCGGGGATGGCTTTGTTATTGGCCAGGAAAGCGGTTGCTACTTTCTGGGACTGTTCCTGCATCTTCAGCATGGTATCGAAGGTGGTATTAAAGGCGCTTTTTTGAAAATCAATAAAGCGGACCCCCATACGTGCGGCGTCAGATGTGTTGAACATTTCGAGGTTCTTGGACATGTCCCAACCTTTCCAGCTGTCAAATCCTTTCATCATTTCGGTAAAAACTTGATTCATGGCGGGTCCTCCTTGTGGGCGGAGAATGCATTGGTTAGAAGTGATTGATGAACGCCTGATACCATTGTGGACCCTGTGACCAAAGGCCAGATCCGAGCAGAGGCTCAGACAAAAAATGGTGTGTGTTGGTGTACGGGTAACATTGTTGTCATACCGCGCTGACAAAGAATTTTTTTGATGTGGTGTGAAACTATCAGGTACAAGTAAACTCGGGAGTCAGGCAGGTGTGCAGCCGGGGGTGTTTCTTCAGATGTGTGACAGGTCTCAAATCGTGTTATGGTCTAAGATAATATAAATAAAATAACGGATTGTCAATACGGCATGTGGGGAGTTCGCGTCGTTCAGAGGCATGGGAAATGGCTGGGTCTCAAGGGGGAAAGGGGCAAACGGTATGTTGATAAAATCAAGAGCAGAAGGTATAAGGTCTTTGCTCTGTGTCATTGCGTATCTCGGCTTGGGAGATTTTAACCGCCGGGTAGACATCAGGGGCTTACACTCACCGTTAGATGGAGGCGACTATGATAAAGGCAGGAATCATCGGTGCCACAGGATACACAGGAGCTGAGCTGGTTCGTATGCTTTCTGCTCATCCTGGCGTGGAACTCACCGTTATCACCTCACGGCAATATGAAGGCAAAAAAATCAGCGATGTCTACCCGGCCTTAAGCGGGCGGTCAGATTTGGTCTGTGAAGCCTTTGACCCCAAGACATTTTGCGAGCGGGTGGATATCGCCTTCACCGCACTTCCCCATAAAATTCCCATGGGCATCGTGCCCGAGCTCCTGGAGCGAGGGGTACGTGTGGTTGACCTGTCGGCGGATTTCCGATTCCGTAATGTAGGGGACTATGAGGCATGGTATCAGCCCCATACGGCACCTGAACTCTCAGAAAATGCGGTGTATGGCCTGTGCGAACTCTACCATGATGAGATTCGAAATGCTCAGGTTGTGGGGAACCCGGGCTGTTATCCAACCACGATTCTTCTGGCGCTTGTTCCGCTTTTGAAAGCCGGTATCATCAGGGCCGAAGGAATTATTTCCGATTCCAAGTCGGGTGTGAGCGGTGCGGGGCGAGGCCTTTCCCTGGGCTCTCACTTTTGTGAGGCCAACGAGTCGTTCAAACCCTACAAAGTGGATGGGCATCGCCACCGCCCCGAGATTGAAGAGGTGTTGTCAGCGGCCCATGGAGAGGGCGTCGAGATCACCTTTACCCCTCATTTGCTTCCGGCAACACGGGGGATGCTCTCCACCATTTACTGCACCCTTGCAGATGGAAAAACAGAAGAGGACGCAAGGCAGATTCTGGAATCCACCTATGCCGGCCGTCCCTTTGTGCGCTTGAGGGAAAAGGGCATGATGCCTGATATTCTTCATGTTCAGCACACCAACTTCTGCGATATCGGCCTGTCCTCAGACAGCCGTAACGGCCGTTTGGTGGTGGTCTCCGCCATTGATAACCTTCTCAAAGGCGCCTCCGGTCAGGCGATCCAGAACATGAACATCATGGCAGGCCTGGATGAAACGGCAGGGCTCCTTTAGGTTCATGGCCCCGGCTGCCCAAGGGTGTCGGGGCTTTTTTCTTCTCTTTTTGGTTGACAGGAAGAGGAACTGTCTTTAATAATCAGCAAAAGGTGACCGCTGGTCAAAAAGTGAACGGCGGTTATATTTGGGCTGGTTTTCAGAACATAGACAGGTGGTGACATGGCGCGAAGACAACAGGAAAAATCGATGGAGACCCACGATGAGCTCAGGGCCTCGGCTGTTCACCTTTTTGGTGAAAAGGGATTCAACTCCACCACGATTTCTGAAATCACGGACCATGCCGGTTATGCCAAGGGGAACTTCTACAGGTACTGGAAAAGCAAGGATGACCTGTTTCTGAGTATCATGGAGGAGAAGTATCAGCTTTACCGTGCAAGGCGTGTTGATTCCCTGGATCAGGCTTCCAGTATGGACGACGTCATCGAGGTGATCATCGATTTTCTTGAGCAGATTTTGGATGACGGCAAATGGGCCAAGGTGTTCCTTGAGTTCACCATTCACGCCGCAGGCAATGATGAGGTGAGAAGTGAACTGAACAAGAGCTTCTACAGGCTCTCCAGCGATCTTTTTGCAGGCATTGTCGAGCCCCACCGGGAAAACCCGACCTATCCGTCGAAAAACCTGGGCGGTATTGTGACAGCCCTCTTTGAAGGGTTTTTGATTCAGATTCTTCTGGGAAGCACCGTCATAGATAAAGAGGATTTGCGGCAGGCAATCCGAACGCTGGTGCTTCATATCGATCATGCATGATATGCGGGCGAAGCAGGGGCATGAAATGGTTCCTCTGCTTCGTAATACCGCTTTTTTTTGTGAAAGTGAGTGACCGATGGTCAGTAAATGGGCGTCGGTCATAATAGAGGGGTTGGGCTGGCAGTTGCGCTGTCACCAAAGCCTGGTGGGGCGCTTGCATTTTGCGTGGGGTTGAATTTGGGCCTGTCGTACGGTGGTGAGGCCATGATTATTTAAGGAGAATGAGAGTGAAACTGAAAAAATGGAACTCAGGGCGGTGGTGGATGTTGAGCGTGGCCATCCTCGGGATGCTCGTGGCAGTGGGTTGCAGCCAGGACAGTGAATCCAAGGTGGCGGAAAAGAGTGCGTCGGCTCCCAAGGCGAAGGCGGCGTCTCCCCTCGATAGATGGCAGCCCGATTTTGACCCGTCGACAGCCTCATACCGGTGCATCGTCTCCAACGTATCGCATCCGGTTATGAAAGGGGTTTACGCGGGTTTTGCGATTCGCGATGAGCTGTGGAAACGGACCGGAGGAAAGATCTATTTCGATTACAAGCCCCTCTCCATGCTCGGGGGGGAGGTGGAGGTGCTCAATCAGCTGCAGATGGGGGCCATTCAGGGCATGGCAGTGAGCTCAGTTGCCGCCACGAACCTGGGGCCGCGCTTTGGTTTGGTCAATCTGCCGTTTCTCGTCAACTCCTTTGATAAACTGGACCGCTTCATCAACAGCGGGCCCCTCTTTGATCACTTCATGCGGGCCATGAATCACCAGGGGATCACCGGGCTCGATATCACCGGGTACGGGAGCTACGGCTGGGCCACAACCACGCCCGTGACCCAGTTGGATGAAGCGGGGAAGGTGAAGTTCCGCATTGCCGAGGCCAGCGTGAACAAATCCCTTTATGATGCCTGGGGCCTGAGCCCCGTGGTGATGCCCTGGCCGGACGTTCCTGTCTCCCTGAAGCAAGGGGTTATCACCGGCCTTGATCACACCCCCATGGTGTGCAACATCACCAAGAAATTCGAAGTGGCCAAGCACTACACCCAGGTCAATTACGCCCAGGGCCTTTTTATCTGGGTCTTTAATTCGGCATGGCTGGAAAGCTTGCCAGAAGACCTTCGGGCCACCTTTATAGATGTGGTGCATGAGGTGTGTGCCGATATCCGAAAGGAGACACGGGCCCAGGAAGAGGCCCAGATCGCCGATGCCAAGACAAACGGGGTGACTTTTTACACGCTGCCTGACGTCGAAATGGCCATGCTCAAGGAGAAAGGCGATTCCGTGCATCAAGGATGGAAAGAAGAGATCAACCGCCTGGGCGACGGCGATACCTACCGCCCGGAGAACTACCTGGGCGAGGTTCAGAGCCACCTGGGGTATACCGTGCAGTAGAAAGGGCGCAGCTCTCCCTGCCATAAATCAACGTGCATGCCTCGGGCGGCGAGGGTGGCAAAGCCACATTAGGCCAAAGCACCTCGATAGCTTATTGCCATTGCGCCTCCCCCTTCGTTTCTCAGGGCAAATCGCAATGGCATGGCGTTGGCTGGTGTGCAGAGCACGATTTGTGTGCCTGGCCTGTTGGGTTCCTGATGCCAACTTATGGGTTGGCATTGAACGGGCTAACTCTGGCGGTGAGGCGTTCGAAGCCAGGCTGGCGGAATCACCTCAACACCAGTTCTGGATAACCGACAAAGCAAAGGGTTTTGGGAACATTCGGATTCATTCTTGTTTTATTGTCTGATACCTGAATTTTTCCCTTAGCCCTTAGCCCTTAGCCCTTAGCCCTTAGCCCTTAGCCCTTAGCCCTTAGCCCGATTTTACATGCCGGGCGTTTCTTACGTTTTAGTTTGGATGTGTATGTATGTCTGTCATTGTTGATAAAATTGACCGTGCGGTCACCTTCTTTGAAGAGTGGACCCTTTTTTTGACTGTCACGGCGGCCCTTGTGGCGCTTTTTGCAAGTGTGGTCCTGCGTTATGGCTTCAATCACTCCCTGGCATGGTCCGAGGAGCTGGTGCGGCTGGTGATTATCTACACCACCTTTGTCGGGTGCAGCCGGGCCGTGAAAAACGGGGCCATGGTGCGTATTGACGCCCTCGTTCAGTTTTTTCCCAAGCTGAAACAGCCCCTTTTGCTCTTCTCTTATGCCGCGACCCTTCTTTTTGCGGGCATCTTGATCGTCTACGGAATCCAGATGGTGATGCTTCAGCTGAAGACCGGCCAGAAGACCATTATCATGCAGATCCCCATGGCCTGGTTGTACTGTGTCCTTCCCCTCTCCGGTGGGCTGATGGGATTTCGGGCTCTGGTCCAGGCAGGTGGGTTGGTGACGAACAAGGGTGATGGGCCTTTCGAGGCTGGGGAATCCGACTCCGGCAAGGGGGGACGATAATCCATGGGCAGCAACGACTTGATCATTCTTTCCCTTCTTTTGGGGTGCATGGCAGCGTATATTCCCGTGGCCATCTCTCTCTTTTTCACGGCAACCTGTGGGTTTCTTCTTTTTGCAGACATGCCGGTTCTTCTGCTGGTTCAGACACTTTTTAAAAGCCTTGATAACTTTGCCCTGGTGGTTGTTCTGTTTTTCATTCTCTGCGGAAACATCATGACCGCAGGCAGTATTGTCGAGAAGCTGATCCGGGTGGCCAATGTGCTTGTGGGGTGGCTTCCCGGAGGGCTCGGCATGGCCGGGGTGGTGGCATGCGCTTTGTTCGGTGCCATTTCAGGTTCCACGGTGGCCACGGTGGTGGCCATCGGGGGCTTTATGATTCCGGCTCTGCAGGAGCATGGGTACGATGAGTCTTATACCGTGGGGCTCATGGCCACATCACCCAACCTGGGTGTGATCATCCCTCCGAGTATCGGGATGATTCTCTACAGCATGATCAGCAATGTCTCCCTGGAGGCGCTATTTCTCACGGGGTTTGTGCCAGGAGCCCTTATTGTGCTGGGTATCTGTTGTTACACCGGGATTATTTTCAGAAAAAGCGGGCGGGTTGAAAGGCGGCTGCCGCCCACCTTCCGTGAAATTCGTGAGGCGCTGCAGGAGGGCTTCTGGGCGCTCATGCTTCCCGTGATCATTTTTGGCGGTATCTTTTCAGGGATGTTTACCGCCAATGAAGCGGCTGTGGTGGCCTGTGTTTACGCCATCATCGTGGAACTTTTTATCCATCGCTCCATGAACCTCGGAGAACTCAAGCAGATCACCGTCAGCTCGGCGGTGACGTCGGCAACCCTCCTTATCATCGTTGCCGGTGCCACCTGTTTCGGTCGGTACCTCACCTTTGAGAACATTCCAGGCCGTATCACAGAAGCGGTGATGATGACGGTGTCATCGGGGTGGGGGTTCCTTATTATGATGAACCTCCTGCTTCTTGTGACGGGAATGTTCATGGATATCATCTCCGCCACCTTGATCCTGGGGCCGGTTTTGATTCCCATGCTTCCCCATTTCGGGGTGGACCCGATTCATTTCGGCTTGATATTAACGGTGAACCTTGCCATCGGCTACTGCACGCCACCCATGGGGGTCAGTCTGTTTATCACGGGTTCCATCGCCAACCGCGGGCTGCTCTTTGTCTCCCGGGCAGTGATGCCCTTTTTATTGATTCAGCTGGCGGTATTGCTTCTTATTACCTTTGTGCCTTCATTGGTGATGTGGCTTCCTGCCCTTGTTCATTAGGGCCTGTTCACTCATGCCTCCGGCGGCAAGGTGGGGGCACCTTGAAACCCGATGGCGAATGCGTGAAGGTCATGGCAATGCAGCCATTTTCGGGGCATTCGCACGGAGGGTGAGGCCATGCACCCGTTCTTGAGAATAGGGCGGTTTCATTTTTTGCGTAAAAGCGTCTCCTTTTCTCTTCCTCCGAGGGTACGAAGAAGAGGAGGGCAGTATACCCGTTATACCCGGAATCGTATTCTCTGTCGGTGTTGGTGATACATGCGAATAACTCATAAATTCAGTTTGGCGCATTTTTTTGGCGTTTGGTTCCGGCCGGGTCGCCGGAGGCACTATTGAGCTGAATCGTTGCGTTATACAAAGGCAAATAAAGCTCTTTTTTTATGGAGGCTTGTGGTGTTTCTGCTGTGATGCTTGACAGTTGGGCGTTTCCGTGGTAGCAACATCTTTGAAAATGGAGGTGTGTCCGTAAAAGCTGGGCGCACCTGACGCTTCGGGTGTTGAGGTCGGCTTGGGCCTGAAGCAGAACCATCACCCCATTTCGCACACCATGGAATTTATGAAGAGCAGATACACCTTTTATATTGTCGGATCCGGTTATATTGTCGGATCCGGGAAGAAACCTTTCAGGCAACTTGCCCTTTCCGGGCGCCATGCTCTCGTTTTTGTGGCACTTCTCATTGCCCTGTCTTCGATTCTCTCCGTTTCCATTTATGCCGGAATAACGTCCGTTCGTCACCGGAATGCTTCAGCAGCCATTGAACTGGAGATGGCGCGTAAAGACGCTGAAATTGAAGCAAGAGATGAGCAACTCCTGACCATGGCGGGGGAGGTCAATACCCTTAAACGGAGCCTTCTCGATCTGTATGAGTTTGAGAAGAAGATCCGTGTTATCGCAAACCTGGGGCCTGTTTCCAAGGGAGACAATCTCTTTGGGGTGGGCGGGGCGATCCCCGAGGATATCGACACCAACCTCATTATCCACGAGCAGGGGGAAGCCCTGGTCAGGGAGATGGCAGAGCAGATCAATGAAACGAGCCTGGCTGCCGAGGAGGAGAGGGGGCGTTTTGTCTCTTTGTACGAGATCCTTGATGAGAAGCGCTCCGTCCTTGAATCCACTCCGGCTATCCGTCCCACCACCGGTTGGGTCTCCTCGAAGTTTGGGGCCCGAACCTCTCCCTTTTCAGGGAAAAAGAGTTTTCACAAAGGGTACGATATCGCCAACCACGTGGGTACCCCCATTGTTGCTCCGGCTGACGGGGTGGTTACCTATGCCGGAAGCCGCGGCTCTATGGGAATCATGGTTACCCTGGACCATGGCCATGGGATGGTGACACGATATGGCCACCTCTCAAAGACCCTTAAAAAGAGCGGGGAGCAGGTGAAGCGCGGTGAGACAATCGCCCTGATGGGGAACACCGGGCGAAGCACCGGTCCCCATCTTCACTATGAGGTGCATCTGAACGGGATGCCGGTTAACCCTGTGAAGTATATCCTTGACTGACCGCAGTCGTCCTCTGTCTTCGTTTTTTACCGCGTCCCCCTTAGCCTTTCCCTTGATTTTATCCCCGTTTTGTACAACTATGTGGCGGATGCCGCCCCGGCATCCAATGGGCTCCCCTCGTGTTGACAGGCTCAAAGAGAACCGCCACCGAAGGTCCCTCCATCGTTATGGGTATCCCATGACGTCCCCTTGGCCGCATGCACGGCCGTTGCCTGTGCGTAGAGCCATCATTTGTTTATCGTAGAATTGAGAACGGTTTCCCGCTGAGAGAGGAATAGAGCCGATGCTGATAAAATTGCTGACCCGCTTGTTTGGAACGAAAAACGATCGTGTGATTAAGCGTCTTGCACAGGTCGTTGACCAGATCAACGCCCTTGAAGAGACATACAAGGCCCTGGATGACGAAGCCCTTCAGGCTTTGACGCCGTCTTTTAAGGAGCGCTACGCGCAAGGGGAGACCCTTGACGATTTGATGCCCGAAGCGTTTGCCGCCGTGCGGGAAGCCTCGCGAAGGGTCCTTGAGATGAGGCATTACGACAGCCAGCTCATTGGCGGTATGTCCCTTCACAGCGGGATGATCGCTGAAATGAAGACGGGTGAGGGCAAGACCCTTGTTGCCACTCTTCCCGCATACCTCAACGCACTTACGGGCAAAGGTGTTCATGTCGTGACCGTCAACGACTACCTCGCTTCCCGTGATGCCGAGTGGATGGGCAAGCTCTACAACTTCATGGGGCTCTCCGTTGGAAATATCGTCCACGGGTTGGATGATGACCAGAGAAAAGCGGCGTACAACGCCGATATCACTTATGGAACCAACAACGAGTTCGGTTTTGATTACCTTCGGGACAACATGAAGTTCTCAAGGGAGCAGCTGGTTCAGCGCGACCTTAATTTTGCCATCGTGGATGAGGTGGACAGTATTCTCATCGACGAAGCACGAACCCCGCTCATCATTTCCGGTCCTGCGGAACAGTCCACCCAGCTCTACGGCCTGGTGGACAGCATCATGCCCTTCTTTAAGGTGGAAGAAGACTTTACCGTGGATGAAAAATCCCGGAGCGTCACCCTCACCGATGAGGGGGTTCAGAAGGCCGAAGCCAAGCTGAATGTGGATAACCTCTTTGACCCGACGAACATTGAAGTCCTTCACCACGTGAACCAGGGGCTCAAGGCCCACTACGCCTTCAAGCGCGATACCGATTATATCGTGAAGGACGGCAAGGTCGTGATCGTTGATGAGTTCACCGGTCGTCTCATGGAAGGGCGACGGTACAGCGAAGGCCTGCACCAGGCCCTTGAGGCCAAGGAGAAGGTTCGCATCGAAAACGAAAACCAGACCCTTGCCTCCATCACCTTTCAGAACTACTTCCGAATGTACGACACGCTCTGTGGCATGACCGGTACGGCCATGACCGAGGCGGAAGAATTCATGAAGATTTACGGACTTGATTGTCTGGTGATTCCCACCAACAAGCCCATGATCCGTAATGACAGGCCGGATGTGATTTATAAGACCCGCAAGGAGAAGTTCGATGCGGTGGCCGAGGAGATCATCAGCGTTCATAAGACCGGTCAGCCCGTGCTTGTGGGCACCATCTCCATTGACATGTCCGAGCAGCTCAGCAAGAAGCTGAGCAAGAAGGGGGTCAAGCACGAGGTTCTCAACGCAAAGCACCACGGCAAAGAGGCGGAGATCGTCGCCATGGCCGGGCAGAAGGGTGCTGTGACCCTCTCCACCAACATGGCCGGTCGAGGTACCGACATTGTGCTGGGCGAAGGGGTGACAGAACTTGGTGGCCTCTACATTCTCGGCACCGAGCGTCATGACAGCCGCCGTATTGACAACCAGCTTCGTGGCCGCTCCGGCCGTCAGGGCGACCCCGGTATCTCTCGATACTTTCTCTCTTTGGAAGACGACCTGCTTCGCATCTTCGGCGGGGAACGCATCACCGCCATCATGGAGCGCCTCGGCCTTGAAGACGGGGAACCCATTGAACACCGCCTTATTTCCCGGGCCATTGAAAATGCCCAAAGGAAAGTGGAAGGCCACAACTTCGATATTCGTAAGCACATCCTTGAATACGATGATGTGATGAACAAGCAGCGTGAAGTGATCTACCGGCAGCGTCGGGAAGCCCTGCGGGGTGGAGACCTTCATGACGAAGTGCTGCGCATGGTGGAAGGCATTGCCTGGAACATCACGTCCCAGGTTGCCGTGGAGAAGACCCTGCCTGCGTCCTGGGACTGGGAGACGTTTAACCAGCTGATGGGCAGCCATTTCAACACCACCCTTACCGTGGACTCCTCAGGCAATGACCTCACCCGTGACAAGTTGTCCGAGCTGGTGCATGATCATGTCCTGGCGATCATGAACGGCAAGGAGGCCCTCATCGGGTCGGATCAGTTCCGTCAGCTCGAGCGTTACGTTATCCTTCAGACCGTGGACAACCACTGGAAGGATCACCTTCTCTCCATGGACCACCTCAAAGAGGGCGTTGGTCTTCGTGGCTACGCTCAGCAGAACCCTCTCATTGTCTACAAGAAAGAGGGCTTTGAGATGTTCCAGGCCATGATTGACCGCATTCAGGAAGAGGTGGTGGCCATCTTGTTCCGGATCCAGATTGCCGAGCCCGAGCAGGTGGAGGAGGTAAATCCAGAGCGAAGCCAATCGGACCTCTCGTACTCCCACAATGAAGGCGGCGCCGCGAAACAGCCGGCGAGGAAAGCGGACAGCAAAGTGGGCCGAAACGACCCCTGCTCCTGCGGTAGCGGGAAAAAGTACAAAAAATGTTGCGGCCAGGCCTGATAGGTTTGGTTGTCTTTCGATAATAAAAGCATCGATGTTCCCTGCAAGGTAAAAAGGTGTGCGTGCCATCCGTTTCTTCATCGCATGCAATCCTCTGGCTGGTGATCGTCGATGCTTTTTTGCCTTATTCTGTGTTATAATTTCAACGGTAGGATTTCAGGGGGTATGAGTGACCCATGGCCGATAATCATCCCGATCTGCAAGAAGAGATAGAGGTCGACAGGGAGACCAGGCTGGAAGAGCCGCCCATGTATCGGGTCTACCTCATCAATGATGACTACACCCCAATGGACTTTGTGGTGGACATCCTGATGACTGTGTTTCGTAAGTCACGTGAAGATGCGAATGCTATTATGCTTCTCGTTCACAATCAAGGCAAAGGGTTGTGTGGCGTTTACACGTATGAGGTGGCTGAAACCAAGGTGGATACCGTCCATGAAATAGCCGAAGAAAGCGGTTACCCTTTGCGAAGTATTATGGAGAGAAACGACCTATGATAAGCAGAGAACTCAGCGCAACCTTGGGCTTTGCCGTTCGCGAAGCAAAAAAAAGACGGCATGAATATGTCTGCATTGAGCATGTGCTGTTTGCCATCCTTCATGACCCCACAGGGATAGATATTATCGAGAGCTGTGGCGGTGATACCATTGAACTCAAGGGCAAGGTGGATACGTTTCTTCAGGAGAAGATCGAAAAACTCGAGGGCTCTGAAGATTATGTGCTTCAGCAGACCCTGGGTTTTCAGCGTGTGATTCAGCGTGCCGTTTCCCATGTTCGTTCCGCAGAGAAAAAAGAGGTGGAGGTCGGCGATGTCATCGCGTCCATCTTTCAGGAACGGGATTCCCATGCCAGTTATTTTCTTGAGTCCGAAGGCGTGACACGCCTTTCCGTCCTTCGCTATATCTCCCATGAGCAGGAGCAGAAGCAGACCCCTGCCGGTGACTCCCAGCCCGGATCTGACGGCGGAGACGGCCGTGAAGAGAAAGAGGAGACAGATCCTCTTAAGCTCTATACCGTAGACCTCGTGGAGAGGGCCCTTGAAGGGACCCTTGACCCCCTTATCGGGCGGGACCGGGAAATGAAGCGCATTGTTCAGGTGCTGTTGCGACGTCGTAAAAACAACCCGATCTTTGTCGGGGATCCCGGCGTGGGGAAAACTGCCCTGGCCGAAGGCCTCGCCCAGATGATTGCTTCTGGCGTGGTGCCGGCGCCCCTCAAAGGGACTCGGATCTACTCCCTCGATTTGCCGGCGGTTCTTGCCGGGACCAAGTTTCGCGGTGATTTTGAAAAGCGGATGAAGGGAGTCATTGAGGCGCTGAAGGCGATTCCCAATGTGATTCTTTACATTGACGAAATTCATACTGTTGTGGGCGCAGGGGCGACGAGCAGCGGATCCATCGATGCCTCCAACATGCTTAAGCCCGTGCTCGGAAACGGTGAGCTGCGGTGCATGGGGTCCACCACCTACGAAGAGTACAAAAACAATTTCGAGAAAGACCGCGCACTCTCCAGGCGGTTTGAAAAGATCGATATCAGTGAGCCCACTGTGGCCGAGACCGTGGAAATTTTAAACGGGCTCAAGGACCGGTTTGAATCCCACCACGAGGTTCATTACACGCCGGCATCCATCGAAGCGGCGGCAGATCTTTCGTTTAAGCACATCAACGACCGGCACCTGCCGGACAAAGCCATTGATGTGATCGATGAGGCCGGGGTCCTGAAGCGTCTTGACGAGAAGGATACCTCCCGGAAAGTGCGGGTGGCCGATATGGAGAAGGTGGTGGCCGTCATCGCCAAGATTCCTGCCCGAAGTGTTTCCAAGTCCGACCGGGACCGCCTCAAGACCCTTGCCAAACGCATGAAAAGCGCCATTTTTGGGCAGGACGAGGCCCTGGACGGCCTTGTCACCGCCATCAAGCGCTCCCGTGCCGGCCTCTCCATTCCTGACAAGCCCATCGGCTCCTTTCTCTTTTCCGGCCCCACGGGCGTCGGCAAGACCGAGGTTGCCAAGCAGCTGGCCCTCAATCTGGGTGTGGAGTTCCTGCGCTTTGATATGAGTGAGTACATGGAAAAGCATGCCGTGGCACGCCTCATCGGGGCGCCTCCGGGATATGTTGGCTTCGAGCAGGGCGGTCTTCTTACCGAGCGTGTTCGCAAGACCCCTCACTGCGTGCTGCTCATGGACGAAATTGAAAAAGCCCACCCCGACCTCATCAACATCCTGCTTCAGGTGATGGACCACGGAACCCTGACGGACAACAACGGCAAGAAAGCCGACTTCCGTAATGTGGTGATTCTCATGAGCTCCAACGCCGGTGCCAGGGAAATGAGCACCAAAACCATCGGCTTCGGCAGCCCGAAAGGGGAGATCGAGGGCAAGGGACGTTCAGCCATTGAGCGGATCTTCAGCCCTGAGTTCCGAAACCGATTGGATGCCATTATTACCTTCAACGCTCTGTCGGAAAAAGTGATGGAGATGATCGTGGATAAGTTCATGGCCGAGATGAAGTCCCAGCTTGCCGAGCGAAAGGTGCAGCTTAAGCTGACGCCCAAGGCAAGGAACTGGCTGGCCGTGAAGGGCTACGATTCCGATTATGGGGCAAGGCCCCTGGGGCGTTTGATTCAAACCTCCATCAAGGACCTGCTGGCCGATGAACTCCTCTTTGGAAAACTCTCCAAGGGAGGCATCGTGACCATCGGTCTCCGGCAGGATGAGCTCACCTTCAGTTTTTCATAAGGTGACGATTCATGCCGTTGTTTCAGTTGTCTGACCAGGTCTCCTTTCCCCCGCCACAGCTCTCCCGCGAGGACGGGCTGCTGGCATTGGGAGGAGACCTTGCTGTAGATCGCCTGATCCTTGCCTACTCCATGGGCATCTTTCCCTGGTACAGTCCCGGCGAACCCATCCTCTGGTGGTCACCTGATCCCAGGTTGGTCCTCTACCCCGAGAAACTGGTGGTGAACCGTTCCTTGCGGAAAACGATGAAACGAGGGCTCTACCGGGTCACCATGGACCGGGCGTTTTCTCACGTGATTTCCCATTGCGCGTCCATCAAGCGAGCCGAGGAAGAGGGCACCTGGATTGTGGATGAGATGCAGGAGGCCTACACAGCCCTGCACAAGGCCGGGTATGCCCATTCCGTGGAGGCGTGGGAGGGTGACGAGCTGGTGGGAGGCCTCTACGGGGTCTCTTTGGGCCGTGCATTTTTCGGGGAGTCGATGTTTGCCCGCAAACCCGACGCCTCCAAGCTCTGTTTTGCTCAGCTCGTGCTATTTTTGCAAAACGAAGGCTTCGATTTTATCGATTGCCAGGTAACCACCGATCACCTGTTGCGATTCGGGGCCGAAGAAATTCCGCGTGCCCGGTTTCTTGAGGAGCTTGCCGAAGCCCTGAAGGGAGAAGATCGCACCGGGTCTTGGTCCGATACGTTCTCTACACGATAAGTTGGTAATGATTCAGCTCAGCATGGCCCTTGAAAAGAAGCCTCCGGCGGCAAGGATGGCGAAGCCATATTAGGCAAAATACTTTGAAAACAGGTTGCGGTGCGTTTTGCCCTTCGTTCCTCGGGCATATCACATCCGCCTTTAATTCGCGCGCTACCAAGGAACAATTTTTAAAACCTGTTTATCAAACTTTTCAAAAGTTTGGCCCCCGGCAGGGCCGCCGGAGGCAATATTGAGCTGAATGCTTATTGATAATTTATGATGAAAGGAGTGGCTGTGGCTGCTGACTGCATTTTCTGCAAAATTATTGGCAAAGAGATCCCATCTGAATTTATCTACGAAGACGATGACATGATCGCCATTCGGGACATCAACCCCAAAGCCCCGGTTCATCTTTTGATCATTCCCCGAAAGCACATTCGAAGCATCAACGATATCGAAGCGGTGGATGAAGCGCTGCTGGGCAGGATGATGACGGTGGCCAAAGGCCTCGCTGTGAAAGAGGGGACCGACAAGTCCGGGTACCGTGTTTTTTTCAACGTTGAGAAAGGCGGCGGCCAGGAGGTTTTTCACCTCCACCTGCATCTTGTCGGTGGATTTGACCGAGGGTAGAGTGAAATAGCAAAAGCATTGCCTCCGGCGGCCAGGGGATGATCCCCTGGACCCCAGATTAGCGAAAGCGCTTCGGGTGTTATTCTTTGGGACGCTCGCTTCCGCATTCGCATTATGTGCGTGATTACGCATCGCGTGCCACAAGTGCATACGTGAAAGTTCGCTGAAACGTCAATTTCAGACGGTGTCGGAACGCACACATGGATCCCCGGTCACTCGAAGCTCGAAAGGCGTCGAGCTTCTACTTGTGGTATTCGTCTTACAGGAACAGTTTGCCGAACAGCCGGGGAAGACGACACAGATGAGTGCATTTTAAAATCAGATTTTGAGGTGGTGCACCTCGCCTCCGGAAATATTCCGGGGAAGATTTATTTGAAATCTGCTTGTCTTAAGGTTCCAATTTTCGGGTTAGACACCCGAAGGGCCCTTCGGGCTGCACGAGGACGGTGAAACAACCTCAGCGGTTGTTCACGGGCGTAGCCCGTCAGCGAATGTGAAGAGTCTGAGGAACGAGGGCTCAGAGCATTCGCAACCCGTTTTCAAGGTGTTTTCCGCTACAGTGGCTTCGCCACCCTCGCC
>Ga0070728_10003189_pt1 | contig 18534 bp, 11 predicted proteins | sample tdDd471_FD_66723 | JGI IMG/M metagenome (GOLD analysis project Ga0070728, IMG submission 66723) | Marine sediment microbial communities from the Atlantic coast under amendment with organic carbon and nitrate - tdDd47.1 | ecosystem: Environmental > Aquatic > Marine > Coastal > Sediment | place... | reverse complement strand
TGGAACCGCTCGACGTGTGGGGCACCGACACGCCGTTCACCGAGAACGACACGGACATCGAGACGGCCGAGTTCGCGCCGACGGGCACGCGCCTCGTCGTGACCGGCGACCCGATCGAGGCCGACCTCCAGTCCATCTGGATCGCCGATCCGGAGGCCGGCCTCGTGCGCACGGCCTTCGTGACCGACGCGATGGAGATCAGCGGCGGGACGTGGTGGTCGCACGGCGGCGGTCTCGTCGTCGTCTACACCGACACGGGCGCCGTGATCGTCGACGCGGACGAGCTGATGGCCGCCACGGACTGACGCCCACCCGGCCGGCGCCAGCATGCAGCCCATCCGCACAGGCTGCCGCGCGCCGGGATCACCCCGCTGTCCGTCACCGGGCGGCGACCATGACCTGATTCGAACCAGAGAGTGATCATGAAGCGAGCTCTTCTCATCGGACTTCTCACCGCGGTCGCCGCTTGTGGCGACGCCGGCGGCTCCCCGGCGGCGGACACCGGCGGCTCCGACGCGGGCGTCACCGATGCCGGCGGTGGCGACGCAGGCGTCGGCGGCGACGCAGGCCTCGACGCGGTCGACGACACGTCCGGAGACGCCGGCGCAGATGCCGAGCCCGACGCCGAGCCCGACGCGGGTGAGGACGTCGAAGACGCGACCATGGACGCCTCGACGGATCCCGAGCCCGATGCGATCGAGCCTGACGCGGGCGAGGATGCCGGCGAGGACGCCTCGGAGGACGTGGCGCCGGACGCACCCGAGGTGACGTGGGCACTTTCGGCGCCCGAGACCGAGCTCGAAGGCCCGGTGGCTTCGACCGTCGACGTCACGTTGCTCGCGCTCGTGGACGGCGCGCCCGCCGAAGGATCCGTCGTTGCGTTCTCGATCGACGAGGGCGCGACGCTCGGCGCGGACTCGGTCGTCGTCGACGCCGGGGGCCGCGCGGTCGCGAGCGTCACCCTCGGCACGACCCTCGGGGTCTCGACCGTCACGGCGACCCTCGTCGATGCCGACGTCGCGCCGGTCGACGTGCGGATCGAGCGCCGTGCCGGGCGGGTGGCTCTCGTCGAGGTCGACACGGCGACGATGGTCGTCCCCGGCGCCGTGGACCTCGAAGTGGCAGTGTCCGACGCGTACGACAATCCGGTCGCGGGTGTGCCTCTGGTCGCGATGCGCGCCGATGGCGTCGGCACGGTGGTCCTCGACGAGGACGATCTGACGACCGACGACGACGGTCGCGCGACCCTCGGGGTCACGATCGACGCGCTCGACGAGAGTGTCGCGTTCGGCGAGCCGACGACCGTCGCGACGGTCGGTACGCCCGATGCGCGCGTCGACGTGGAGCTCACCTTCATCGACCCGACGACCCTCGTGATCTCGGATGACCTGCCGAACTACTTCGTCGGGCTCGGTGAGGTCGAAGAGCCGGTCGTCGTGACCGTCGTCGACGACACGGGTACGCCGGTCGCGGGCGTCGAGGTCGAGCTCGAGGTCGAGGACGGCGACTGGCTCGGTTCGACGGGTACGACGAACGCGGACGGCGAAGCGACGCTCACGATGACCGCGCCGGCGCTCGCGGGCGAAGAGACGCGGTTCGGGACGGGGCTCGCCGGGTCGGTCGACGATACGAGCCGGCTCGCGATGTCGTGGACCTACACCCTCGAACGCGACGGGTTCGTCACGACGTTCGACTCGGACCTCGTCGATGGGGCCTTCATCCTCGGTGACACCCACCTCGACGTCGACACCGAGCACGAGTTCTCGGACGGTGGGGAGCGAGTGGCCGTCTGGACGATCGAGCTGGCCACGGGGACCGCAACGCCGTGGTTCGCCCGCGAGGACCCCGGGACGATCGCGTTCCGGACGTACACCGACGATGGTGCGTGGATGCTCATGGGGGTGATCGCGACGGATACGGAGCCCGCCCACAGCCTGCGGGTGCATCTCGAAACCGGGGCCGTCGAGCCGCTGTACGACGACGGCTACGTCCTGAACCGCTTCGACGAGAGTGACTCCGGCACGGTGTTCGCGACGTTCGAGAACACCCTCACCGAAGACGCCGACGCAAGGTACGAGCTGCATCGCCTGACGGTCGACGACGGCACGCTCGAGCACGTCGTCAGCGTCGGGAACACCTTCCGCAGCGCCGAAGACTGCGAAGACGTGCTCGTCTATCAGCTCGAGACCGGGCGAAACGACACGTGGTACGCGCGGCACGGCGAGGTCGAAGCGTCGTGGTCGAGCGGAGACGTGCGTGTGCACACGAACCACGCAGACGACGGAGCGTGCCGATTCTTTCTCACCGACCGAACCGAAGACGAGACGCTCTACCTGATGGAGCCGACGGACGACGGGTTCGCGTCGACCTTCCTGATGACCGGGCACAACCTGAACTACGTGCTGGCCGCGGCCGATCTGTCGTTCATCGTCGTCGACAGCTGGGCGGACGAGATCCCGCGCCGTATCGACCTCGAGGGGGAGATCACCCTGACCGAGCTGATGGGGGACTACGACCCGACCTGGTACGGCGGGTTCCTGCTTGCCGACGAGGATTCGGTGCTCGTGACGGTGCGGAACTTCCTTCGTACCGAGCCGGAGGTGTACGGACTGCCGGTCGACGGGTCCGGGCCGGACGAGCCCGCGGTGTACTCGGCTCCCGTGCCCGAAGGTTCGGCGTCCGAGCTGGAGGCGTGGGACTTCAGCGACGACGGCCTGTGGGTGGCGACGTCGCAGACGCGCGTCGACGAGTGGTTGGGCGAGGGGATCGACAGCAGCACCATCGCGGGGCTGTGGGTGCGTGACATGAGCGCCGAGCCCGAGGAGACCGTGTTCGTCGACGACTTCGACGGCGAAGCTGCCTTCATGGCTGACGGCACCGGGATCGTCCGGATGAGCTTCGACCCGTCGTCTCGCTGGCTGGCGCTGTCCGGTGACCCAATCGAAGACGAGGCCTGGGGCGTGTATCTGTACGACCTGGCGACGGGCGAGGTCGTCCTCGTAGACGACGGGTTCGCATCCGATGCGACGCCCGACTGGTCCGCGTCCGGCGATTCGATGACGGTCGGATACGGCGATATGACGATCTATGACATCGCTGGACTGCGCGGGGCGGACGAGTAGGGCGCGTCGCGGGCGAGTTCGGGGCGGAGATCGTTGCAACTTCGGGGTGCTGGCATGCATCGTACCGGCTCCCCCCCTCCCGGATCCGACCGTGGCGAAGCCTCTGATGTGCCCCCCCGAGCTGCTTGCGACTGACCTGTCGGGCCAGACGATCATCGTGACCGGCGCGAACAGTGGCATCGGTCTGATCGCCGCCCAGCAGCTCGCGAAACAGGGCGCGCGCGTCATCATGGGGTGCCGCCGCATCCCGGCCGGCAGCGAAGCGGCTGCCGAGATTCGCGCTGCGGTGCCGGGTGCGGAGCTCGAGGTGCGGGAGCTCGACCTCGGCTCGCTCGCGTCCGTGCGCGCGTTCGTCGAGGGCTTTCTCGCCGACCACGCCCGCCTCGATGTGCTCCTCAACAACGCGGGCGTGATGAACACGCCGCAGGGCACGACCGAGGACGGGTTCGAGACGCAGATCGGCGTGAACCACTTCGGGCACTTTCTGTTGACGAGCCTGCTGCTCGACGTGCTCAAGGCCTCCGCGCCGTCGCGCATCGTGAACGTGTCGAGCTGCTTCCACGACAAGGCGCAGGGGCGCGAGGGCCGCATCCACTTCGACGACATGCACTACGCGTCGCGGCCGTACGACGGGTGGGAAGCGTATGCCCAGTCGAAGCTCGCCAACCTGCTGCACGCGAAGGAGCTCGCGAAGCGGCTCGAGGGCACCGGCGTCACTGCGGTCAGCGTGCATCCGGGCTGGGTGCGCACGAACCTGATGCGGCACTCGATGCCCGACTGGCTTCAGACGGTGACGCGGCCGATTCTGCGCCTGATGGGCATGATCGAGCCCTGGGAGGGGACGCAGACCACGCTCTTCGCGGTCCTGTCCCCGAGCGTCGCCGACCAGTCCGGCGCGTACTACAGCCAGCTCGGCATCTATCGCGACAAGTCGGCCAACAAGGGCGGCTGGCCGCTGCGGTCGCCGAACCCGGTGGCCCACGACGAGGCGGTCGCCGCGCGGCTGTGGGACGTCACCGAGCAGGCGGTCGCCGAAGCGTAGGCCGACTCACAGCGACGCGAGATTGCGGGCGATGTAGCCGTGCACGTTGCGGAGGTGGCGCGCCGACGTGATCCGCTGGTCGTAGAAGCTCCGCTGCCAGAGGCGAACCTCGGGGCCGAGCAGATGCGCGCTGCGCGCGGTGCGCGTTGCCCGGGACTTCATCGCGCCGACCACGCGTGGGAGCGTCGTGCCGCCTCGAAGTGCGACGATGGCGTGCACGTGGTCTGGCATGATCACGAGGCCCGCCAGGGTCACTGTGTCCATCCGCGCGACGACGTCGATGAACGCGGCGTTCACGACAGTACCGATCTCGGACAGGTCGGGACCGTTGCGCAGAACCCTGCGGCGTCGGTGACAGACGAACGTCACGAACCACGTGCCGGTGGTGTACTCGAAGCCGGGGCCGCGAAGAGAGGGTGAGGACTTCATGCCGTCCGGGTCGTCACGCCGGTCCGGATGTTGCTCCTTGTTGGGGATGGGGGAGGTCTGGGCACCGGCGGGGCATGACCCCGCCTCCACTGTGTCGTGGGGTGCCCAGGCAGGCCTTTGTGGAGAGGTTGTGCAGGTCACCCCCATGCTCTGCACCAGGTCAGCAGAGAGGACCCCCCTGCACATCCGAGGCAGGCAGCTGCACCGGCGGGGCATGGCCCCGCCTCCACTGTGTCGTGGGGTGCCCAGGCAGGCCCTTGGGGAGAGGTTGTGCAGGTCACCCCCATGCTCTGCACCAGGTCAGCAGAGAGCACCTCCCTGCTCTGCAGAGGCAGGGCCATGCAGCACCGGCGGGGCATGGCCCCGCCTCCACTGTGTCGTGGGGTGCCCAGGCAGGCCTTTGTGGAGAGGTTGTGCAGGCCAGCACCTCAGCTGGCCCCCAGCACCCCATCCTCTGCACAGAGTCAGCAGAGAGCACCCCCATGCTCTGCACCAGGCCAGCAGAGAGCACCCCCTGCACAGTAGCGGCAGGGCCATGCCCTGCCGCCCATGCCAGCACCTCAGCCTGCCCCCAGCACCCGCATGCTCTGCACAGAGCCAGCAGAGAGCACCCCCCTGCACAGTAGCGGCAGGGCCATGCCCTGCCGCCCATGCCAGCACCTCAGGCTGCCCCGGCACCCCCATGCTCTGCACAGAGCCAGCAGAGAGCACCCCCCAGCACAGTGCAGGCAGGGCCATGCCCTGCCGCCCATGCCAGCACCCCAGCCTGCCCCCAGCACCCGCATGCTCTGCACAGAGCCAGCAGAGAGCACCCCCTGCACAGCACAGGCAGGGCCATGCCCTGCCTGCCATGCCCTACGGCGCGAAGATCGCGTACTCCCACGGGTTCAGCGTGATCGTCGCGCCGTCGTCGCGGACGGTGAAGCTGCGCGGGCTGTCGGGGGCGAGCACGTCGGTGAACGTCGTGCCGTCGATGCCGAGGTCGGCGGGGATGCCCATGGGCTGCGCGCGGCCCTCGCCCTTGTTCATCGCGACGATCACCACGTCGCCATCGCCGGCGTCGCGGGCGTACACGTAGAAGTCGTCGTCGACCCAGAGCTCGCGGTACACGCCGCGGCGCAGGGCGCGGTGGTCCTGTCGGGCCTGGCCGATGGCCTGCACCCGCGACAGCAGCTCGCGCTGGGGCGCGCTGAGGTCGTCGCCCCACACCATCGGGCGGCGATTGTCGGGGTCGGCGCCGCCGTAGAGCCCGATCTCGTCACCGTAGTAGAGCAGCGGGATGCCGGGGATCGTGAAGACGTAGGCGAGGCCCATCGACATGCGGTTCACGATGTTCCACGTCGTGTCGTTGAACCCGGCGTCCATCGGATCCGGCACGCCCGCCCAGGGGTCGATGCCGCCGCCGTTGTCGGCGATCAGCTGCGCCGTGCGCGGGATGTCGTGGTTGCCGAGGAAGGGGCTCATCTCGAAGTAGTGGTCGCCGTATGCGTCCTCGCTCGTCTGGCGCGCCGCCGACAGGTTGCGGAACGAGCCGCTGAAGACGAACGAATCCCGGATCGGGTACAGCAGCGGGAAGTCGTACTGGGCGTCGAGCTCCCACGGGTTCACGTAGTCCATGATCAGCCCGTGCCCGCCGCCGCCGGTGAAGGTCTCGCCGACGAGGTAGACCTCGGCGCCGCCGCCGGCCTCGAACCGGTCCTGCATGCGCAGAGCGACGCGGCGCATGATCACGTGGTGCATGTGCTTCGCCGCGTCGATGCGGAACGCGTCGACGTCGAAGTGCGTGACCAGGTACTCGACGTCGCGGCTGACCTGCTCGACGAGCCCGTGCTGGCGGTAGTCGAGGTCCGGCAGGTAGTCGATGAACCAGCAGAAGAGCGGGTTGGTGTCCCAGTTGCAGGGCCCCGGATCCGTCGTGCAGTTGCAGACGTCGGCGGTGAACCACTCCGGGTGGTCGCGCCGGTAGTCGTGGTCGAGGTGCACGTGGTTGAGCGCGATGTCGAAGAGCACGCGGATGCCGCGGGCGTGGGCGGCGTCGATCAGCTCGAGCAGACGCTCCTCACCGGTGCCCTCGATGTCGCCCCAGCGGAACTCGATCTGCACGGCGCTCGTCGGCCAGTAGCCGTGGAAGCCGCTGAACTCGTGGAAGCGGTCCGCGGCGAGCCAGTTGCCTTCGGGGTTCTCGGTGATCGGGGACAGCCACAGCAGGTTCACGCCGAGGTCGTCGAAGTAGCCTTCCTCGATGGCCTGGATCACGCCGCGGAAGTCGCCGCCCTGGTAGTTCGCGATCCACGGCACGCCCTCGATCGGCGCGTTCTGCGGGATGTCCTCGCCGGCGTCCGAGTTGCGGAAGCGGTCGGTGAAGACGAAGTACATCGTCGCGTCGCGCCACAGGAACGGCTCGTCCTCGACCCACAGCGGCACGAAGTGCGGGGTCGTCTCGATCGAGCGCCCGTCGGTGTCCTCGGCGGTGATGCGGATGCTGTACTTGCCGTCGTCGAGCCCAGCGACGTCGACCTCGAGCAGCCCGGTCTCGGCGTCGAAGTCGAAGGGCACCGGGTCGCCGCCGGCGGTCACGACGACGGAACTCTCATCGAGCGCCGCGCCGTCGTTCGCGCGCCAGAACCGGAAGGTGCCGGTCACGCCGTCCGGTCCGCCGCTGGCGCGGACGGTCTCCATCGCCGGGACGGTGCAGTCGCCGACGATCACGTTGCGGTTCTCGAAGCCGTCGACCCACTGGGTGTAGAAGTCGACCGTGATCCAGTCGGGCACGGCGAAGTTGCCCTCGAAGTCCCAGACCCCGTCGGTGATGAACTTGTAGGGCTGCTCACCCGGGGGCAGCTCGAGGGTGATCTCCCACGTGCCGTCGCCGTCGTCGTCGGTCAGGTTGTCGACACCTTCCGTCCAGCCGTTGAACGGTCCGCCGATGCTGACCGTCGACGTGCCGGGGGCCGGCGTGAACGTCAGCGTGGTCATGCAGTCGCGGGTCGGTGGGCCGTCCGGGCCGACGTCGGGACCGCCGGTGTCTTCGGTGGCGTCCTCGCCGGCGTCTTCGATCACGTCTTCGCCGGCGTCGGCCGTCGTGTCGCCGCCAACGTCTTCGGTGGTGTCGTGGTCGGCGTCTTCGCCTGCGTCCTCACCGCCGGTGTCGCCTCCGGTATCGCCGCCACCGTCGAGGCCGGTGTCCATGCCCGCGTCGGTGCCCCCACCCCCACCGCCGCCGCTGCAGAGCGGGGCATCGGCGCAGGTCGGATCGTCGCAGTCCGTCAGCCCGTTCTCGTCGTTGTCGATGCCATCTTCGCACTGGCGCGGGATGTCGCCCTCGACGCTGTCGTCAACGGGATCGTCGGACGCGCACGCGGCGAACGCGGTGGCTGTCAGGGCGAGCGCGGCGAGGCGCAGTGCGGCAGGGGTACGCATCGTGGACTCCCTCGAGTCGGCACGGGTGATTCGGATTCGGTCCGCCACGGTAAAGCAGCCTGCCGCCGGTGCACAGATCCGGGCTCTTCGAAATCACGATGACGGGTCGTCATCGGCCTGTTCGCGTCGCTCGGTGGATTCCGGGTCGAACGAACGCTAGAGTCCCGGCGCCTGCTGCCCCGAATGCGCCATGTCTCGTCGTGTGAACCGTCGTCAGTTTCTCGCTCGTACCGCCGTCGTCGTCTTTGGCGGGGCGCTCGCGGCCTGTGCCGACGAAGAGCCCACCGACGCGATGGGTGCCGATGCCGGCGGCGACACAGGCGCCGGCGGTGACGCGGGCGGCGTGGATACCGGCGGCGCAGACTCCGGCGCCACGGACGCGGGCGGCACGGACGCCGGCTCGACCGATACCGGTGGCAGCGACGGGGGCAACGATACCGGCGTCGACGCAGGCCCGGTCGGCATCGACGCAGCGTCGCTGTCGAAGGGGCCGTGGACGTACGTGATCGGCGCCGACGTGATTCTCGCGTTCGAGACCCGGGCCGACATCGCGGCCGAGGTCGTGATCACGCGCCCGGACGGCGAGCAGCAGACGGTGACGACGGAGCGGTCCACCGAGTCCGTGCCCGTCATGTGGCCGCCGGTCGAAGGCATCCTCGCCGACTATCCGGACGTGCCCGGCGACTACACCGTGCACGAGGTGCGCATCCCCGGCGCGGCGACGACCGGCGGCACGTGGACGTGGTCGCTGGCGACCACCGACGGCCCTCGCGAGGGTCGATTCGTCGTGCCTGAGGGCGACCGCGTGCGACTCGCATGGTTCGCCGACACGATGCTACCGATGTCCGAGCAGGTCGCTCCGATCGTGATCGTGAGCGACGCGGACGTGTACCTGCACGGCGGCGACATCCAGTACCAGTCCAACCCGATCGACACGTGGAACGGGTACTTTGCCATCTTCGGCGCGGCGATGGCGAAGGGGCCGACGCACCACGCGGTCGGCAACCACGAGTACGAAGAGCAGGACGAGTACGCCAATCACTACGTCCGCCTGTTTGGCGCCCAGGGCGACGAGGGTTCACCGGCGGACTACCACGCGTTCACTTGGGGCTCGGTCCGGTTCATCGTGATGAACTCCGAAGAGGACTTCGGCCAGGAAGGCGACCAGCTCGAGTGGCTGCGTACCGAGCTTCAGAACGCGTCGGCCGCCAACGGCATCGCGCATATCGTCGTCGCGTTCCACCGCCCGTTCGTCACGTTCGCGAAGGCGCATCCGAACCGCGAGAAGCGTGATGTCATCCACCCGCTGCTCGTCGAGTACGGCGTGTCGATGGTGCTGACGGGGCACAACCACTGCTACGAGCGGTTCATCGTCGACGGGATCACGTACATCGTCGACGGCGGCGGAGGCGCGGGTACCTACGACCCGAACGATCACCTGCCGGACGTCGAGGCGAACTGGCCCGAGGAGCTCGAGTGGCGGCAGACGTGGGCCCGTACCCACGGCGCGCTCGTCGTCGATTTCTATGCCGATGGCCGCATCGAGGGCGTGCGCACCGACATCGCCGGTCAGGAGACGGACGCGTTCACGGTCGGCTGACGCGTGTGTCGGGGATGCGCGGGTGATGCGTGCGTCGTCGCCTTCGGCTCCGAGCCGCGATGAATCGCGGCGCCTGGGCGGGGTGGCGCGAGGCGCGGGTGGTGCGTGCGTCGCGGGCGCGCGACGGTTCAGGTCGCGTGCAGGAACGCTTCGAGGGCTTCGGTGACGAGCGCTGGCTCTTCGACGGTGCAGAGGTGGCCAGCGCGGGGGATGACGGCCATGCGAGCGCCGGGGATCGTGGCGGTGAGGCGGATGGATTTGTCGGGTGTTGTGGCGCGGTCGTGTTCGCCCACGATGACCAGCGTGGGGGTGTCGATGGCCTGCACGTCGGCGGTGAGGTCGCCGCGCCCGAAGATGGCGTGCCCGAAGGCCGAGATCGCCGTGAAGTCGTTCGCCGAGAACCGCTCGATCCACACGGCGCGCTCGGCGGCGCGGTTCGGGTCAGCGAGAAAGCTCGGCCCGAACATGGCCTTCATCGTCGGCGCGAGCACCGGGCGGATGCCGACGCGGGTCACGATCGCCAGCATGGCGGTGTATCGAGCGCGCGCGAGCAGCGGCTCGGCACCGGCGGACGTGTCCATGAGCACGAGGCTGCGCAGCAGCTCGGGGCGCCGCAGAGCGATGCGCATCCCGACGAAGCCGCCGGTCGACAGGCCGACCCAGTGCACCGGGCCGCCCCCGATGGCTTCGAGTACGGCGATGCCGTCGTCGGTGATGCGGTCGATCGTGATCGGCGCGCCGGACTTCGCGCTCTGCCCGTGCCCGCGGTGATCGTATGCGATGACGCGGTATCGCTGCGCGAGCGCTTCGATCTGCGGCTCGAAGTGCCGGTGGTCGGCGAGGTAGCTGTGCGAGAACACGACCGTCTCGTCGCCAGCGCCGCGCTCGATGTAGTGCAGCGAGGCGCCGTCGTCGGTGGGCAGGTGGGGCATAGTGCGGTCCGAGTCTGCAGGGTCTGGTGCATCGTACCCTGACCCGCGGGCGGACGGCACGGGGTGCGCGCTCGGTGCGACGTGGCCCTTCGCCGCGGCGTTGACCCGTGTGCACGCCTCGTGTCTGAATGCGCTGTCCAACCGGGACGTGGAGGCGAGGATGTTCGAGGCGGCGGAGCTGGGGCAGACGCTCAGCGACGAGGAGTTCGAGGCGCAGGAGGCCGTGCTGCGCACGGAGCTGCTGCAGCTGCAGATGAAGCTGCGGTCGCTCGCGGTGCCGGTCATCGTCGTGCTCGAGGGGGACGACCGACTCGGGTGCAACGCGGCGCTGAACCGGCTGCACGAGTGGCTCGACGCGCGCTTTCTGCACACGGTGGTGTACGAGCCCGGGCGGCAGGACGAGGCCGAGCGGCCGGGGTTCTGGCGGTACTGGATGGGTCTGCCGAAGCGCGGCCGCATCGGCATCGTCACCCGAGGGTGGGCGATGCGCGCGATGTCGCGTGCCCTGCGTGGCGAGGACGACGCCACCGAGCAGGAGGCGATGATCCAGCACATCCGCGCGTTCGAGCAGACGCTCGCGGCAGACGGTGCCGTGCTGGTGAAGTTCTGGCTGCACCAGACCGGGGACCAGCTGCGGGCGCGGATCGCCGAAGCCGAGGACGACGACGCGCTGAAGTGGAGCGTCACCGACGACGACCGCGAGCTGGCCGATCGGTTCGACGAGGCGATGCCGATCGTCGAGCGCACCCTGCGCCGCACGGGGCAGGGCGACGCGATGTGGACGGTCGTCGAGTCCGCCGACAAGAACTGGCGCGATGTCATCATCGCCGGGACCCTGCGCGACGCCCTGCGCCGCATCGTCGAGCAGGCCGAGGCGGCGCCGACGCAGGCGCTGCCGTCGGTCGGGCCGCCGGCGGTCGTGGCGGCGAAGTCGGTGCTCGACACGGTGGACCTCACCGAGACCGTCGAGCGAAAGAAGTACAAGAAGAAGCTCGACAAGTGGCAGGACCGGCTGCGAGCGGCCGCGTGGCGGTGTGACCGCGCGGGCATCCCGACGGTGCTCGTGTTCGAGGGGTGGGATGCCGCGGGCAAGGGCGGCACGATCCGCCGGATGACCCGCGCGATGGACGCCTCGCTGTACCGGGTGATCCCGATCAGCGCGCCGACGCCCGAGGAGCTCGCCCACCACTACCTGTGGCGGTTCTGGCGCCAGCTGCCCCGCGACGGGCGGATGACCGTGTTCGACCGCAGCTGGTACGGCCGGGTGCTCGTCGAGCGGGTCGAGGGCTATGCGCGACCGTCCGAGTGGCGGCGGGCGTACGGGGAGATCAACGACTTCGAGGAGCAGCTCGTCGAGCATGGCGCGGTGCTCGAGAAGTTCTGGCTGCACATCAGCCCCGAAGAGCAGCTCGCCCGGTTCGAGGCCCGTGCCGAGACGCCGTTCAAGGCGTTCAAGATCACCGACGAAGACTGGCGCAACCGCGAGAAGTGGGACGCGTACCGGCTTGCCGCTGACGAGATGGTCGAGCAGACGAGCACGCCGCAGGCGCGGTGGCACCTCGTGCCGTCCAACGACAAGAAGGTCGCCCGGCTCACCGTGATCAAGACGGTGGTGAAGGCGATGGAGGCGCGGCTCCAGGCGGTCGGCGGATAGCCGGCCACGCCCCCCTGAATGGGGGCCAGACGGGCAGTGGCGCGTTCGATCGGGCCTGGCGTGTCGCGTCCCGGGCATCCTGCTCGACATTCGAGCAGCGGGGCGCCAGGCTCCGTTCGTGCCGACACACACAGGGACGGTGATGAAGCGACGATGGTTGGGCCTCGCGGCGACGATGGTATTCGTGGGCGCGTGTGGTGGTGACGAGGGCAACGAGACCCCGTCGGACGATACGGGTGCGGACGTTGCCGACACGGCGGTCGACACGGGCGAAACCGACAGCGGCGAGGACGCCACCGAAGACACGGGCACCGACGTCGAGGCGGACGCCGGCGAAGACACGTCCGACGATGTCACGGCCGACGCGGGCGAAGACGCGTCCGAGGACGCGGCGCCCGACGTGGTCGAGGTCGAGTGCGGCACCGACAGCCCCGCCGAGCTCGCCGCGTGTGTGGACGGGGACCGGTGGTGGGCGGACGTCGAGGCGCTCGCCGAACCGCGACCGCAGGGCAGCGAAGCGTGGGCGAACAGCGCCGAGCTGTGCGCGACCCGGCTCGAGGCGCTCGGGTTCGTGGTCGACGACGAGCCAGCCTACAACATCCGCAACGTGATCGGCGTTCGGGAGGGGACGACGCGCCCCGACGAGCTGGTGATCATCGGTGGGCACTACGATACGACGTCGGCGGTGCTCGAGGGCGGAGGCTGGTGCGCCGGCGCAGACGACAACGCGTCGGGGGTCGCCGGCGCGCTCGAGGTGGCCCGTGTGCTGGCAGAGACCGACCACGAGCGCACGCTCGTCGTGGCCTGTTGGGACCACGAGGAGCGGGGGCTCCAGGGCTCGCAGGTGCACGCCCGCAACGTCGCGATGGAGGGCGACGCGGTTGTGGTGGCCCTCTCGCTAGAGATGATCGCGTTCGGATCCGACGCGCCCGACACCCAGGCGCTGCCGGACGGGTTCAGCCTCTTCTTCGAGGACGCCGTGAACGAGATCGCCGAGCGCGGCAATCGCGGCGACTTCCTCGCGGCGATCGGCGATGTTTCGGCGAGCGACGCGATCGCGGCGCTGGTCGCGGCGGGCGAAGGCCCGGGCACGGACGTCGTCGCGATCGAGGTCCCCGCCGAGTATCGCGCTGCGGTGGCGTTGTCCGACCTGCGGCGTTCGGACCACGCGGCCTTCTGGGACGCGGATCTGCCGGCGATCATGCTGACGGACACGGCGAACTTCCGGAACCCGAACTACCACTGCGCCGAAGGGCTCGACGAGGTCGAGACGTTGAACCGGGACTTCGGTGTGGCATCGGTTCGCATGATCGTCGAAGCCGTGGCGACTCTGCTCGAAGCCGGCGACGAGCCGCTGACAGCCGAGCCGTCCGATCCGCGTGTGTGCCACGTCGACGACCCCGAGTCCTGCCCCGACGGTCAGACGTGCACGACGCAGTACCTGACGGTCGAGGGGCTGCGCGAGGTGTGCGCCGAGGTCACCGGCGACGTCGGGCTCGACGAGACCTGTGAACGCGAGGAGTTCGGGATCGACAACTGCGCGCCGGGTCTCATCTGCACGCGGTACGGCCAGCCGTTCATCGACGGCGACGCCGTACCGGCGTGTCGCCCGCTGTGCACGGACGCCTCGGATTGCCTCGAGAACGAGCGTTGTCAGGCATCGGGCAACTACCCGTTCGCGGGTGTGTGCGTGGTGCGCTGCAGCCCGGCGGACCTGGACGCCTGCATCGAAGGCACGGCCTGCGTGCTCGGAGGCAACACGGACAGCACGTCGATGGGCTCGCACTGTGCCGGCGCGTACGAGGTCGGCGAGGTCGGTACGCCGTGCGAAGACTCCGGCGACTGTGGCGCCGGGCACGGGTGCGCGATCCAGACGGGCACGTGCCAGATGTGGTGCGACGACGAGCACCCGTGTGAGGGCGACACGCCGTGCACGCCGTATGGTCGCGTGACGGACGTCGCCGGGCTCGGGTTCTGCATCGAGTGATGCGCTGGCGTCGCTCCGCTGCGCGGGCGTAGACTCGCCGCATGCTCGACGTCATCGACATCTACCGCGAGCCGCTCTTCTTCTGGTTCCCGGTCGTCACGACCCTGGTCAGCATGGGGTCGTTTCTCGTGTTCGCCGTGCCGCTGACGCTGCTCGCGTGGCGGCAGCCGGCGTGGGCCGAAAAGTACCGGATCCAGAAGCGCCGCATGAAGGCGGACCGCATCGTCGGACCGAGCGTGCGGTACTGGCTGCGCAACAACGCCATCCTCGCGGTGCTGACCATCGCGGCGTGGCCGCTCTTGCGGCTGAGCGGCGTGCACATGGGCCCGGCGCCACCGGTCTGGCTGATCGTCGTGCAGGTGCTCGGGTTTCTCTACCTCGACGATTTTCTCTACTATTGGATGCACCGCACGATGCACCGGGGCTGGCTCTACCAGCGGGTGCACAGCGTGCATCACCGGGTGCCGACGCCGTGGGCGATCAGCGCGCACCACATGCACCCGGTGGAGTTCTGCCTCACCGGCGCGTTGATGCTGCTCGGACCGGTCGTGCTCGGGGCGCACGTCGTGACGGTGTACGTCTGGGTGATCGTGCGCCAGTGGGAGGCCGCGGAGGGGCATTCCGGCTACGAGCTGCCGTTCAGCCCGTCGCACCTCGTGCCGGGGTATGGCGGCGCGGAGTACCACGACTTTCACCACAGCCGATTTCACGGCAACTACAGCGGATTTCTCGGGTACCTCGACGGCTGGTTCGGGACCTACGCCGAGGGGTACCGCGAGCGGGTGGCGCACCGAAAGCGGACCGGGCGGCAGCGCCCGTGATCGTCGTGGTCGCGAACCCCGCGGCGGCGGCCGGCCGTGTGGGCCGGCAGCGCGCGCGGATCGAGACGCGGCTACGGGCCGCGGGCGTTGACGACGTGCGGTGGACCGAAGCGCCGGGGGATGCCCGCCGGCTCGCGGCGGAGGCGGCGGCCCGGGGGGCGGCGCGGGTCGGCTCGCTGGGCGGGGACGGGACGCACCACGAGGTGGCCGCCGGGCTGCTCGATGCCGGCGGTGGCGCCGCCATGGGGGTGTTGCCCTTCGGCACCGGGGGCGACTTCGCGCGGATGACGGTGGCCGGGCACGACGCGGGCGCGGCGCTGGCGGCGTTGTGCGACGCGCCAGCGCGCCGCATCGACGTCGGTCGCGTGACGTGGCTGCAGGATGGTCAGACGCGGACCGACATCGTGTTGAACATCGTGTCGGTCGGGCTCGGCGGGCTCGTCGATCGCAACGTCGAGCGCCTGCCAAAGCGGCTCGGCGGGCGTCTCACGTTCTTCGTCGCCACGGTGCAGGCGGCGTGGTCGTGGCGCCCGGCGACGGTGCGCGTGCACGTCGATGGCCGCGACCTCGGCGCCCACTGCGTCGACAACGTCTTCGCGTGCAATGCGCGGTTTGGTGGCGGGGGCATGCGTTGGGCGCCCGACGCGGTGCTCGACGATGGACGGCTCGACGTTTTGATCGCGCAGCACCGCTCGTTCGCCCGACAGGTCGCCGCCGCGCCGACGTTGTACCGCGGCGACGTGGCGACCCTCGCCGGGTTCGAGCGCCACGTGGCCGCAACGGTCGACGTCGAGCCCGTCGATGGCCCCCTGTGGATCGATCTCGACGGCGAGCCCGTCGGGACGGGCGGCGTGCGCGTCGAGGCCGTGCCCGAGGCGCTGTCGGTGGTCGGGCTGCGCCCGGATGTGGTGGGGCGTCAGGGGTAGCGCCGTGTCGTGCGAGGGTGGTTCGCGTCGGGCGAGGGCGTGCGCATCACCCATGTCAGCCGAGGGTGGTTCGCACATCGCCCCAGCGCGCTACACCGCCGAGCGGCCGCGATTCATCGCGGCCCGTCGCCGTCAGGCGACGGTGTGCGCGCCACCCATGTCGTTTGAGGGTGGTTCGCACGTCGTCGGCCCTCTGGGCCTCCGAGCGGCGATGAATCGCCGCCGCTCGGCGATCGGCGCACCCTCGCCTGTGCGCGCCGCGTCTTGTAGGCAGGACGACACCTCTGCTCGACCCCGGTGACGACGGATGGCCTTTGCGCACGGAAAGATCCTGCTGCTCGGTGAGCACGCCGTCGTCTATGGGCGGCCGGCGCTGGCGGCGGGGCTCGACCGCGGCATGACGGCGTCCGTCGTCGACGGCGGGGGCGCGCGCCTGCAGATCCCGGCGTGGGGCGTCGACGTATCGCCCGCGGACTCGAGCGCCGTGGCTCGCGCCTTCGCGGCCCTGCTCGGGGCGCTGCCCGGTGAGCTCGGCGGGCCGACGGTGCGCGTCGAGCCGGGCATCCCCGGGGGCGCCGGCCTCGGCAGCAGCGCCGCGCTGGCGGTCGCCACCGCCCGGGCGCTCGCAGCGCACGCGGGGTTCGACCTCGACGATGACGCGCTCTTCGACGCCGCGATGGCCGCCGAACGCGTCTTTCACGGCAACCCTTCGGGCCTCGATCACGCCGCCGCCATGCACGGCGGGCTGCTGCGCTACGTCCGCGGCATGCCGCCGAGCCTGACCCCCGTGGTGGCGAACACACCGCTGTCGCTGGTGGTCGCTCAGGTCGCCCCGGGCGCCGACACCGGCGCGATGGTCGGCGGCGTGGCCGAGCGCCGCGCGCGGCTGCCGGTCGCGATCGAGGCGGCCCTCGACGCCATCGCCGCGCTCGTCGACCGTGCCCAGCACGCCGTCGAGGTCGGCGACGTCGTGAGCCTCGGCGAGGCGATGACCGTCAACCACGGCCTGCTCGCCGCGCTCGGCGTGTCGACGCCGGCGCTCGATGCCGCCTGTCACGCCGCGCGCGCGGCCGGAGCCCTGGGCGCGAAGCTGACCGGCGCCGGTGGCGGCGGCTGTGTCGTCGCGCTCGTCGACGACGCCTCGGCCGACCCGGTGGTGTCCGCGCTGGCCGAGTCCGGCGGCATGGTGCTGCGGGCGTCGGTGGGGTGACCGGGCGCGGTGCGTGTGCGCCGCGTCACCCCGCGTGCCGCATCAGCGGCGGCGACGCAGCGCCGCGGCGAGACCGAGCAGCGCAAGGGCACCGGCCCCGCCCGCGCCACCGCCGGCGGCCGAGCAGCCGTCGTTGTTGCGGTCGCGGCGCGCGACCTCGGCGTCGTACACCTCGTTGTGCGCTTCGAGCTCGGCGTTGATCTCGGGGGTGCGGTCGTCGATCACCACCGCCTGCCCCGAGGCGCCGGTCTCTTCGATGCGCTCGGCGGCAGGCAGCCCGGCGAGGTCGGCGGTGTCGCCACCGCCTCCGCTGCCGGCCCACGACTCGCCCCACGTGCCCATGCGGATCTCACGACCGTCGGACAGGCGCAGCGTGCGCGGCGCGTCCTCGTACCGGCGGCCGTCGCCGCAGTCCGTGATCAGCTCGGCGTTGTGGTTGTTGTCGACGTCGTCCATGTCCGGGTTGAACGTGAACGCCGGGTCGAGGGTCATCTCTTCGGGCGACATCGTCGTGTACAGCGACGTCAGGTACGCGGCGCCATCGAAGAGATCCTGCGCGTGGCGCATCGGCTCGAAGATGCGCTCGTCGAGCGCGGCGGTGAACGCCTCGGGGTCGAAGTCCTCGAGCTCGCCCTCTTCGAGGTAGCAGCCGATGCAGTTGTAGAACCACTGCGGCTCGACGCCGTCCTCGACGAGGCGGTCGGGCATCGGGATGAACTCCATGAGCAGGTCGAGGATCGCCGGGTCGCCCTGCAGCCCGAGGCGGATGAGCGCCTGCTGCATCTGGTCCCAGTAGCTCGCCGGGTCCGTCATCATCGACGCGGACTCGACGACCTCGGCGACCATGTCGTTCCAGAACATGTCGTCCATGCGGCTGGCGGCGCCGGCGTACTCCGTCGCGAAGCCCTGTCCGCCGGCCTCGTCCATCGCCTCGGTCACGATGGCGTCGTAGTTCGACCCGCCGCTGAGCCAGTCGATGCGCGCCTCGTTGATGTGCACGTGCGGGTAGTTCTCGGGCACCGACCGGTGGTCGCCGAGGATGAACGTGCGGATGCCGAGGTCCGGGTCGGCGGCGACCGCCGTGAGCTGGATCGGGATCACCGGCTGCTCGGCGGTGTACCGGAGCGTGACCGGCGCGATGTCGCCGGTGTCAGCGTCCTTGGTGAGCCGGAACGCGACGAAATGCATGTCGTCGTCCATCAGCAGGTACGGCTCGACGAAGGGCATCACGCCGCGCGGGATGTCGTAGTCGTTGGCCTCGAGCCACTCGAAGAGCGGCTCGGACCCGGTGGCCTGCAGCACGGCGAAGTCGTACGGGCCGACCGACGACTGCTCGACGACGACCACGCCCGGGTCGCCGGCACCGTCTTCGGCCGTCCCAGCGTCCGCAA
>Ga0070728_10003187_pt1 | contig 18549 bp, 17 predicted proteins | sample tdDd471_FD_66723 | JGI IMG/M metagenome (GOLD analysis project Ga0070728, IMG submission 66723) | Marine sediment microbial communities from the Atlantic coast under amendment with organic carbon and nitrate - tdDd47.1 | ecosystem: Environmental > Aquatic > Marine > Coastal > Sediment | place... | reverse complement strand
CGCAGCGCGCCGTTTCTCGATCGTCTGGAAATCGATTTCATTCAGGAAGGTTCAGCCCTGTGGAACTCGTTCACGAAAGGCGATGAAGTACAGATGGCAGGGCTGCCGGATGAGCAGGTCAAGACCGTGCTCGAGTCGGTCGAGCCGGTGGTGCTGAAGCCGGAGTTTGCTGCGAAATACCGCATGACGACCGGACCTGAGGCGGGCTTTGTCTACTCGAATTTCAATCTCGACTTTCCGGAGATCGGTTACAACGAAGACCCGGAACGCAACCGTCGCAACCGTGCATTGCGCTGCGCGATGATCAGCGGCTTCGACTGGCAGGCGCGCAACAATAGTTTTTATATGGGGCTCGGTATTGTGTTTCCCGGTGTGATCCCACCGGTCGTGCCGGAGTTCGACCCCGAGATGTCGCGCGACAGTGTCACCCGCGACATCGCGTATGCGAAGCAACTGCTGGCCGACAACGGTTGGAACGCCGAGACCTTGCCCGAATTAACCTACGGCTCGGTAGCCGGCGTCAAAAGCCGGCTGTTCTTCGAGCAGTTCCGCGCGTTCATGAAAGAAATTGGTTACCCGCCGGAGAAGATTCGCCTGAAACGCTACGCCACGTTCGGTGATCTGGTGCGCGCCTGGTCGCGCAGCGAGTTGCCCGTGGTTGGTAAGGGCTGGATCCTTGATTATCCGGACGCCGAGAACACCTTGCAGTTGTTCTACGGACCGAACCGCTCGCCGGGTTCGAATGATGCCAATTACGCCAACAACGAATATGACGAACTGTTCCGGCAAGCGTCGGTGATGCAGCCTTCTCCGGAGCGCACGGCCATTTACCGTCGGATGAACGAGATGCTGGTCGATGATTGTGTGGCCACTACGGGCCTGACACGCACCGGCATCAAGTTGTGGCACAAGAATGTGATTGTGGTTCCCGACTCGTCGATAGTCGGTGGCAACTTCCTGCGCTACGTCGACATTAAAGAGGCCGCGGCAAACTGATGGAACTGGTTTGATGGAATTGGTGCAGTACACAGTTCGTAAGCTGATCGCCGGGATTCCGCTGATCTTCGGCGTGACGCTGATCAGCTTCCTGTTGATGGTGTATTTCGGTCCGGACAAGACCTATGAGCTGCTCGGCAAGAACCCTACACCTGAGCAAATCGAGGAAATCCGCGCGCAACTCGGCTACGACAAACCGGTAGTCGAGCGCTACTTTATTTACGTCAAAGAATTGGCCACGCTGGACTTCGGCAACTCGGAGTCGACCGGTGAGAAGGTTAACGACCTGCTTGCCAGAACGATTCCGGTGTCTTTGCTGCTGGTTACCCCCGGCTTTATCCTCGGCAATCTTTTGGGTATCGCGTTTGCGTTGATAGCAGCACGCTATCGCGGCGGCTGGGTCGACAAGACCATCATGGGGCTCTCGGCCGTCGGTATGAGCATCAGTTTTCTGATCGCGATCATCGCTTTTCAGTTGTTGTTGTCGTCGAATTACGGCCTTGGCTGGTTTCCGGTGCGTGGCTGGAGCACCGATACACCGCTGGACTATCTGCGCTATGTGACGGTGCCGACGCTGGCTACGGTATTTGTCGCGCTCGGCTACAACACGCGTTTCTATCGTGCGGTGATTGTTGAAGAACTGACCCGCGACCATGTGCGGACCGCCCGGGCTTTCGGTGTGCCGCCATTAAAGCTGTTGTCCGTGCATGTTTTGAAAAACTGCATGATCCCTATCATTACGCGCATCGTCTTTTCTATTCCGCTGATTGTGATTAGCGGCAGCCTGTTGCTCGAAACCTATTTCGGTATTCCCGGTGTAGGCAAGGTGGCCTACGACGCGATCACGACCGGCGATCAGCCGGTGTTGAAAGCCGTCGTTGGCTGGACAGCGATTCTGTTTGTGTTCGCACAACTGCTGACCGACATCCTCTACCGTGCTGCCGACCCGCGTATCAGCCTCAACGGGAGCAGCGAATGAGCGCGGTAGCGGCGGACCTGACAAGCGCCTTGCCACCGCGGCAAACGCTGTGGTCGAAGGCCATCTACAAGTTCCGGCGGGATCGGGCCGGGCTTATCGGGCTGGGCATTGTCTTGTTGTACGCGCTGGCTGCAGCCGGCGTCTGGCTGGGCTTTTGGGCGACCGATTGGGCCGATGTCAGTGGCCCCAAATGGGCGCCCGCTTCGGCCGAGTACTGGTTCGGCACGAACATGATCGGCCAGGACATTTTCTCGCGGTCTTTGTACAGCACCCGTACTGCGTTTGAAGTCGGGCTGGTGGTCGCGGTTCTCTCGACGCTGATCGGCGCCGTCTTTGGCGCGATCTCGGGGTTCTTCAGCGGCTCTTTCATTGATGAACTTGTGGTCTGGCTCATGGGCGTGCTCGATTCGATCCCGTTCTATCTGCTGGTGGCTGCTATAGCCTTCTCGCTGGGTGACAACCCCTATGCGATGCATATCGCAATGATTTCCACCTTCTGGATAGGCACCAGCCGGCTTGTGCGCGGCGAGGTTATCAAGCTTAAGGAATTCGAATTTGTTGAGGCGGCCCGTTCAATCGGCGTTGGACAACTGACGATTATCTTCCGACACATTCTGCCGAACACGCTGCATATTCTGCTGGTGCAATCGACCATCACCTTTGTTGCTGCGATTAAATCAGAGGTCATTCTGAGTTTCTTAGGGATAGGCGTGCAGGACGGCATGAGTTGGGGATTGATGATTTCCGAGAGCACGCTGGAAGTACTCGCCGGCTTCTTTAATAACTTTATCGCTGCCTCGGTGCTGATGTTCGGCCTCGTTATGGCATTCAACATGTTTTCGGACGCGCTGCAGGACGCGCTCGACCCCCGGTCAACGGTCGGAGGCGACTCATGACGGTGTTGTCGGTGCGCAATCTGCAAGTGGAGTTCGCTACAGAGCGCGGCCGGGTGCGTGCCGTCGACAATGTCAGTTTTGATGTGTCGGCCGGTGAGATTCTCGGTCTGGTTGGCGAGTCCGGTTGTGGCAAAACGGTTACCGGCTTGTCGATACTGGGCCTGATTCCGAGCCCGCCGGGGCAGATTACCGGCGGCGAGATTCTGTTCGGCGGGCGTGATCTGACCAAGCTGTCGGACAAAGATTATGAGCAGGTGCGCGGCAGCGAGATCTCGATGATTTTTCAGGAGCCGATGACGGCACTGAACCCGGTGTTTACTGTCGGCGCACAAATGACGGAGATCCTGCGGCTGCATCGGGGCCTGACTCGCAAGCAGGCGCGCGCGGCGGCCATCGAGCTGCTGTCGCTCACCGGTATTCCGGCACCTGAGCAACGCATTGATGAATACCCTCACCAGATGTCAGGGGGCATGCGGCAGCGGGTGATGATCGCTATGGCCTTGTCATGCGACCCGAAACTGCTGATCGCCGACGAACCAACGACGGCTCTGGACGTGACCACCCAGGCGCAGGTGCTAGAGCAAATCGTCGGCTTGCAACAGCAGTTCGATATGGCGGTGGTGCTTATCACCCATGACCTGGGGGTCGTCGCTGAAACCTGTGATCGCGCTATCGTCATGTATTGCGGTGAAATCGTCGAAGCCGCGCCGGTAGAAGCTCTGTTTGCCCGCCCCCGGCATCCATACACCGCCGGTCTGATGCGTTCGTTGCCCCGTTTACGCGACGAACCTGTCGACAGGCTCCCGGTGATCGACGGCATGGTGCCCGATTTGCTGGAACTTCCTTCGGGCTGTCGCTTTGCCGCGCGCTGTGAAAACGCCGCTGAGGATTGTCGCGAAAAGCGCCCGGCGATCGACGGGAATGGTCATGCCGTGCGCTGCTTCTATCCGCTGTCTGCGGGAGGCGCGCATGACTAAGCCACTGCTCAGTGTTGCCGGCCTGAAAAAATACTTTCCGGTCCGCGGGGGGCTCTTCCGCACCGTGCAGGCGGAAGTGAAAGCTGTCGATGACGTGTCGTTTGAACTTGAGGCCGGCCAGACACTGGGCCTGGTCGGCGAGTCCGGGTGCGGTAAGTCGACCCTTGGGCGCAGTCTCCTGCGGTTGCAGGAGCCCGGCGGTGGTCGGGTGTTGTTCAAAGGACAAGACGTGCTCGCAATGGACAAGCAGGCCTTGCTGCAGCAGCGCCGGCATATGCAAATGATATTTCAGGACCCGTTTGCTTCCTTAAGCCCACGACGCACCGTAGGCCAGACGCTACGTGAGCCGCTTGAAGTTCATGGCATTGGCACCGAACAGGAGCGTGACCGGAAGATCACCGATCTGCTGCAAACAGTGGGCCTGCGACCCGCGGTACTTGACCGTTACCCGCATGAATTTTCAGGCGGCCAGCGTCAGCGTATCGGTATCGCCCGTGCACTGGCGCTCGACCCACAGCTGATTGTTGCCGATGAACCGGTGTCGGCGCTTGATGTGTCAGTGCAGTCGCAGGTACTTAACCTGATTAAAGACCTGCAGCGTGAGCGCGGCATTGCCTTTGTATTTATCTCTCACGATCTCGCAGTAATTCAGCATGTCAGTGATGTTGTCGCGGTGATGTATCTCGGGCGAATTGTTGAAATGGCATCCGCAAAGCAGTTGTACGGTGACCCGAAGCATCCGTATACGCAGGCACTGTTGTCGGCGATACCGGTGCCGGACCCCGGCAATAAATCACAGCGCATCGTGTTACCGGGTGAAGTCCCGTCGCCGCTCAACCCGCCGCCGGGTTGCCCGTTTCACCCGCGCTGCTCGCAGGCAACGGATGCTTGCCGCACGAAAGCGCCCGAACTCAGTAATGCAGGTTCTGCCGAAGCGCCTCACCAGGTCAGTTGCCACCTGTTTCCGCCACCGTCTTCCTGAGTCTGCGCGGGTTACTCCGGGCTTAAACGATGACTAAGATGGTTTCGTAATGCCGCGGTCAGTGACCGGGGTCGGTGGTTTGTGGTGCGACACCGGGCCGAACAGCCCGCAGCCCCAGGGATGCCAGCAAAATCACCAGTGTGATCGCCGCCAGTACTCCGATGGAGCTCTGGTAGCCGACAGTACCCCCGCCCAATGATGTGGCAACCGCGCCGACAATGGCGGCACCGGCCAGCTGGCCGATGGCTAGAAAGATATTGAGCAGCCCCTGTGTAGAAGCGCGGTCTTCCGGACGGGCCTCTTCGAGCACCACATAGCGCAGCGGCGCCCCTAGTAGCGCTGCGATACCCATGCCGAGAATCATCGTGCCGCCGATGAAGCTCCAGTAGGTCACGTTGGTGAAGGTGATAATTGCCAACCCGATAAGCACGAGCGTTAGAGCGCCCTGAATAACGCGGCCGGGCCCGATGGCGTCGACCACCTTACCGGCAATGGGCGAGATCACCATCATCACGAATACGCCGGGCAGCATCAGCCAGGCGGCCGTAGCTGCCTCAATATTCAATCCGGCCACAGCGAGCGCCGGAAAAAACACCTGAGCACATTCGGTGGTGCCGACACCTGCGGCGATCAGCATGGTCAGGCGAATTCGTTTTGAAGCGAAAAAGGTCGGGCGAACAATCGGATCTGCGGCGCGCTTTTCGACACTCCAGAATAGCGGCAACAAAACAATGCCCGTGAGCAGCCACGGCCAGACATCCAGGCTCAGGAAGCTGCCGGCGAAATTGCCGGTGTCGAGATTGGTAATGCCGACAGCCAGACCCAACAGACAGCCCGTGAGCAGCGCTGTGCCCTTGAAGTCAAAGGGTTTGAGCTCGGTTTTGCCGGCAGCCGGCAGTAACTTCCAGGCGGCAATCATCAAGCCGGCGGCGATGGGCAGGTTAATAACAAACAGCCATTGCCACGAGTAGCGCAACAGGATGCCGCCCAGTACCGGGCCAATCAAAAAGGCCAGTCCGAATACCGCACCGATCATCCCGAGAGCACTGCCCTGTTTTTCTTTCGGGAACGTGTCGCCGATGACAGCAGCAGCCACCGGAAAAATACCGCTGGCACCCAAACCCTGAATCAGCCGTCCCGCCATCAATGATTCGAAGTTGGGCGACACAATTAAAACCAGAGAACCGATACCGAACAGGGCCACGCAGATCACATAAACGATGCGCCGGCCGTAGCGGTCGGATGATTTGGCGAATAGCGGCGTGCCGATGAGCTGCATCAGGATGTAAACGTTGAACAGCCAGCTGAGCTGCCGGTTGTCCATCGCAAACTCCGACTGCAGCACCGGTAGCGCGGGGCCGATGATCGCAAGGTCCAGGGCGCCCATCAGCACGCCCATAAACAGCAGCGCCATAACGCCTTTCAGGTTCTTTTGTTCCATAGTTTTATAAGGCGGCTATCGCCTCTATCTCAATCAGGGTGGAGGGGAGTATCAATGATTCAACACCAATGAGTACGCTGGCCGGCGGCGGCATGTCTTTGCCTTTAAGGCGTTCGATCTCCGGCGCAATATCGAGCATCTTGCGGGGATTGTAGTCGACGATATTGATGCGCAGGTAAACAATGTTCTCAGGCCCTGCACCGGCCGCATCAAGTGCCCGCAGAATATTGTCGACAGCCTGACGGGCCTGGCCCTGCAGGTCATCTTTGCCTGCGGATTTTTCGTCCGGGTTGGTCGGGCCTTGCCCGGCGATAAAAATAAGTTTGCCGCCACTCGCAGTAACAACCTGGCTGTAGCCGAAACTCGAGGTGTCCACCATCGTCGGCGGGTTCAGGTGCTCTATATCGGCAGCGGTTGTTCCGGTGCTGACAGACTGACAGCCGCTAACCAGCAGCAGTGTCGAAATGGCGAGTAGCAGAAAAGTTTTTCTAGAGAGGGGGTGAGACATAAATCGGGCACGCAATTTACTGTGGTTTGTCCACGCTTCGCTGCTGATTGTACTGCCAACGGCCGCTAGTTACTTACTGTACACCTGTTCCGGCAGCCATGTGACCAGCTCCGGCCAGACGGCCAGCATCAACAGGGCGACGAGTTGAATAGCGACAAACGGAATTACCCCTTTGTAGATGGTTCGCGTCGGTAGCTCTGGTGGTGCAACACCCCGCAGATAGAAAAGGGCAAAGCCAAACGGCGGCGTCAGGAACGACGTCTGCAGATTAATGGCGATCATGATGCCGAGCCAGATCGGGTCGATGCCCATGGCGAGCAACACCGGGCCGACGATGGGCACCACGACAAAGGTGATCTCGATAAAGTCGAGCACAAAGCCCAGCAAGAACATCACTGCCATGACCAACAGCATTGCTGAGATATGCCCGCCGGGTAGCGAACTTAAAAACTCGCGAATGGCCTCGTCGCCTTCATAGCCGCGGAACACCAGTGAGAACATCGACGCACCGATCAGAATGAGAAACACCATGCTGGTAAAGCGGGTTGTGTTGCGGACGATCTCACGCAAGCGCTCAAGGTTCAGCGCGCCCTTGAAGGTTGCCAGCAGCAGCGCACCGACTGCACCCACCGCCGCCGCCTCTGTCGGGGTCGCAAAGCCGCCGATGATTGAGCCGAGTACCGCAAATATCAGCAACAGCGGTGGTAAGAGCACCAGCGCTACGCGCAACAGCAAGCCGCTGCGTTCTTCGTCGCCATTGTCGTAGGCGGGCATCAGGCCGGGTTTCAGCAGCGCGACAACTGCCAGATACAGCATGTACAGGCCGACCAGCAGTAGGCCGGGAATCACAGCGCCGATGAACAGGTCGCCCACTGAGACTGTGTCGGGCGCAAAAATGCCCTGATCAATCTGCGCTTGCTGATAGGCCGACGACAATACGTCGCCCAGTAGTACCAGAATGATCGATGGCGGAATAATTTGTCCGAGCGTGCCGGACGCGCAGATTGCGCCGGTCGACAGTGCCGGCGAATAACCGCGCTTGAGCATCGTTGGCAGCGACAGCAGACCCATCGTGACGACCGTCGCGCCGACAATGCCGGTGCTGGCAGCCAGCAACATCCCGACAATCATTACGGCAAAGCCCAGTCCGCCGGGACGGTTGCCAAAGCACTCGCTCAGAGTGGTCAGCAAGTCTTCAGCGATGCGCGCCCGCTCGAGCGTAACGCCCATAAAAACAAACAGCGGCACAGCGATAAGTGTTTCGTTGGTCATGATGCCGAACAGGCGGTTCGGCATCGTCTCTATAAAGGTCAGCTCAAAGCCGCCACCGAGCACGCCACCTAAGGCGAACAGCAATGCCGTGCCGGCCAGCGTCAGCGCTACCGGAAAGCCGGCGAGCAGCGCCAGCACGACAACCACAAACATCAGTAGCGCGTAGATTTCCACTCAGGCGTCCTTGCCGGCGAGCGTTGCCAGCGCCGCAAACAACATGCCTATTCCCTGCAGTAATAGCAGGAAGGCGGTTGCAGGAATAAAGGACTTCATTAACGGCACCCAGGGGTAAGCCAGGCCGCCCGATTCGGGGCTGGCTTCTTGCATCGACCACGAAAGCGCGACGTACTCCCAGCTGATCCACAGCAGGAACCCGGTAAACGGCAAAAGGAACAGCAGGCAGCCCAGCGTATTGACGAGCGCCTTGCCGCGCGGGCTCATGCTGCGATAAAAGATATCGACCCGTACATGATCGTCTTCGGCCAGAGTGTAGGCAGCGGCCAACAGAAAGACTGCAGCGTGCATCCACGTGACGCTTTCCTGCAGCCAGATCCAGCCGCTATCGAAGAAGTACCGCAGTGCCACCGTGACGAACATCACGACGACCATCGCAAAGGTTAGCCAGCTGACAGCCCGGCCAAGCCCGCGGTTGAGTCTGTCAATGAGCTGACTGATCCCGGTGAAGCTCACGTAGGCTTACCGGTCCCAGAAACTGCGGGAGATCAGTACCAGCAGAGTGAAGATCTCAAGACGACCAAGCACCATGGCGATAATTGATACCCACTTCGACAGGTTGCTTAAGGAACCGAAGCCGCTGGCGACGTCACCGAGGCCCGGGCCGAGATTATTCAGGGCTGCGGCAACCGCGGAGAAAGCTGTGACCTGGTCAACACCGTCGGCGAGCATGATCATCATCATGATGGCGAACAGCACGACATAGACCGCGAAAAACCCCCACACCGATTCCACAACACGCTGGCTGACTACGGTACTGCCCAGTTTTACCGGGATCTCGGCGTTGGGGTGAACCAGTCTCTTCACTTCGCGGACGCCCTGGTGGTACAGCAGCAACCAGCGCATAACTTTCATGCCACCGCCGGTTGAGCCGGCACAGCCGCCGATAAAGCTGGCGAAAATCAGCAGTACCGGCAGGGCGCCGGGCCATGCCGAGAAGTTGGCGGTTGTAAAGCCTGTGGTCGTCGCAATCGAAACAACCTGAAACAACCCGTTAACGAAGGTTTCTTCGGGCGAGCCATAGACGTCTTTGGCATACAGATAAATAAGCACAAAGGCCGACATCGACAACAGCAGTTTCGCGTAGCCGCGAAACTCGGGGTCGGCAAAATAGTGCTTCAGGTTTTTGTCGCGCCAGACAACAAAGTGCAGCGAGAAATTCACGGCGGCAATAAACATGAAGACGATTGCAATCAGGTCGATCGTGCTGGAACCGAAATAACCGATGCTGGCGTCATGGGTGGAGAAGCCACCGATAGCGATGGTGCTGAAGCTATGACAGATGGCATCGAACGGTGTCATGCCGGCCCACCAGTACGCGCCGGCACACACGATCGTCAGGCCAAGATAGATGTACCACAGTGCTTTCGCGGTCTCGGTGATGCGCGGTGTGAGTTTGTTGTCTTTCATCGGGCCGGGCGTTTCGGCGCGATAGAGCTGCATGCCGCCGACGCCGAGCATCGGCAAAATTGCGACGGCCAGCACGATGATGCCCATGCCGCCCAGCCACTGGAGTTGCTGGCGGTAGTAGAGGATTGAGCGCGGCAGATCATCCAGTCCGCCAAGAACCGTGGCACCGGTAGTTGTCAGGCCCGATACCGATTCGAATACCGCGTCGGTAAACGACATAAAAGGTTGTTCGGAGAACATAAACGGCATCGAGCCCATCGTGCCGAGGCCGAGCCAGAAGGCGGCTACGACGAGGAAGCCGTCGCGCAGGCGCATCTCTTCGAGTTCATTGCGCACCGGCAGCCAGATGAGCACACCGACAGCAAGGGTTACGGCAAAGCCATATAGAAAAGCGTTGAGGGCGCCGTCATCGTAATACAACGAGACAGCGGCCGGCGGCAGCATGCTCACGCTGAACAGCATGATGAGCAGACCGAGGATTCGTTGTACGACTGTCAGGTGCATAGCACGCCTATAGGGTCAGGTCGCGAAAAGTCTTTCACTATCAAATCGCGAAAAGTCGCTCTACGTTATCGATCTGCCGTCTGTCCGTCATAAACAGAATGACGTGATCATCTTCTTCGACCACGGTGTCATGATGTGCCTGCATCACGCGCTTCCCGCGTACCAGCAGGCTGATGTTGGTGCCCGGTGGCAGCGCAATATCTTCAATGGCCTTGCCGACGACTTTCGATTCGCCCGGTTTACCGTGCGCAATCGCTTCGATGGCTTCCGCGCGACCGCGGCGCAGTGAGTGCACTTTGACCACATCGCCGCGCCGTACGTAGGCGAGCAGCGAGCTGATAGTGACCTGCTGCGGCGAGATCGCCACATCAATACCGCCACTTTTCTCGACCAGTTCCGCATAGGCGGGGCGATTGATCAGTGCCATGACCTTCTTGCTACCGAGGTCCTTCGCCAGCATGGCCGAGAGGATGTTGGCCTCTTCTGCGTTGGTCAGCGCGCAGAACACATCGGCGCTATCAATGTTTTCTTCGAGCAGCAGGTTTTCATCGGCCGCGTCACCGCTCAGCACAATGGCTTTTTCCAGACGCTCTGAAATGCTCCGGGCGCGGCGCTTGTCGCGCTCGATAACCTTCACCTGGTTGGTGCCTTCAAGTGCCCGCGCCAAGCGGAAGCCGATATTGCCGCCGCCGGCAATAACAATACTGCGCACAGAGCGCTCAACCCTGCGGATCTCCGGCATGACGCCGTGGATATCTTTGGCGGCAGCAACAAAAAAGACCTCGTCGTCTTCCTGCAACAGTGTGTCGCCATCGGGCGGGATGCTGATGCCGTCGCGGTAAATCGCCGCAATACGGGCTTCAACGCTCGGTAAATGCTCGTGTAATTCACGGATAGGGGCGCCGACCAGGCGGCCCTCGCGCTGCGCGCGCACCCCGACCATCTGTACTTTGCCATCGGCAAACTCAAGCACCTGGAACGAACCGGGGAAGCGAATCAGCTGTTCGACATACTCGGTAACAAGTTGTTCCGGGCTCATCCAGACATCAACCGGCATGGCTTCCTGCCGGAACAGGTTCGGTGCATTGGAGTATTCGGCCGCGCGGATACGTGCGATTTTCGTTTTCGTGCCGAACATGGTGTACGCGATCTGACAGGCGATCATGTTGACTTCATCGCTGTGAGTCAGCGCGATGATCATGTCTGCGTCGGCTACGCCTGCGCGTTCCAGTGTTGAGGGGTAGCCGGCATGGCCGATAACGGTCCGCACATCCAGACGGTCCTGCAAGTCACGCAGAGCGGCAGGATCGTTGTCGACGATAGTGACCTCGTTCGCTTCTTCGCGAGCGAGTTGGTAGGCGGCGGAGGAACCAACCTGTCCGGCCCCGAGGATTAAGATATTCATTGTGAGTAATGACAGCTCGCCGTAGCCCGTTAAAGGGCGTTGGCTGATTCTACATCAGTTCTAGGTTGGCATAGGACATTACCAGCCATTTTGTGCCCTCGATTTCGAAGTGCACCTGCACTCTGGCATGCGGCCCCGAGCCTTCGTAATTCATCACGACGCCCTCGCCAAACTTGCCGTGTTTAACGCGTTGGCCAAGCTTGATAGGCGCATCGCCACCGACGCGGCGACGCTCGTTGGCGGGGTTGTGCCGCGTCCGGGTGACCGGCTGCACCACGCTCATCTTCGGCCGGATCTCTTCGACAAATTCTGTGGGAATCTCGTTGATAAAGCGCGAGGCCTGCGAGTAATTCTCGGTACCGTACAGGCGCCGTTGCTCCGCATGGCTGATATACAGCTGCGACATGGCGCGCGTAATGCCTACGTAGCACAGGCGTCGCTCTTCCTCGAGCCCGTTCGGGTCGTTGATTGAACGCCTGTGCGGAAACAGCCCCTCTTCCATGCCGGCGATAAACACCAGCGGAAACTCCAGACCTTTAGCTGAATGCAGCGTCATCATCTGCACGCAGTCTTCCCATTCATCGGCCTGTTTTTCACCGGCCTCAAGAGCGGCATGTGCAAGAAACGCGACCAGCGGCGGCATGTCTTCATCGGCCTCTTCGGGCTTAAAGCCCTGCGCGGCAGTCACCAGTTCCTGCAAGTTCTCTATCCTGGCTTCACCGCGTTCGCCTTTTTCTTTCTTGTAGTGCGCGATCAGGCCGCTGCGCTCGACCACATGGTCGACCTGTTCGTCCAGATTCAGGTCACGGGTTTGCTGGTCGAGCTGCTCTATCAGCGACATAAAGGCTTTGACGGCGTTGGCTGCCCGCGACGATAGCTGCCCGCCGGCGGCTGATAGTGCCGAAGTCCACATCGACGTTGCGTTGGCACGGGCGTAATCACGGATGGTTGTCACCGTGCGGGCGCCAACACCGCGGGTTGGCAAGTTAACGACCCGTTCAAATGAGGCGTCGTCATCACGGTTGTCCGTTAGCCGTAAATAGGCCAGCGCATCCTTAATCTCGGCGCGCTCGAAGAACCGTAAGCCGCCATAAACGCGGTACGGGATGTTGCGCTGGAAAAAGGCTTCCTCAAACACCCGTGACTGGGCGTTCGAGCGGTAGAGAATCGCGACTTCGCTGCGTCGGTTGCCTTGCGCTACCCAGTCCTGAATGCGACCGGTCACGAAGTCGGCTTCGTCACGTTCGTTGTAGGCACTGTAGAGCTTGATCAGCTCGCCGTCGCTGCCGTCGGTCCACAGATTTTTGCCGAGCCTGTCGGCGTTGTTGTCGATAACGGCATTGGCGGCATTCAGAATAGTGCCGGTAGAGCGGTAATTCTGTTCGAGCTTGACGATGCCCATGCCGGGAAAATCTTTCTGCAGCTTTTGCAGATTCTCAACCTGCGCGCCGCGCCAGCCGTAGATCGACTGGTCATCGTCGCCAACGGCGAACGGCACACCACTGTTGCCGCAAAGTACCCGCAACCACGCGTACTGAATGGCGTTGGTGTCCTGAAATTCGTCGACCAACACGTGCTTGAAGCGCCGTTGATAGTGGCCGAGCACTTCCGGGTTTTTCAGCCAGAGCTCATGAGCCCGCAGCAGCAGTTCGGCGAAGTCGACCAACCCCGAGCGATCGCAGATTTCCTGATACTGCCGGTAAAACTGGATCATCTGTGCGCGGACATAATCGCCGCGGTCGTCGATATGGTCCGGCCGCAGCCCGTCGTCTTTCTGGGCATTAATAAACCACTGCACTTCGCGCGGCACCCATTTCTCATCGTCGACGTCGAGGCCTTTGAGCATGCGCTTGATCAGCCGGTGTTGGTCATCGGAATCGATAATCTGGAAGCCTTGCGGCAGACCGGCTTCTTCCCAATGACGCCGCAGCAGGCGGTGGGCGAGGCCGTGAAAGGTACCGACCCACAAGTTGCCCACCGGCATATCCAGTAGCGACTCGATGCGCGAACGCATTTCAGCGGCAGCTTTGTTGGTAAACGTTACGGCGAGAATGCCTAGCGGTGAAACGCCTTCGACATCAATCAGCCAGGCAATGCGGTGCACAAGCACGCGGGTCTTGCCGCTGCCGGCGCCGGCGACAACCAGCATCGGCCCGGCAGCGGCTGATACCGCTTCGCGCTGCGCGTCGTTTAATCCATCAAGTATCGGTGTTACGTCCATGTGTGTATGCCGTTAGTCAGGAGGCCGGGCAGTGCCAGAGAGTCTGATTAGGGTTAACCAGTCCCGGTACGGTAACGGCAACACAGCCAGCTGTATCCACCACGGGTGGTAAAGCTTGCGAGCAAGGCATGACTGCATCAAGTGTCGGTACGCTGACGAACAGTTCCGGCGGCTCGGTGGTAAATACCAGACCGCCGCGCAAGCGCCGTTCGGCAGCCAAGTCGAGCAACAGCCGGCTGGCCTTGTCGCAGGCACGCGAAGTGCCGCGGGCATTCTGCTTGTCGAGCTCGGCGCTTAAGCGTTGAACCTTGGTAGCTATATCGGCACGCGCCATCGGCAAGCCGCCTGCCAGCAACGCTGTAAGTGTCCATGCCAGCGCATCGCGGCGGATCAATGGCTGTGAGGCGAGCAGCTTTTGTAATCGTATGCCATAGAGCGAGTCTGCTTCGGGTTTGAACCCGGCCAACTGCGGATCAGAAAACAAATCCAGTAACTCGCCGATACGAAACATTGCATAGACTGAACCGAGGCTGGCAGCTTGCCGGTACCATTCGATAGCCGCTTCCGGGTCAGGGTTGCTACCGTTCAGGCTTAACTCCGCCAATCGCTGGACAGCACCGATATCGCCCGCTCCGGCCTGCTCCAGTAACTGCGCTTCGGCCAACTCCAGATAATTGGTACTGAGCGAGCCTTCGGTGGTAATACCAAACAGATCGAGCTCTCCCAGAAACCCCTGACGCTCGAACCAGACGATGCTGTTCTCGATAGCTACCGGCAGGTTGATGCCGGAGTTACCGGCGAGAGCCAGCTCGAGATCGGTACGGGTATTAATAGCCGGCGGGGCGACCGCATCAGGGGTGTCTTCGGTTTGCAGTGTCAGTGGTTGCGGGTCAACGGCCTGCCAGACGATGCTCAGCACCACATACAGCAACACGCCGAGTAGTGCGGTTGCTATGAGTACCGAGATATTAAATCTGGAAATAGTGAATGCCCCAGTGCTGACCTAACCGTCGCGCAGTGCCGCGTGGTTCAGGTTAATGACCGACAACAACAGCAGTGCAGCGACCATATTGTGCGCGGTAGCGACCAGTAGCGGCAATCCGAACCAGACCGTCGCAATGCCTATCGATACCTGTGCCACCAGCGCTGTTAATGCCAGCACCGACGCGCGCTTCATTCGCGGCGTGCCGCTCCGCATGTATTTGTGTGCCGCAAACACGATAAAGAGTGTTGCCAGAATCGCCCCGAGACGGTGTGTGAAGTGAATGGCGACACGGGCTGGCGCCTCGAGTATGCCGAATTCGTAGTCAACACCGAGCCCGCGCCACATGACAAAGCCTTCGGCAAAGTCGACCTGCTCCGGCCACCACGCACCCTGGCAGGTTGGCAGATCAGGGCAGGCGAGAGCGGCGTAGTTGGAACTCGTCCAGCCACCTAACGCCAGCTGGCAGATCAGCACCAGCAGTGCGGCGACAGCCGCTTTCGGCACTGTATTTGACTGTTTCTCAGCCGCTGTTTGCGGATAGCGGTTCTCAAGCACGAGCCAGAACAGCAAGCCTAAGGTGGACAGCCCGCCTAACAGGTGCCCCATCACAATGAGCGGCTTCAGTAACAGCGTGACCGTCCACATGCCGAGTAATCCCTGAAAACAAACCAGGAAAAACAGGGCGATGGGTACTTTGACCGATTGGTCGGGGTCGCGGCGATTCAACCATGCAAACAATGCGATCAGCATGATCGAAAAACCCAGCGTAGAGGCCGCATAGCGATGGATCATTTCTTTCCATGCTTTGCTAGCTTCCAGCGGCCGCTGCGGATAGGCAGCTTCCGCGTCAGCAACATCGGTGGCTGCCGAAGGCACAACCAATGAGCCGTAGCAGCCGGGCCAGTCGGGGCAACCCAATCCTGCATCACTCAGGCGCACCCATGCGCCCATTACTGTGACGGTTAACGCCAATAGCGTGGCGAAGAGACACAGGCGGCGATACCAGATGGCGAAATTACTCATGGTGCTTCTCTATAACAACCTGCAGGACTTAACCGATACGGGAAAGCTTCAGCAGTTTCTTCAAATCTTTGCGAATGTTGGCGATGTCTTCGTCGGCATTGAAACGCATCATAATGTTGCCTTGCGGGTCGACGACATAAACAGCGCCTGGCTCAACGTCTTCAATGAGGCCGGCGGCTTCTGCACCGGTTGTTGCGCCGATGACATACAGCTTCGGGTGTTCGATGGTCATGTACGATTTATCAATCGAACCGCCGGTAGACAGGAAGACGTTCTGGATGCGGTTGATGTCCGGGCCGAAAGTCAGCCGCATCTGGCGCAATTCGGTTAAGCGTTGCTTGCATATGCCGGAGCATTCGCCGGGGCCCACATACAGCATCGTCCAGACGCCGCGCATGCGTTTTCGTTTCTCCGCGCCTGCTGCTTCCGCCAACGTGATGTCGGGTATTGTCGCGGGCGGCAACAATAAGACACCGTGTTCGGTACCGGCTTCGGGTGCCCAGTTCAGGCCTGAGAAGTACAAAAATATGGCAGCCGCCAGCGGTGCGAAAAACATAAAGTTGATCAGCAGAAAGGTGCGGCGGCCCGACTTCTGGCGCTCGTTAAGGGTTTCGTTCATAGCTAACTTGTTGTTTGTCAGTCGGCCTTGCCGGATTTGCGGACACGGCGGACATGCAAAAGGGTGTAGATAATGAGGGCTAACGCGGCAAAAGAAAACCACTGAATCGCATAACCCAGATGAGTTTCAGGGCCCATTGTCTCCGGCTGCCAGTCGCGCCGGTAGCCGTTCGGCTGGTCTTTATCCAACAATAGCTGGTAGGCGTATAGCGCGCCCGGCTGGTTCAGCTCCAGAACAGCTGCCAGATCGTCGATTTCCGGCCAGGTCATGCGCCGCGGCCAGTCTTCGATCGCGGAACTGTCCGCGGCCTGTGCTATGCGCAGCCCCGGTTCCGGTAAAAAGGCGAGTCTGCCTGTCACATCCCGCTCGAAATCAGGTACTCCTACTTGCGGTAACGATTGCCGGTCTGTTTCGCCGGCGACCCAACCGCGATTGATCAGGACCACCCGGCCGCTGTCGAGCAGCAACGGGGTTAGCACCTGAAAGCCGACCACACCGTCGGACACCATGTTGTCGAGCAATATCTGGCGGTCACTGATGTAGCGACCGGAGGTGCTGAAACGCCGGAAGAGTAATTGTCCGGCTTCATCGCGGCTCTGCGGCAATCTACTCAGCGGCACCTGATCACCGGCGGCAAAAGTTTCTATGAGCACGCGCTTTTCTTCGGCACGGCCAAGCTGCCATAGCCCGGCAGAGACAAACAGTGCCAGCCCCGGCAGCAATATCAGCGTCGACCAGAGCCACACTTTCCAGTTCACGCCGTTGCTACCGGCTTTGTTATCATTACCGCTCATAAGATCTTTAGCAGTGCTCCCGCACTCCGTGATTACTGCGTTTGCAGTACTTCTAAAACGTTTGGTGTATTAAATGGAATTTCTCGTTAAGGCCGTCATTCTGGCGTTGCTCTTCGGAATCATCGTCAGCCTCGGTTCCGGCTTGTTTTTTCTCGTTAAGGACAAGGAAGGCGGCAGCAAGCGGATGGTTAATTCGCTAACGGTGCGTATTTCTCTGTCGGTGGCACTGTTTGTCATGATCCTTGTGGCCTACCAGTTGGGCATTCTGCAGCCGCATTCAGCGATTCCGGCGCAGGGCGGTTAACTGGCCGTCTAACTGGCCGTTTAGCCCCGCCGGGCATCAACCGGGCGACTTCTTGCCCTTTCTACCCAGCAACTGCGATAACGGCACTGACTGTTCGCCCGGGTGTTCTGTGACTGCCGCAGGGCCTTTGTTACCACCGAATGCGTGGCCGTAAACTACCTCGACCGAAACCGGGATAACGCCAGCGTCGTTTCTTGCGGCATCGCAGGCTGCGCGCATTTTACTCCACAGAGCTTTGCCCGTAAGCCCTTTGTGGCGGCGGCTCGTCAGCCGCGTGGCCGTTACCGCACGCAATTCCTGCAACAGCTTGTCGGGTGACTCGTAGGTCACCGTTAGCGCTTCGCTATCCAGCACAGGGTCGCTTAGCCCACTGCCAAGCAGTGCATCGCCGAGTGGCTGCAGCTCCGGCAGCGGGTCAAACTGCGGGGCGCCGGGCAGGTCCTGCCAGGCTTCTTTTAACTCAATAAAACTTTGGTTGCCGGCGACACTGAATATAAACAGTCCGCCCGGGCGCAATACTCTGCTGACTTCGGCAAGCGCGTTGCCCAACTGGTCCGTGTAATGCAGCGCCAGATTGGAAAACACCAGATCAACGCTGTTGTCAGCCAAGGGCAGTTGCGTGGCATCACTGCAAACTGCCGCGCCGTTGCCTGTTTTTGTTTCGAGCGCCATACCAAAGGCAGAGTCGATGCCCAGCGTCCGTCTCCCGGGAAATGTCTCTTCAAGGGCGGCAAGCGCGGCGCCACAGCCGCAGCCTAAATCGACAATGACGTCGGGATCGAGCCGGAACAACGGCAGGCGCTCGAGCAAGCGGCCGCGAATTTCGCCGTGAAAAAAATCCTCAGCGCCGAACTCCGGCGCCAGCCGGCTGAAAATACAACGCAGGTGATGAGTATCAGGGCTTGCTGCCATTGGTGCTTGCTCCTGCAGCGGCAATGGCATCGAAGGCAGCGTTCGTTGAGCGCCGCAGCTCGCCGTCGGGCTCGCGCAGGGTCAGGC
>Ga0070728_10003181_pt1 | contig 18563 bp, 14 predicted proteins | sample tdDd471_FD_66723 | JGI IMG/M metagenome (GOLD analysis project Ga0070728, IMG submission 66723) | Marine sediment microbial communities from the Atlantic coast under amendment with organic carbon and nitrate - tdDd47.1 | ecosystem: Environmental > Aquatic > Marine > Coastal > Sediment | place... | reverse complement strand
TGGCAAGGGGAGGATATTAGAGCGCAAAGTATGCAGGCACGAAGAGCTTTGCTAGAAAAGCTACTGGCACAGCATCCTACGGATGGCCTGATTCAACTTTCACCTATCGTATCCTATTCTGACTGGGAGAGCTTACGACAAGAAAGAGCGATAGCGCGCGAAAAGCATAGTGAAGGCATTATGCTCAAACGAAAGACATCTCCTTATCTTTCTGGGCGGAAGCGCGGCGACTGGTGGAAATGGAAAGTAGACCCTTTAACCATCGATGCAGTAATGATTTATGCCCAGCGAGGCCATGGCCGGCGAGCTAATCTTTTTACCGATTTCACCTTTGCTGTATGGCAAGAAGAAAAACTGGTGCCCTTCACTAAAGCTTATTCGGGCTTGACAGATAAAGAATTTGGAGAGATCACAGCCTGGGTTCGCCAGCATACGATCGATCGCTTTGGCCCTGTCCGCTCCGTTACTCCCTTCCACGTCTTTGAAATTGCCTTTGAGGGGATTCAGGTATCCAAGCGACATAAAAGCGGGGTGGCGCTTCGCTTCCCTCGGATTCTACGTTGGCGAAAGGATAAAAAGGCAGCAGAGGCTAATACACTGGCTGATTTGCAGGCGATATTAGCGCAGTATGGATAGTTGCTCGCCCCACTCATTTTCTTTATCTTCACTATAGCGAAGCTTGTAAAGGCCCGGTAGGAATCTACTTCACCTGATCACGCAAGATGGATGTTTAATTAAAAGCCGACTGTTTATGAAATACCTTTCTACGCTTATATTACTCTTTTTATTGGTTGGTACCTCCTCCTCACTGGCTCAAATCGATCTGCCAGAAAACTTCAGTTTATTGGCGGTGCAAATGGGGGTCGACTTCATGGCACCACTAGATGCTGGCTACAAGGATATCCGCGTTTATTCGAATCGCCATCAAAATTATGAATTCGCCATTCGATCAAGGAAAGAAAAACTAGAAATTCGCTATCACCTGGAAGTCGAGGATGAAAAACGCCCCATGACCAGCCTACCGCATATCCGTTGCCTACAGATGATCTCCAACCTGGCCTCCAATGAGGAAGAGAAGGTCATTTCTGCTTTATCCTTACCCGATACTTTAACCGCAGCGGACCTTAACGCAGATTGGGCGAAAGTCTTTTTCTTTGAACCTAAAAAAGACTTCAGTACCCGCCTGACTTGTCAAATGTTAGCCATGTACAAGGAGGGACGCGGAATGGTATTCGCTTATTTCCTATTTGATAAACCACCACTGGCATTGGATAACCGCTTGCTCACTATTCGATTTGAGGAATGGATAATGGATAATGGATAATGGATAATGGAAGTTTAATGAAAAATGTAGAATGGGTAATTATTAATTCTTCATTACTCATTATTCATTACTAATTCTTCATTATTCACAAAAAGGCTTGCAAATGCCTGCCACAGGCTTCATGGTTAATTGAGGTTTTAGGTCTTTAAGATGGCAGGCACTTGCCGAATTCTTTTTAGATAAGAATTACTAGCCTTGCAAAGCACAGATACAACAGCTTACGCTATGGGTTCCGATACTTGCATGTAGTTGATGATACGTTTATCTTCAAAGCCTTTTGTAAAGTTGAATTGAAGGAAGTATCATGCTCTTTGGTTAATACTTTGCTGTAAAATCGATGTAGAATGTCGAAGTCAGTTTTTTGGAGTAAGCACGTTTTCCCATCCAATATTTTTAGTAAATGATGGAAAAGGTGCTTTGGTTTCTTCTAAGATACGGGCACTTCGCTCTTCTATCAATTACTCCATGATAAGACATCCGAAAAACGATGTAATCGGTAGGAATGGTAATGTGGTATAAAAATAGGGGCCAAGCCTCCGCTCAAAAAAGCCGTTTTGGTTCAATTAAACCCCAAAAAGGTCTAACTATCATTAAAACCTAACCATTTATCAAATTCTGCCTTCCTACTTTTAGCTACAGAAAGCTTAACGCCATTCTTCATGATAAGATAGCCTCCTTCTTTAGTCGTATATTTTTTGAGATAGTTCCGATTGATGATAAAGGAAGCATGAATTCTGAAAAACAAATGAGGCGGCAATAGTTCCTCCATTTTACCCAATGAATAAGACGTGTGCTCCTTTCGACGCTCCTCTCCCAGGTAGAGGTAGCTAAAATTTCCATCTGCTTGGCAATACATGATCTCATCCACGCCAAAGAAACGATACTCTTTTTGATTTTTAATCGCAATCGTGGTGATCTGCTTGACATTCTCCAACAGCACTTCAAATTCCTTTTTCGGGCCCGATGGTTGTCTGTTTTTCACCTTTTCAATCGCCGCAATTAATTCATTCTTATCCACGGGCTTCAGCAGATAGTCTACGGCACTCACCTTGAAAGCTCGGACGGCATAATCATCATGCGCAGTAATAAAAACGAGGTTAAAATCAATTTCTTTCAAAATTTCCAACATCTCAAAACCAGAGAGTTCTGGCATTTGTATATCTAGAAAAACCAGATTGGGTTTTAGGCGACGGATCGCAATCATCCCTTCAATGGGAGATTTATATTTACCGATAATTTTCACTTCTGACGCACAATACCTTTTCAGATCCATTTCCAAAGTATCTAGTGCATCTTGCTCATCATCAATTAGCAGCGCTTGTAACATAGTCGAGACTTTTTTCAACAAATTCAATCAAAGAAGATAGTAAAAACAACTTTCAACCCTTCCGGCTGTCCTGTCTTATCCACCTTGTCAATAAGCTCCATATCCAGTCGGTTATGGAAGAGTTCATTGTATACACTGATCTTTTCCTGGGTGTTAGCTATTCCCGTTGATTTACGATTTTTGGTTCCTCCCTCTGCCTGCAATACTTGCTTAGGTGAAGGTCGACCTACTCCATTATCTTCAATGGTACAGGCCAAATGATCTCCCTTGTTTTCCAACCGGAGTAGCAATTCCTTCGTCCCCTCTTTTTTCATTAGGCCATGCCATAAAGCATTCTCTATGATGGGCTGAAACAAGAGCGGAGGCACCTCAATGAAAGTCAATAAATTATCATCCACCTGAATATCAAATGTATAGTTAAAAGATTGTTTGAATCTAAAGCGCTCCATCTCTAAATAGAGCTTACAGATATCCAACTCTTTGCGAAGGGAAACCTTTACATCCTGAAAATGCTCCACGACCAGGCGGTGTAATTTGGAGAACTCAGTGAGGTAGTCAATCGCCTCCTTTTCTTTTTTCTGTTGGATTAACAACTTAATGGAATTGAGGCAATTGGCAATAAAATGAGGGCTCATCTGATCCTTTAAGGCCATCAAAGTTGTACGCATCAATTGCTCCTGTGCTTTTCGTTTTTCAATTTCAAGCAGGTTCGTTTTGTAGCCAATAGCGGCGACAAAAAGAAGCAATTCGAAGAAAGTGCCAAAAATGATAGGCATCACATTGAAGATATCGTAGAACAATCGATTGAGGATCAAGCTAATAAGTAGAATCCCTGTACCGATTAAGATATAGCGAGAAAGTACATTTTTCAGCTGATAGGTTTCATACAAGGTAAAGGCCCCGGCTATAAAAGTCGCATAGAAGAAGTACTCATCAATTTTATGTACCAACTCATCTATACTATCCATGGGCCCGAAATTCTCCTTCAGAAAGGTCAGCGCTAGTTGAATACATAACAAAACCACCGCTGTAGGTTTCAAATAATAGATGAATCGCTTAAATCGCTCCGACTGTTTCGAAATCTCCAAAAAAGATTCCAAGAACAGAAAATAAGCCAATACAGTGGTCCACTCCAGTAGGAAAATGTAGGCATGTATGACCCCCACAATCTTAGGCTCCATCACCATGAAAACGCCTAATACATAAAAGGTATAAATGATATAATAGGGTTTGCGATTTTGCAGATACAAAATGAACATGAAGCTCATCTGGAAAATCAAAGCGCCATAAAACGCATATTCTATAATATCATTTATCTCCCCCATTACCAAGAACGGATTTAGCTTTTCTCAATTTAGGTATTTTTACAGATACTTCTGGAGAAAGAGATTTCGAAAGCCTAATAATTTGGATGGATAGTTACATTTATTGGATAGTTGGAATCCTGGCTTCACCGGGTACAGGTTTGTCTGCCAACTTCCAGTCTTATACGCTCGCTCGGACTTTTCTACTTCAGACCTACAACTTCGCATTCACCCCACCTCCAAAATCTGCCCTTCCGCAATTACAAAAACACGATCTCCTGCTGTCACTGGAATATCTGCTGTCTCAGTGAAGGCAGGTAATTTCATACATCCCAGTAGGATCGGAATCAACAGAGCGTATATTCAATATTCCGTGATAGCCTTCTAGGTGAGCCTCCCAACAAGCCTATTGAAAGGGGAAGGGCGTCTAATCTTGCTCCGCAAACCATTTGTTGGCTAGTTCAATTAAAGATGAATTTTCCGTACTCAAAGACAATTAGACTTGGAGGTTGATGAAGGAATGATAGATTGCTGCTGTGGAACAGGATAAAATGAGAAATGTTGACAAAAAAAAACTCCGAGATAAAGTTAATTATCCCGGAGCGATATCATAATGTCCCCCTTATAAAAAGGCTCTTCTGTGTTTCATAGAAGATGTTAGTATTTACTAGATCGTACGACTTAATGTTTGCCTTTTCGAAAAAACCTTAGTTCTCTAAGGGGTGATAAAAGACCTAAAAAAGTTTAATCAACAATTACATTAGTGGTAAAACCTTTGTTTGATTGCTAATAATTTGGTTTAGCGTTTCTATTCCAAATCATCATTCTTACTTCCATTAATACTGGAATCCAGACCGTTTGTTTCATTAAAATCTTTTTTTTTTTGAAAAAAGTGGATCCTTTATCAAAAAAAATCATCGGTTCAAACAGACAAGGACTAGAAGCGCTAAACCGAATGCTTAGCCATTACCATTGATAGCCTCCGTTTTTCTCCCAGAATAGCCTTAAGTTAATGCGATTACATCTCATTTTAGATGCAGCCAGCTGATTAAACAGACTGTAAAAATGGGAATAGATCGACATTAAGTACCCTATTGCATGGGTAAATACTTAAAGCCAGGCAGCAGTAACATGTGTATTTTGAAAAATTGTAGATGTAGATAACCTTAAAACTCTTATAAAGGGGACTATAAAATTACGATAATTATTACTAGGAGTCAACCCTTAACTATATATTAAATAATTTTTTAACATTTAAATTACACAGAAAACAGGTAAGAAATACTAGACTTTGTAGAATGAGTAGGGGAATTTCGGAAATTCCACCAGGCATTAATGGTAGAATTTCCGAAATATAGGCGCTGATCATTAGACTTTAATTCTTTATTACTTAAGAACCTGTTCTAATGAAAATCGCCACAGCCAATTGGCGAACCGTCTGGCAAGCTAGGGGCCTGTGGTACTTTGTAATCGCTGGGGTTTTCTTCAAAAATATCGATCTGCTGCAAGATATACATCGCATGTGCTTTGGAGTCGGGGCTTCTGCTGCTGGCCAAAGCATCCTGTGCTTCCTTCTTCACCTCGTCCAAGTACAACCATGCTGCAGCACTAACCTGCGACATGATGCTCTTATCTCCTGCCAAATTCATCAAATGGTGCACATAAAGTTTTCGCAACATTCGTTTCAATTCATTGTGGAGCTGAGGAGCACCCGGCCCTTCCTTCGTTGCTTTTTGCAAACCACTTAATATATCAAATACCGATAATTGGTTGGCATCATAAGAGCGTTGCTCGACTAAACGCGCTAAACGGGCAGGCTGCAACAAAAATTTAAGCGTATAATCAGCGGAACTCTCCGCTGCGCCCATTGGGTCAAAGGTCAAGCCCGTGTGAATTTTGAATAGTTCTCGTCCTCTACTGTATCCGGGTGGTTGAGGTGGGATCAACCTGATAATATGTTCTGGTACTTTCAAGAAGTCAGGATCGAGCGTTAACATCAGGCCATCCAATGCTTCCTTCTGCGTAGCTGGTGCTATCATTTGATTGACCACTTGCCCATCTCCTCTGGTAGCATAGGTGTAATTGACGCCGCCGATCACCTTGGAAACCGCTTCGACTTGATAGCGATGCATTAAGTATAGTGGAACCAAAACATTCTCCAGTGTTCCCATCGGCGCACCTTGAGGAATGTTTTTTTCGCTGAAATTAGCCATCGCTTGTGACCGCACCGCACTCATTCGTTTTAACTCTTTCACGGCTGATACGCCATTATCCCATAAATGCGCTAAGGGATTGGCTCCCGAAGGAGCTCGTGCATCGCGATCGGTAATATAGTGAAAGCCCTGATTGATGTTTTCTTGAATGATATCCGCCAATGCCTTTTTCTCATCTACTCCTTCCGGGAAATCCTGGTAACCATAAATAATGGTGCGCTTATCCCAATCACCGATGCCTACTTCATAAGCAGCCGAAAAGTCCATCTGTCCATTTCTTTTCATGGTGATATAGGGATGCGGGTAATCCATTACAGACGACCTGTCATTGACACTTGCGGCAAAATTATGCATAATACCTAAAGTATGTCCCACTTCATGGGCTGAAAGCTGTCGCAAACGAGCTAGGGCCATTTCTTCCAAACGGGGATCAGGCGTTTCTCCTTTTTCATAAGCAGATAAAAGTCCTTGTGCAATCAGAAAATCCTGTCGAACACGCAAAGATCCTAGCAGCACATGCCCCTTGATAATTTCTCCAGTGCGAGGGTCGGTGACCGAACTTCCATAAGACCAACCTCGGGTAGAACGATGCACCCAATTAATCACATTATAGCGAACGTCTAGTGGGTCAGCATCAGGCGGTAATAATTTAACTTGAAACGCATTTTTATAGCCCGCCGCTTCGTAAGCTTGGTTCCACCACGAAGCGCCTTCGATCAAAGCAGAACGAATCGGCTCAGGTGCTCCTCGATCTAAATAATACACAATAGGCTCCACCGCTTCACTTACTGCCGCCGTAGGATCCTTTTTTTCCAGCCGATGCCGGCGAATAAAACGAGTCATCAAGGATTGGCTAATGGGACTGGCGTAATCTGCATAGCTTAACGCCCCGAATCCACTCCCCGCGTGAAACGCTCTAGGCTTGTAATTCGCATCCGGTAGTTCAACAAAAGAATGATGCAAACGTACCGTAACTGCTTTTCCATTAGGGGTCACCGAACGAAGATTCCGCCCCGTTGGCTCTCCCACGAAGGTTAGAATGGCTTCAAATTCAGAGTTCTTAGGAAAATTCTTGGTGCGATCTAGAAAAATGGCAGAGCGGCCAGCATCTATTTTATAGTTACCTTCTTTATTTCGTTTCAAACGACCGGCAACACCATGCGCATCAGTCATCAAAAGCGAGGTCAAATCCACCAACACCTTGTCTCCACTTTCGGCCTCAACCTTTCCGCCCCAAAGCACAGAACGCGCAAAGGCATCTTTTACCGACTGCCGTTCATCCGGGTTATCACTCACCGCTCGATAGGCGTAATTGGGCTGCATCATGAGCACTTTGGGTCCCACCCGCTTGAATGTGACGATCCGAGTTCCACCCAACTGATTTCGGTCTAAGCCAATATCATTAGAGCCCACTCCGGCAGACAAAGAGTTAACATACAAGAATTCGGTGTCCAAACGGTCTATTTCCAGCCAGACCTTTCCTGCTTTTTCATCCCAATAGTATTTAAAAAAGCCTTCATAGGCTTTCATTCCTTCCGTTTTGGTGGCGATATCCGCCATCTTCTTTTGGGCAGAGAGCGACATACTCAAGCTGACCAAAAGACAAAGTGTTGTCATTAGATATTTCATAAACTAGTTCTATTTATTTTAAATTTCATCATCACAACGCTGACTCAAAAACACAAAAGTTGTCAGAGAACCATTAGCTCAAGGACAAAGAAAAGGATATATCAATAAATAAACACGATCCGAAGGTGCTAATTTATTATCATAATCTTGCTAATTTACCATTCAACAAAACTGAAACCAAGCGCATGAAAATAGGAAAATACATATTATTAGTCGGCCTCTTGATCGGAAATAGCTGCACCAGAAATGCCGCCGATAACCAAAATGTAGAATCCCCAAACATCATTATTCTACTAGCCGATGATTTGGGTTATGGCGATTTGGGTTGTTATGGTGGCAAGGCCAATACGCCTCATTTAGATCAGTTGGCTCAATCAGGCATTCGCTTCACCGACTTCTATGCCGCCGCTTCCAATTGCTCTCCTTCTCGGGTCGGCTTATTGACGGGCCGTTCTCCCTCCAAAGTAGGTATGTACAACTATATGGGGGTACGGCATCCTATGCACCTACGGGCGGAAGAGATTACGATAGCTGAAATGGTCAAAGAACAAGGCTACCAAACGGGCCATTTCGGCAAGTGGCACATCAGCTGGATTCCACACGACTCTATTCTTAATCATCCTCAACCTCATGATCAGGGTTTTGACTACTCCTTAGGAACAGCCAATAACGCTAGTCCTTCTCATTTGAATCCCGTCAATTTTGTGCGTAACGGAACACCTGTAGGGGAAATGAAAGGCTATTCTTGTGATATCGTCGTGAAAGAAGCAACAGACTGGCTGCAACAAACGCAGACCTCCCCGGCTCCTTTCCTAATGTACCTCGCCTTCCACGAACCCCATAAAAAAGTAGCTTCCCCACCAGACCTGATAGCAAAATATGAAGGCTACCCCAAGCAAGATGCAGAATACCTAGCCAATGTAGAAAATATGGACCAAGCCATCGGCCGCCTCCTACAAACCTTAGCCGATCAGCAACTAGATAAAAACACCCTAATCCTATTTGCCTCCGACAATGGCTCCTACCGCAATGGCTCCAATGGCCCTCTCCTTGGCGGAAAAAGTTTTGTTTATGAAGGAGGTATACGAGTACCTGGGATTTTATCGTGGAAAGGAAAAATACAAGCCGGACAAGTGATCAGCGAGCCTGCTGGACTGATCGATATCATGCCTACGGTTTGTGCACTGACAGGCGCCAAACACCCAAAGGAAGAAGTCTTGGATGGTACAAGTCTCCTGCCATTAATCCAACAACAAACCTTGGAAAGAAAACGTCCGCTAAGCTGGTTCTTCTATCGAACCTCTCCTGAGATGGCCATGCGAATCGGCGACTACACCATCCTCGGTCGAGATAGCGATACCACTCGCCACACTCACCCCACCACACAACCCGATATGGATTATATCAAAACCATGAACCTGGAAACCTTTGAGCTTTATCATCTCCCCTCAGATATTGGTCAGGCCAATAACATTGACTATAAATCACTAGACCTAGGCCCACAATACAAAGAACAGCTGCTTAGTCGACTACAAGAAATCCAGGAAACTGGCTATTACTGGAATAATTTACCGCCAGTCACTTCTCCTTTGAAGCGGAAGGAGGAATGGCGGCAACTACGGCCTATAGGCTTTAGTAATTAGCAAGACTTCAGAAGTTTCCTCGGTCCTGTCCTAGAAAACTTCTGAAGTCTACTTCTCTTTCACAAAATGCGCTTCCTCCTCCAAGCCCCCCGCCATCACCTGACATAATAAGTTCAATTCCGCTTCCTCAATAATAAAAGGCGGCATAATATATATCAGATTCCGGAAAGGTCGAATCCAAACCCCATGCTTAATAAAGTATTTTTGAATGGCCGCGACCTGAATACTTTGATGACACTCTACTACACCGATAGCTCCAAGTACTCGTACTTCTTTCACCCTATCATGCTGTAATAAAGGTCGCAAACCTTGTTCCAAGCCTTTTTCAATACGACCGACCTTTTCCTTCCACCCATAAGAATCCAATAATTGGAGGCTAGCCAATGATACACTACAGGCCAAGGCATTTGCCATAAAGGTAGGCCCGTGCATAAATACACCAGTAGGACCTCTGGAAATCGTCATCGCTACCTGATCGGTACACAGTGTAGCAGCCATGGTCATCATCCCTCCGGTCAAAGCCTTACCAAGGCACATAATATCAGCTTGCACATTGGCATGATTCGCACCAAACAGTTCGCCAGTTCTACCAAAACCCGTCGCTATTTCATCTAAAATTAATAACACATCGTAAGCTTCACAAAGTGTTTTGACTTTTCGAAGAAAAGCTGGCGCATACACGCGCATCCCGCCCGCTCCTTGCACGATAGGTTCCAATATAAAGGCCGCCACCTCCTGATGATGCCTGGCAAAGGCTTGCTCAAGCTGCGCCTCATCTGTCGGATGTAAGCCTTCAGAAAAAGAGGAAATGGGTTCGGGTAAGAAAATATGTTGTGGCAAAACCGCTTCAAAAATATGGTGCATCCCTCCGACTGGATCGCAGACGGACATGGCCCCAAAAGTATCACCGTGATACCCCTTACGAATCGTCATCAATCGTTTTTTATCTCGATTGCCTAGCGATATCCAATATTGAAAGGCCATTTTTATGGCTACCTCTACCGATACAGAACCACTGTCACAAAGGAAGACTTTCTCGAAGCCAGCAGGAGTCATCCTTACTAGTTCCTGACACAATTCAATCGCGGGCCGATGTGTCAAGCCACCGAACATCACATGAGAAAAATCCTTTAATTGCTTTTCAATGGCGGCATTGAGTTGCGGGTGGTTGTAACCGTGAATAGCACACCACCAAGAACTCATACCATCCACTAGTTTCTGACCATCTGCCAATTCGATAAACACGCCTTTGGCCGATTTAACAGGATAAACCGGTAGCGGATCAATCATAGAAGTATAAGGATGCCAGATATGCTGGCGATCAAAGGCTAGAAGTGATTCCAATTGCTGCATGCGGTAAAGCTATTATTGAAAGCGTTTAAAGATGCAAACATAGGAATTTCAGTCATTCACTATACTAATAAAGGGGAAGAGTTTTTGAAGACCAAGCCCACTCAGTAGCGTATAAACAGAAAGCGTCGTGATCCAGGAAAACCTTAAATCACGACGCAGTGCATATAAAAACGTAGTCTAATTTTTACTTCAATTCTAGTTTTTCAATTTTACCATAGTCCACTCCTCTGATTTTTTCAAAAGCGGCCACCATTTCCGCTAACTTTTCAGGCTTTGTAGTCGCTAAATTGTTTTGTTGCCCTAAATCCTCCGCCAAATGATAGAGCTGAAAATCAGTCGCATTTCCTAATTCAATATTGACCCTGTTATTTTTAGCGGGTCCCTTGTAAGGTGGAATCATAATCCAATCCCCCTGCCGAAAGGCAGTTCTAGTAGTGGCTTCCAAAACTAGTTCGTTACGTCCCTCTTTGCTTTCCCCCATGAAAACACCTAACAAATCCTGGCTATCAGCAGTACGCTCCTCACTATTTACCAAGCTGGAAATCGAAGATAACAAGTCCACTTGAGATACAACAGCATCCGAAACGCTAGGCTTTATATGCCCTTCCCAATAGGTAATAAAAGGAACTCGGGTCCCTGCTTCGAATAAACTATACTTCCCACCCCGCAAAGCCCCGGAAGGTGTATGTTTTCCTAGTTTTTCGACCGCATCATCATAATAACCATCATTCAATACCGGACCATTATCACTAGACAAAACAATCAGTGTGTTTTCCATTAGGCCTTGCTTTTCTAATGTCTTCAACAACTCTCCAATACACCAATCTGCTTCTACAATCACATCTCCTCTGGGGCCCATTCCAGACGATCCGACAAAGCGTTCGTGGGGCGTACGCGGTACATGAGGCTGCTGCAAAGCATAATATAAAAAGAAAGATTCATCTTTGTGCTGGCGGATATATTGCTGCGCACGCACCAAAAAAGTATCAGCCATATTTTCATCTATCCATTTGGCTTTTTCGCCCCCTTTCATATATCCTATACGGGGTATTCCGTTGACAATACTGTTATTGTGGCCGTGGTGCCACTTCATTTTGAGCAATTCTGGATTATCTTTGCCGGTCGGCTCCCCTTCAAAATTCTTCTTGTAATCGACAGCAATAGGATCGTCTTTTTCCAAGCGAGAAACATGTCCGTTTTCTATGTATACAGTAGGAACACGATCCTGTGTCGCTGCCATAATGTAGGCATAATCAAAGCCCACTTCATTCGGGCCTGGCGAAATCCGTGTATTCCAATCCACAGATCCATTCCCCAATCCCAAATGCCATTTTCCTACAATGCCCGTATGGTACCCCTGATTGCGCAATAATTTAGGCACCGTAAGTTGTGCGGTATCAATGAGCAGCGGCGCGGTCCCTGAAAGGATTTTTGCTCGTTTGTTACGCCAAGGATATTCCCCAGTCAAGAGTGCATATCGACTAGGTGAACAGGTAGCCGAAGATGCATAACCATTGGTAAATCGAACACCTCCATTGGCTAGTCGGTCAATATTGGGAGTTTTGAGTTCTGTCGAGCCATAGGCTCCCACATCACCATAGCCTAAATCATCTGCATAAATAAAAATAATATTAGGAGTAGATGAGGCCGTGGATTCTTCTGTATCTGCTGAAGAACTAGGCTGGCAAGCCGTAAAAAGGAAGCCTAGGAACAATAAGTAAGTGTACTTGAAATAAGTATGTTTTTCCATCTTGCAATGCTTTTATAGGTAGTTTTATATAGTTCTTGTTCTGTATAACTTTTAGAGGTGAAGGCCAAAAGTCATCCTAAGTACCGTGTGTAAAAAGTTTTGTGGAGTTAATCCCTGGTTTTTATCCAAAAAAAACATAATTAAATATAATTCACAGCATACTTAGGGATAAAGCTGTCAAAAAACTTAGACTATCTGGAGTAAAAACTGGTCAATATGGGGGTACTATTAGTGCAAGTACTTTCTTTAAAGGGCCATAAACGGCAAACCCAGCAGACGTAACGGGCAAAATCTCTCACCTCCGAGCTTACTTTATTCAAATTCACAGTAGTGAACTAATAAAAAAGCTATTTTTGGGCATTCATCCACCAAGCCGATCAAACAAACATGACGACTAGACAATCCTATCAATTAAAAGCTGGTAATCTCGCTAATATGAAATTGGTGACGGCTCAGCTAGAAGATCCCGCAGCAGATGAAGTACAAATTGAAGTGAAAGCTATCGGTCTTAACTTCGCGGATGTTTTTGCCATTTGGGGCTTGTACGCAGCCACACCTAAAGGAGAATTCATACCCGGCTTAGAATATGCGGGCGTAGTGATTAAAACCGGATCAGCCGTTACCACGGTCAAAGAAGGAGATCGCATCATGGGCGTGACTCGCTTTGGCGCTTATACCACGCACCTCAATATTGACCACCGCTATGTCATTCCCTTGCCGGAGGATTGGAGCTTTGCAGAGGGGTCGGCTTACCTCGTACAAATGCTAACGGCCTACTATGCGATGCTCAATTTGGGCAATCTCAAAAAAGGACAGACTGTCCTAATCCACAGTGCAGCAGGTGGCGTAGGCACCCATGCAGTGCGCATTGCCAGGAAATTAGGTTGTTATACCATTGGAACAGTAGGTAATGCCAACAAATTGGATTACTTGGCCAAAGAAGGCTATGATAAATCGATTGTTCGAAATACAAAAAGCTTTCGCCAAGATTTAGAAAAAGCACTTGACGGTAGGGAGTTAAACCTTATTATGGAGTGTATTGGCGGTAAGATATTCAAGATCGGCTATGATGTATTGGCCCAACAGGGAAGAATCATTATCTATGGCCAGGCGCGCTATGCAGCTCCCGGCAATCGCCCCAATTACCTCCGCTTGATCTGGCTCTACCTCACCCGTCCCAAAATCGATCCGCAGCAGTTGCCACAAGACAATAAAGGCATATTAGGATTCAACCTGATTTGGCTCTATGAAAGAGTCCATATTATGGAAGAAATATTGAAGGAAGTGGCAGCCATGAATTTGCCCAAGCCAACGGTAGGGCATACTTTTCCTTATGACCAGTTTCATGAGGCGGTACGCCTCTTTCAGACGGGAAACACGGTGGGTAAGGTGGTGATCACCACCTAAACCCTCCCCTTCAAGGGGTGAATAACTCACCCCTTGAAGGGAAAGGGAAGGGGTTTCGTCAAGGGGTGAATCCACTTACCCCTTGACGAAACTAAAGCTCCTTAATCTTAATATTGCGGAACCAAACCGTATCGCTATGATCCTGCAGACAGAGTCTTCCCTTCCGGGATTGGCCAAAAGCCTTCCAGTTTTTGAATTTACTATCTGCAATCATGCTATTCCACTCTGGTGTAAACATTTCAAACTTAACCACCTTCACGCCATTTTGCCAGAAACTAGTCTTACCATTTTTAATGCGGATTCGTACTGAATTCCACTCACCAGCAGGTTTTACCGTTTCCTTTTTGCATTTAATCATATCATACAAGTCTCCGGAACGATGTGTGATGATTTTAGCATCAGGATGGCATTTATTATCTAACACCTGCATTTCCGGGCCAGTGTGATAAGGTTTTTCATATCCTTCTTCTGTGACATTAAACATAATTCCGCTATTGCCACAATCAGAAATCTTCCACTCCAAGCGGAAATCAAAATTTTCATATTCTGATTCCGTTACTATATCCCCTCCTTTTACTGATTTATCCGATTTATCAAGCATTAAAGTGCCATTCTGTACTTTCCACGCAGGACCAATTCCTTCTTTGTTGAAATTGCGCCAACCATTAGTCGTTTGTCCATCAAATAACGATTCCCAGCCCGCTTCCTCTTCCGCTAAGCTCAATACATTAGCGGTTTGCATTTCGACCTCAGTGGTCGTTGAGGGCATCCAGGCCGTCAGTGCGATAAAACCTATCGCCACAAAAAAAATACTTAGATACTTCATGTCTCTTATTTATCTTGTTTATTAAAAATTGGTTTGAGAGAAGGTTTCTATCAATTGAACCTTCCTTGACAAAAGACGGGATTTATTAGGCAAAAACTAAATTTTGTGCCGGGCTTTTTAGCAATTTAGACCCGGCTCGGCAACATACTCCACTCCTACCACTTACCCTCTTCCATAAACCATTTTGGTAAGCGCTTGTTTTACCCCTGAAAGTTTACTTAAATTTGCATAATCTTTATCGATGTCTCACAAAGATCACGAATTGGAGAATCTTATCATACCATCGAGCCCAGAGGAGGATGATCCTACCGCAGCAGAACGGAAAAAGGATCACATTGAATTGGCATTCCGCTCTCAAGTGGAGATTGCTGCGCTGGATGATCGATTCTACTATGAACCCTTACTGGCTGCTCATCCTAAAAAGGATGAATCCACTAGTTTTGAGTTTTTGGGGAAGACCTTGAAATCACCACTATGGGTGTCGAGTATGACGGGCGGTACAGAAATGGCACGCATCATCAATCACAATTTGGCACGAGCTTGTGCCGATTTTGGAATGGGAATGGGCTTGGGATCTTGCCGGTCTTTGCTATTTGGAGATGAGACATTGCCCGATTTTGATGTGAGGGCCATTATGGGAGACGGGTTACCCTTGTTTGCTAATCTTGGTATTGCCCAGGTAGAGCAGTTGGTCGAGCGGAAAGAAATATTCCGGATTCCCATCCTCTTAGACAAATTAAAAGCAGATGGCCTCATCATCCATGTCAACCCTTTTCAGGAGTGGCTACAGCCGGAAGGGGACCATCTTCAACACCCGCCCATAATTACGATTGAGGCGGTATTAAATGCACTGGATATACCTATTATTGTAAAAGAAGTAGGACAGGGAATGGGATATAAAAGTTTAGAAGCCCTACTTCAACTACCGCTAGCAGCGATCGATTTTGCGGCCAATGGCGGTACTAATTTTGCAAAGCTAGAGCTAGCTAGATCCAGTGAACTTGAACGAGATGCCTTTGCTAGACTAGCCAATATCGGTCATAGTGCCACGGAGATGGTAGACCTTTGTAATCGCTTAGTGGAGGAGCTTGGAGATAAGCGGAAATGTTCCCAAATTATTATCTCCGGCGGAATTCGTCACTTCTTGGATGGTTACTATTTAACAGAAAAATGTACCTTAAGCAGTATATATGGCCAGGCTTCTCAATTTTTAAAGTATGCTAGGGGAGATTATGAGACATTGAGACAATATGTCGACACCCAAGTAAGAGGATTACATCTCTCCAAAACCTTTCTGAGCCTAAAGCCATGAATATAATCGAACAAGACACCTATCAGTCCGATACCAAAGGGCAGAAAAGCTTGTCTGATAATTATCAACAAGTAAGTACAGTAAAGATGAAGGATAAGACCGTAAGTGGGTTTTCTAAATTATCCAAGCGTGGGAAACTCCGTTGGGTAGCAGAACATTTCTTCAAGGACCCTGAGCGGGTTATGCAAGAGTTGAAAAGTTTCTGGCATAAAGACGAGAAGCAGCAAAAAATCTTAGATGATTTTAGTGAAAATACGATCAGCAATTTCGTATTGCCCTATGGTGTTGCTCCCAATTTAATGGTCAATGATAAAGCCTATGCGGTACCGATGGTGATCGAGGAGAGTTCGGTGGTAGCGGCGGCCTCTAGTGCGGCTAAATTCTGGTTGTCACGGGGTGGGTTCAGAGCAGAGGTCCTGGATACCCAGAAGCTAGGTCAGGTCCATTTTTCGTGGAAAGGAGAGAACCAGAAATTGAAAGCCCTATTCCCGCTTATAGAAAAAAAACTTCGGGCAGAGGCAGCCTCCTTGAGCAAAAACATGGAGAACAGGGGAGGAGGCGTTTTATCGATTCAACTCCTAGACCTTACGGCATTGGAAGCGGATTACTATCAGTTGAAAGTCGCTTTTGAGACCTGTGATTCCATGGGTGCCAATTTCATCAACTCTATACACGAACAGTTTGGTCAAAGCTTACAACAATTCTTAGCGCAGCAAACTGATTTAAGGGAAGAAGAACGGGAGGTCGATATTATCATGGCCATCTTGTCCAATTATACACCCGATTGTTTGGTCCGGGTATGGGTAGAATGCCCGATTCAGGAGCTGAAAGGGGCTTGTAAAGACTTGGATGCCGCTAGTTTTGCAGAAAAATTCAGCAAAGCAGTCCGCATTGCTCGCCTCGACCCTTACCGTGCCACCACTCACAATAAAGGAATCTTCAATGGAATAGATGCCGTTGTATTGGCAACGGGCAACGACTTTCGAGCTATAGAAGCTTGTGGACATACCTATGCGGCACGCGATGGTCAATACAGAAGTTTAAGCCAGTGTGAGATCAAAGACGATACCTTCAAGTTTTGGATGGATATTCCGCTAGCACTGGGTACGGTGGGTGGTTTAACAAAACTGCACCCTCTAGCGCATCGCTCCTTAGAGTTGCTTGGTCATCCCAACGCACAAGAACTGATGATGGTAATCGCAGCTACAGGCTTGGCGCAAAACTTCGCCGCCGTTCGGTCCCTCGTGACCACTGGGATTCAGCAAGGACATATGAAAATGCACTTACTCAATATTCTGAATCATTTGGGGGCCAATGAACAGGAAGTAAAAGAAGCCATCGTCTACTTCAAAGGCAGAGTCGTTTCCTTTACATCGGTTCGCGAATTTCTCGATTGGGCCAGAGGGATCACGCCTACACTTGCAGAATGAGCACTTTCCCATCCGATTTCCATACCCATACCAAAGGGAAATTGCTACTCAGTGGAGAGTATTTTGTCCTAGACGGTGCTTTGGCGTTGGCCATCCCCACTCGACTAGGACAATCCTTGCTCGTTCAACCCAATCAGCAAGGAGAAAAAACCTATATTCAGTGGGAAAGTTTAGACGAAAAGGGCCAGCCCTGGTTTACAGCTACCTTCCACTTAGCCCCCTTCAGGTGTTTGCAAACCAATGATCAAAAAACAGCAGAAAGACTATCGCAAGTCTTCAGCGCTATAGAAAAGCAAAAGCCCACTGCCTGGGCCAATTGCCCCGCCCTCAACATTCAAACCCAGCTGGATTTTGACCGCCAATGGGGCTTAGGTACCTCCTCTACCCTACTGGCTGCACTCGCACAATGGCAGCAGGTAGATCCCTATCAACTACTCTGGGACACCTTCGGCGGATCAGCTTATGATATTGCCTGTGCTACCGCAAAAGGCCCCATTATCTATATATTGAAAAAAGAAAAGGAGCCGCTAGTTGAAAACGTTAACTTCCCAACCCATTTTACGGAAGACCTATACCTGGTTTATACGGGTCAAAAACAAAACAGTAGAGAAGGTATCCAACGCTACAAGTCCTTAATAAAGGATACGGATATTACTTCCTTGATCGACCAGGTTACCATGCTGACGCTGGAGATACTGCGCACCAAGGACTTGACTACTTTTGAACAGGTATTGGCTGAACATGAAGCTTTAATCAGCCAAACCCTCCAGTTACCGACCGTACAGCAGCAATATTTCCAGGATTTCTGGGGCCAAACCAAATCACTGGGTGCCTGGGGAGGAGATTTTATGTTGGCTACCAGCGATCGAGGGCTTAGCGAGACAAAAGCCTATTTTCACCAGAAAGGTTTGGACCAAGTGTTCCAATTCTCAGATTGGTTACTCCTTAGTAATGAAGAATAAATAATTTGGGCCAAGGAGCTAAATGTTTTTTCACCAGGCTAGGCGAGAAGAATGAGGATAGCCTAGCTACGTGAGTGATGAAC
>Ga0070728_10003176_pt1 | contig 18595 bp, 26 predicted proteins | sample tdDd471_FD_66723 | JGI IMG/M metagenome (GOLD analysis project Ga0070728, IMG submission 66723) | Marine sediment microbial communities from the Atlantic coast under amendment with organic carbon and nitrate - tdDd47.1 | ecosystem: Environmental > Aquatic > Marine > Coastal > Sediment | place... | reverse complement strand
ATGGTTGTATTACATGGTCAGGAGTATTGTATGAACTTTGTGAAAGCAACAGGTTTTTGTAATGATGACATGGATACCACTATAAAGCGTTTAAAGAAAAGTATTGATAATGAAAGAAATGACAGAGAGGCTTTAAAGAAAGCGCAGGAACAAGAATACAAAAGAATTGTTATTAGGTAACATAGTAAGGGGTAAATAATGTCAGATATGTTTAGATCTAATTTTAATGTAAATTTTTATTGTAGTGAGTGTGGTACATTATTAAATATAGATGGTGACAAATCAAAGAGTAGTACGAAGTCAGCCTATGAGTTTAATAGCCACATCTTTATAAAACCATGTGAAAAATGTAGCGGAAAAGATAAAAAAGTAAAAAATCTTTTTAAGAGTATAATAAAGGAATTAGAGGAGTAAATAATGAAAGCAATAGAGTTAAGAGATATATTAAATAGTTTAGTTGACAAGTATGGTGAAGAGTTAGAGGTAATGAGTTATAGTGATGATGATGTAGGTCGTATAACATACCATAGTCCGGCAATGTTTCTGGGTGATTTTGATGAAGACAGGCAATTGTTTGTTGGTAATACTGAAAAGGTTAATTGTGTTTTGATATAGGGGGCAGGTATGAAGTATTTAATTTTGGTTATAATGTTATTCTCTTGTGAGATAGCAGAAATTGAAAGCACTATAGATACAGTAGAATTTAACATAAGAAGCGATAAAGGGATAAAGTTTAGGGATGTAAGTATTAGTTTAGGCGAGTATGAATATAAACTAACAATGCAATCTAAATATATAGACTATACGTATGAGATAGAGCCAGGGTATTACTATTGTTTAGTATGGATAGATATAAACGAGAATCAAGTATTTGATATAGGTGATTTGTATTTTGATGACAACATTGATATAAATGAGAGCTTATCTTTGTACATCGGTTCTTGGTCTAGTTATTTTTAATGGAGGTAGATAATGAGTGATAAATTAACAGATAAGCAAGAGCGTTTTTGCAATGAGTACGTTGTTGATTTTAACGGCACACAGGCGGTTATAAGGGCTGGATATAAAGAACAGTCAGCGGCAGAGATAGCAAGCGAGAACCTTAGAAAACCACAGATTAAGGCTAGAATTAAAGAGTTATCGAAAGAATACATATCACAGCTTGAAGGTCGAAAATTAAGGATAATAAAAGAGCTTGAGGGTATAGCTTTTGGTGATGGCAATATAAAGACAGATAATGAGGGGAATATAACAGGTAAAGATGTTAGGGATAAATTGAAAGCTCTTGAGTTGCTTGGTAAGACCATAGCGATGTTTACTGATAAGATGGACATAAAAGGTGATATATCAAATAGTATAACGAAAACAAATATAAACTATTCCGAATTGACGGAAGATGAAAAGAATCAACTTATAAGAGAGAAACTTGGTAATTGATATTGATGAAAGATTAAGAAGTTTAGATGATCTTGAAAAGTATGAGGAGATATATCAGATACCTGCTCCGGAAGCGTGTATTGATTTTATAAATAGATTTGTATGGACGTATAACCCAAATTTAGAGACTAACCCAAGAGTTATGTTTTCTTTATTCCCGAGACAAGAAGAGTTTATTTACTGGTTATGGAAGAAATATAAAAATAAAGAGTGTGGTGTTGTTGACAAGTCAAGAGATGTTGGTGCAACATGGTTAATGATGGGTTTTTATATGTGGCAATTACTATTCTTCGAAGGATTCTCGGGTGGTGTATATACGTATAAAGCTGAAGAGTGTGACAAAATAGGCGATACATCTACTATACTTCAAAAAGCAAGGTTTATTATAGAAAATTTACCGAAAAGCTGGACTAGTGGTATAAAAGCTGGTCGTATGCATATACAAAACACATTAACAGGATCGGATATATCCGGCGCTAGTGGTGATAATCCTAACCGTGGTGGTAGGCGGTCTATGTTTTTTAAGGATGAGTCCGCATTTTATGAAAGGCCAGAAATGATCGAGGCAGCGGTAGGTGATGTATCTAAATGTATCATAGACGTATCAACCCATTCGGGGACTAACACTATATTCTATAGGAAAACACAAACAGATCCAGACCCTTTCGTATTTAACTGGTGGGATAATCCACTACATACAAAGAAGTGGTACAATGATAGAAAGGCTCAAGCTGAACGGCTTGGTCTAATGCATGTATTTAAAAGAGAGGTTGAGAGGGATGCCAGAGCCTCAGTTGATAGTGTGCTTATTCCTTCAGCATGGGTGACTCATACCGAAGTAACAAGTGTCATTGACGATGGAAAAATAATAAGTGCGCTAGATGTGGCTGACGAGGGAATTGATATGAATTCTCAAGTTATAATGAAAGGAAACACTATATTGTTTATTGATGAATGGTCGGGTATTGATGTAATTGAAACAACAAACAAAGCTTTTAATAATGCGTTAAAATATAAAGCTGAGCAATTTAGATATGATAATATAGGTATAGGCGCAGGAGTTAAAGCAAGATTAAATCAGATAAAAGCAACAGGTCACAAGATGGAGTTTATCGGTTGGAGTGCTGCGGGTGCGGTAGTAAGAGGCGGTAAGAAAGATTATGACGACAGAAAGAATTCAGATATGTTTGCAAATGCTAAATCTCAAGCATGGTGGAAGTTAAGAGATGAATTTTTCAATGGTTATAGGAAATTCTCAGAAAAAGATCATAAAGAAGACAGGGTATTGACATTTCACGAAAAATCGGATAAAATGAAGTTAAACAAGCTTATGAACGAGGTATCACAACCGACAATGAAGCTTGACGCAAAAGGCCGAATATTGATAGACAAAAAACCTAAAGGTACAAAGTCTCCGAATATCGCCGATGCTTTGGTTATATGTAGAGCCGAGGTCGTTAGTTCAACAGGAAGAATGATGTCTATGCATATGTAAAAGGGGTTATATGGATATATTACAGGGTGATGGGTATGATTTGTACAGTTATGTCGTGTGCGATAAAATCGTAAAGAAACAAAAGTTTAGTTTTAATAGGGTTAAACGGGGTTTATACTACATTAGAAATATAGGTCGTGTAATAGAATTCAAAGATAACTTTAGAATAAAGAATGATGATATGTGCTTACAGAAAGTGATAAGTAAAAAATATATAGGTAAAATAGATAAGGTGGCGACATGGTAGATTTAGATAACTTAAGAGAATACACGAACATATACGATGATTTGGTTCAAGCTGAATTAATACAAGCGATAAGAGAGAATCAACCTATAAACAAAGTCATTGACGTTATTATAGATGTTGACTGGAATCGTAGAAAAATACAGTACGGAATGTATAGAAGGGGTCTTTTAGAACCTACTACACAAGATGTTGTTGATAATTCAACAGTAGACCCTAGAACGCATGACGGTGTACCAATACTTAGAAGGACAAACGCACACGAGTTGAAGGTGAATCACAGGAATCATACGCCGTTCTTCAATTCTATTGTAGGAAATAAGACGGGGTATTTTTTAGGTAAACCGGTTAGTTATTCTAGTGAAGATAAAAATAATTTAGACTTGCTTAAGGATTATATAAAATTAAAAGATGTAGATGCAGTTTTGATGGACGCTGCCAGTTCGGCAGTTGCAGAGGGTGAGGGGTTTATATTACTTTCTAGTCCAGAGGGCAAAAACGATGTTATTTTAAACACACAGAAATCATTCCATTGCGTTGTGCTGTATGAGAATCAATTGCCAGTGTACGGCCTTATGTATTATCCTGATTTGAGTGACACATCTCAATATAATGCTTTTTGGTATGATGAGGTGTTTGTAACTGAATACGCAGGTAGCCAAGGCGATATGGTTGTCACGAAAGATCCCGTAATACATTTGTTTGAAGGTGTCCCATTAGTAGAGTTTGCTAACAATACCAATAGATTAAGCGACACGGAGCTTACGGTAGGATTGCAAGATGTTTATGATATATTAGATAGTGATTTATCGAGTGAGATAACACAGCTTAGATTGGCTTATTTGATGCTTAAAGGGTTTGGTACATTTAGTGATGATGAAAACAAAAATGAAGCTTTGTTGAAGATGTTTAAGCAAACAGGGTTGTTGTTGGCTGATGCTGAATCGGGGGTTGATGCTAAATTTATTGAAAAGAATCTTAATTATCAATCTATAGAGTACGCTAAAAATGATCTGCAAAGAAGAATATATAAACATTCTAATAGTTATGATCCAGATATGTTGTCTGGCATAGGGTCAAGTGTTACAGCGTTTCAAATAAGAATGATGTTTAATGCTCTTGAACAATCTACTATTAAGACCGAGGTTGAGTTTAAGAGGTCTTTAAAGTATATGTTAAGTCTAATATCTAAATATAACGCCAGCTACAACAAAGAGTTTTCTTTTAACTTAGAAGATTTATCTGTTAATTTTACTAGAAATATACCAAGTAATATTATAATGGACGTTAAGGAAGCTAGAGAGGCAGGTTATATGTTAAGCCAAAACCAATTAAATAATCTATTGCCTTTAGAGGTGGATCAAGCAATAAATAGAGAAGAGCTTGAAGAAGAAGGCGACTTAATGCCCGCAACGATTGTTGATGATAATATGAACGATACAACAGAGGACGAAGCTGAGTAATGGGTAAATATGATAACCAGATAATTAGAGAGCAAGACAAAAATCTTAGAAACTGGACACTAAATTATACCCAATATTTAGAGGACGCTAACGGTAATGTTGAAGAGGTTGTGAAAGAGTGGAAAAAGAAAGCACCCGAAGACACTAATATAATAAATGCATGGTTCACTACTAAAAGACAGCAAAGACTAGCAAAGAATATAAATGAAGCTATGAAAGGTGATCTTGTAAGGTCTGAAACATTTATCGAGGCTCGTTATAATAGAGAGTTTGTTAATGCCTGGTACAATAAATCATATGTAACTACACAAAACGGATTGCAAGGTGGTTATGATTTTCAGATAGGAAAACCACAACAGAAACAATTAAAAGATGCAATAACAAATACATTATCTAAGTTCATGGATAGACAAGCTATGAATAGCTCAAGGGCTAGATATATTACAAGAGTATATAGAACCGTATTAACTGGACTGACTAATAACAATACGTTAGACGATATATACAAAAGTGTAGATCAAGTATTTGGGTTTCGTGATAGAACAGGTAAACTTATTCCTAACAAGCTTAACTATAAAGGTATATCAGCAGAATATAAGAGGCTATTAGTTACTGAGATTAACAGAATTAGATCAAGCGGTGATGCTGACGAATATAAAAAAGAATTACAACAAGGTGTCGCAGTTCAACTTACTTATAGAGCTGTTATTGATGGCAAGACAAGGCCGCAATCGGCTAGCATGGATGGTGAAATAGCTAACGCATTTGGTGAGTTTATATACCCAGACGGCAACCCATACATACAGCACCAGACAGGTAATCCTAGTTGGGATATTAACGACAGATGTTTTACTGAGCGTGTTGATCCTGCATTCCCTCCAAAGTATAGAGTAATAGATGGCGAGACAGTGCCTTATAAAAATGCTAATCAATACTATAAAGATTTAGGTTTGAAAAAGAATATTTACAATCAAGTTTACATTCCAAGTAGAAAACAACAAATAATAAAAAAAGATTTAGAGCGTAGAGGTGTTACACCAGCGCAGAGAGCAAGAGTTCCGTTAAAAGATAGGGGTAAATAATGAATACTGAAAGAGATTATTGTTTTGCTACTTTTAAAGTAGTTAAATATAAGTTATTAGAATCTTTTGTTTTTTCTGGTAAGTTATATCTTCAAGGCGAAGATATGTATATAGGTTTTCCAGATGATACAACCATACGGCTTTATGAATATTATAAAAATAGAATTATAGTGTTTGATAGCCTTAAAAATCAAGTTGTTTTGTTGAAAATAAATGAAGAAGAAGACAAACATACTTCTATGTTTATGGGAAAAGTAAAAAAAGTGTAAAATTGCTTGGTCGGCAACATTTACCTTTAAAAATATGTTATAATAAAGGAGTATCTAAATGGATACAGTCAACGAAGAAGTTGTTACTCAATCTGAGGAACAAAGTCAAGATAATCAAAACATTGCAGATTTAACGGCGTCCTTAAGAGATGCGGTTGCTTTAATCGAGACTCAAAAGAGTCAGATTAGCGGGTTAGACTCAGCAGTTAGTAAACTACAAAAGGTAGTTGATGCTAAAAGCGAAGAAGTAGAAGCCACTAAAAAAGAGAAGTTAACCGACATTGAAATGCTACAACTACAGATGAAAGAATTGCAAGAGCAAAGCCTTTCTGATAGGCTGGAAGCTACAAAGGCTACTAATGAAAAGAACGCATTGTTGAAGATTAGCGAATTAAAGTTACCCGAAAGTGTTTTGAAAACATTAGATTACACTAAAACGGATACTTTAGATACTCAAATAGAAATACAAGCAAACATTTATAATGATATGAAAGAGCAGTTAGCTAAAGAGTTTGCCACTAATAACGGTAGTACTCCTCCAAAAGCTCCAGCGTCAACGACTCAAAAGAGTTGGACAGACCTGACAATGGAAGAGCGTAACGAGTTATGGGTAAATAACAATGAGCTAGCTAAACAGTTAATGTATAAATAATTTAATTAGGGGGTCATAATGGCGGCTACACAGTCAACAGATATGATTATACCGGAGATTTACGCTAGATATTTAACACAAGAGGCTTTTACCACTACATCCTTTTATAAGTCGGGATTAGTTCAAAGATCAAGTGTTGTTGATGGTTATATCGCCGGCGGAGGTACAACTTTTAACGTACCATTTTTTAAGAGACTTACAGCTGGTGCAACAGCGATTCAAGATGGAACTGATTTATCTAGAATAGCGCAAACATCGGGCAAACAAGTCGGGGTTAGAATTTTTGAAGGTAGAAATGATTCTTATGAAGAGTTAGCTCAAAACCTTTCAGGTGAAAACCTACAAAGTAATATCCAATCACAGCTTGGGTATGTATGGGATTTAGAACAACAAGCAGCTTTAAGTGCTATTGTTACAGGTGTTATTGCAGATAATGTTGCGGCAGATTCTGGTGACATGGTTAACGATATCACAACTACTGGAACTGTTACGGATGCAGAAAAAATTGACTCTGATGCGGTAATTGATACTTACTACAAAAAAGGTGACAAATCACAGTTTGATATTATTATAATGCACTCTGTACCATATGCTAGGCTAGTATCATTAAATCTTATTGATTTCGAACCTACTAATACTCAGAATATTGGTTTTGGTGTTTATCTTAATATGACAGTTATTGTTTCTGATGAAGTACCTACTCCAACAGTTACAAATCAACAATACTGGACTATTCTAGGTAAAAGAGGTGGGTTTGCTTATGGTGAATCAGGTAACGGAGTTACTCCATTCGAAATTGATAGAGATGGTTCTGCGGGTGTAACTGAGGTTGTATCTAGAAGAAACTATGCTCTACACCCGATGGGTTTTGCTTGGCAAGCTGGATCAGTTGCTAACGAAACGCCTACAAGAGCAGAATTAGCACTTGCTGCTAATTGGGACAGGGTTGATGAGCTTAAAAATGTTGGTTTCTTAGTTTTAAAAACAAACGGATAGGGGGATATTGTGCCTAGACTATCTAGTGAGAAAAGTAAAGCTCTTGGAGCGCATAACGTACAACAAAGACTAATGGCAGAGGGAATGTCTGGTGACTTAACTATAGTTATCACTCCAGAGACAGTTGCCCCAGAGCCAACAGCGGCTGCATGGACGAGAACAGTTAATATTAAAGTTGTTAATACTGCTGGCGAGACGATGAATTGGTTAAACGCAGCTTACACAACTACTTTAAGTATTGCTGATACTTCAACGGCTGGGACTGCTTCGATAGTAAGTACCACTTTAACCTTGGTTAATGGTGAGGCTGATATTGTTGTTAGTGGTGATGCTGCTGATTGGTTAGATACAGAGACAGATACATTAACGGTAGGTAATCTTACTGTAATGGGCTATACTGTTACTGGCGGAACTTCCGTGGAAACTTTCACAGCATAATTTACAAGGGGCTTTAATTAGCCCCTATTTAAAAGGAATTTATATGGTCGGCAATAGAAAACAAGATAATATGATTTTTTTAAGGTTATCAAAAAAGGTTGAGGCTTTAGAGAATAGAATAATTGAATTAGAAAGAATTAAAGAAGAAAACAATAAGAAGCCTGCGAAAAAAGAGGTTTCTAAAGATGATATAGTGAAAAAACTAAAGTAGTTTATCACGATAAAAGGCTTAGAGGATTAAAAAATGACAGATGATGAGGTGTTGACAAAAGCAGCGATATTAGATCAATATGGAGGTGCGGATTTAAGTGTTTTGAAATCTGATTATGAAAACGTTCCATTGGAAAAATATATATCAGAAAAACTTAGAGATGCTACATTTGAATCAGTTCCGAGTGTTGGTGATTCTACAGTAACACTAACAGCCGGTCATGGTACTGTAGTTGGTAATTATCTCGAAATATGGGAGTCTAATACTTTTGAGCAATATGAAATAATCGCTGTTGCTGTTAATGATATAACACTAGCAATCGAAATAACATATCCATATTCTTTGAATGCCGTTATAAAGGTTACTAATTTAGAAATGAATGTTGACGGTTCTGTAGATCCCGCATGTTTTACTTTTGAGTCGGAAAGTGGTACGTGGGATGTTACTAGGTTTATACCTATACTTACTCATACTCAAAGTCCAGATGATGGAAAGTTTGGGGGGTTGGATGCTTTAGACCCCGAGGAAGGGTTGATTCTAGAGAATAACATAGATTTTCCTATTACTCCTCAAACCCCAGATGGATTGATAAGATTTACATTGGACAATGTTAAGTCAAATTTTGATTTTAGATTTTTAGGTTATGATTTGACATATTCTGATAAAGCGCCAGCTGGAATATATTCTACATCTATAAGAAAAACCGTAAATGGTGATGATAAAAGTGGAACTGTGTTTAGAATATATGATGAGTTTCCAGAGTTTATACCTGGTTTTACGGGAAAAAACAGAATAGAAGCAAGGGTTAGGGCTGATCTTACGGATTTAGTTTCTTTTAGAATTAAAGTACACGGACATTTGACTAATAGACCTTCTAGGGTGGTAATTTAATGATAAAACCTAACTTTACAACTTTAACTCAATGTAAATCATTGCTTGGTATTACTGATGCTACATATGATACATTATTAACTAATTATATACCTATCGTGAATGATTTTTTATTAGGCACAAATGGATATTTAAATAATGAATTTATGGATGATTATAGTGGTGTACAGGATTCAACTACACAATTTACAATGAGTAATGTTATAAATATAGCTCTCGGGGGTGTTTTTGTTATAGATGGTCAAACACAGACTGAATATTTAATAAACACAATTGATTACGATGATAAAATACTTACTACTGATACCACCCCCTCTATTTTATCAGATGTAACATTGAGAATTAGAAGTTTACCGTATGGCGGTAAGTTAACAGCGTGCCAAATGGTAATGTATATGGTTTTAAAGGCTAGTGGCGCAACGTTTGCAAAAGGTGACGTTAAGAGTGAGAGTATAGGTACTTACTCGTATACTATGCAAGACAATGATAAGATAAGTGCTGGTGGGTATCCAAAGAAATATTTAGACGCATTGAATATATATAGAACTGTTAAATTTATATAGGGGTTAGTATGGGCGGTTGTATAGAAAAGTTTTACGTTGCTACTGATATCGAGACAATGAGTACTGTTCCTAACGATGATGGTATATTAACATATGGAGTAGCTGTTAGTTATCTAGGTTTCTTGCAACCATTAAAAGCAAGTGAGGTGACAAGCTACTCAACAAGTAACGAACGAGCCGAGAAACGGTTTTATACATCTGTAAGCACACCGATTAAACATGGTGATAGAATAGCTGGTAAGTATATTGTGATGTCAGGTGGTTATCAGGATGACGGTATAAGCTCTGTAAACAACCATAAAGAAATAATTTGCGGGTTTGTTTCGTAATGCCGGTTGGAATAAAAATTGATATAAAATTAGATATAGATGGATTTGCAAAAGATTTCACAGAGCTTGTTACTAAGAAAGCTGCTACAGCAGGTCAAAGAATAGCGAAGCGTATTGTTAGAAAAAGAAGTGGCGATTTAAAAAAAAGCATAATATTGAAAAAAGATGAAGATGATGAGTGGTTTTATTATAGTGATTCTGAATATGCGTTAGCCCAGGAATACGGATTAGAACCCTTCGGAAAGCCACGTTATGGATTTACACCTTATATGAGGCCAAGTGCTCGCAGGGTCATAGAACAAATAGGTAATATAGCTACAAACGCAGCTAATCAAGCTTTACAGGATAATAAAGTATGATAAACAAGGCACTATATAAAACAATAAAAGATAATTTTGTAACCGATACGTTTTACCGTAATAGTGGTTACAATGCTGAAAAGCCTTATTTTGTCATTAAAACTGTTGATGCTAATGAAGATAGTGTTAAGAATGTTTTTTGTACAGAGGTAAGCGGTCAGGTGTTGTTGCAAATTGATAGTGTTGCAATTAACACGGCTTTATCTGAGGATAACTTAGAACCTATAAAGGATTATGTTAAAGGACTTACTAGTGTTAGTGATGGCACTAATAATTATATAATAGAAAACAATATAACAGATGGTGTCAGGTCGATTGAAGACGTCACGCTTAATACGTGGCTATCTTTCTTCGAGTCTACACTAACATGGAGGTTAATTTAATGGCTACAAAGAAAGTGTCTGGTTCAAACGGGACATTAAAATTTTCTACTTTGGGAGTTGCTCAAAGTGATACTGGTACACTGACAGCAGGCTGGTGGGTTATAGTTACCGTAGGTGTTGCGACTGGTTTTCCGGTTAATAGTGGCGCTACTGGCGCGGCTGATGTTGCAGCGGGATATATGATTTACAGTGATGGTACTGTGACTTTGGCTGCTGGTGATAGTGCAAGATTAGTTACAGGGGCTTTATCGTGTGATATTAACGAATGGTCGTTAGAGTTCGCAAAAGACGAGGTCGAATCAACTACATTCTGTGATACATCTAAGACTTACATTGTTTCAGATATTGCAGATATTACAGGATCAATAAACGGTATAAACATGATTGGTGTTACAGACCAACCTGGTGGAATTACAAGTGAGTTTATTTCTATTGTAAACACTCCAAACGATGGTGCAACGGCTGACTTCTATGCGAGTGCAACTACAATACTTTTTGCAGAACTGTATACTAATAAAGAAAGCACAAACGGTGAGAATATAGATTTTTACTTCTTACCTATTTCGTTAAGTTCATATAGTGCAAGTGCAGCGATCCAAGGGTCACCAGCGCAAGCATTTAGTTCAAGTTTTAGAGTAGCGTCAAGTGATGACGTTAAACCAGCATTATACACAAGAGCAGGAGCATAATAATGATTTTACAGGCGGCAAAACCTAAAGAAAAAAAATTTTATATTGATATTCAAAATAACCTAGAGAAACCCGAATCGGAAAGATTCGGTTTTTCTCTAGTATTACCAACTAGGTCGAAATCTATAAACATAATAAAAGGTGTTGATGATGAAGGTGAAATTGATATCAATTATGACAAGTATATAAAAGTTCATGTTAAATCTATTTTAAACCCGATCGACTTTCAAGTTGATGGTGGGCCATTAAGAAAAATAACAATAGATGATATATTAAAGTATAGCGTGTGTGATGAAATATGGACACAATTATTACAAGCAATCAACGATTTGAAAGTGGTTGATATAAAAAAGTAAAAGCGGCTTTCTGGTTAGAGATACATGGTAAATCTAAGCAGAAAGTTGACAATAGGTTTGCCGACCGTTTAGGGTTTGTGGGTGATCCTGCAAACCCTATCTTTTTCGGCACAAAAAAAGAAATTAGCGAGCTTTGCGATAAAAACTTTTACTATTACTATGACTTTTGGTCTAAATACCATCTAGGTATGGGCTGGCCTTGTGGTAAAAGCTATATATACGAACAACCCGACATTGTCCAGGTCGTTGAAATGTTTGAGTGGATGTATCGGAGTTATTCAGGTATTGAGATTGCAAACCAGAAACTTGAGGTTATAGGCGAGTATTTAAAAGTTGGATTTAACATAAAAACAAGGTAGCGATTATGGCAACTGAAGCAGCAAGTATATTTATTAATGTAACCACAGACGCAGACAAAGCGACAAGAGATTTAGCTAGTTTAGGAAAAACAACTGACAAAGCTGGGTCTAGTGCTAAAGGTATGACCGGATCTATAATAAAGGCTAACGTGGCACTTGCTGCCGCAAAACAAGCTTTTAATATTTTAAAGAACTCCGTTCAAGGGTCAGTTCTGGCATTCAATGAGCAGGCAAAGGTCGAAAAGCAACTAGATACTGTTTTAAAATCAACTCAAAATGCCGCGGGATTAACAGCAAAAGAAATAAAAAACTTTGCTAGTAGTTTGCAAGGTATCACTACTTTTGGTGACGAAGCTGTTATTGCAAGTTCAAATTTGTTATTAACATTTAAAGAGATCGGCGGTGATACGTTTAAAAGAGCTCAGGAAGCTATATTAGATGTGTCTACCGCAATGGGTCAAGATTTAAAAGCTTCATCCATACAGGTAGGTAAAGCCCTAAATGACCCTATAAAAGGATTAACCGCATTATCAAGAACAGGTATAACATTTACCGAAGATCAAAAAGAAGTAATAAAATCGTTACAGGAAACAGGCGATATTGCAGGGGCGCAAGCAATAATATTAAAAGAGCTAGAAAGTCAATTCGGAGGCAGTGCAAAGGCTGCTGCTGAGACTTTTGGAGGAGCTTTGCAACAACTTAGTAATGAGCAGGGTGATATATCCGAGAAGTTTGGTCAATTTGTTTCTTTAATTGGTGTGGATTTCGTGAAAGCGTCAACCGAAAGTGCTAAAGCTTTCAATGCTTTTCTTTCGAGTGAAAAATTTATAAATTCTTTTGCAGATGGTTTGGCTAAAATAGCAGGATTCTTTCAAGCTATAAAAACAGTTTTAACCCCTCTTGTAAATACGATTTTTAAAGAATTAAAAAGCACATTATCTTTAATAGGCGATGAATTAAGTGAAGTGAAAGGCGAAACTAATTTACTTGAACCAGCATTGCAAGCCTTAGCTTTTGCAGCTGGACTAGTGGGTGTTTCATTCAAGATTGTAGCTCAAGCAGTTAGAAACTCAATAACTAATTTAGCTAACTCCATAAAGATCGTTAAAAGTATAGGTGCTACATTAAAGACATTTTATGATCTAATTCGTGGTGAAGCTACATTCGAGCAACTTAAAAACAGCACTAAAGAGGTTGGAGCCTCATTAAAAGAATTCGGTGTAGATTATGTAGATGGATGGAAAAACATCGCTACAACTGCCGTAGGCGGTTTAAAAGAAGTATTCGACCAAACTAAAACAGTGTCTGACGAGGCTTTAAAAAACTTTACAGATACAAGTGTAAATACGGCTGAAACTATAAAAAACTCACTTAATGGTGTTATAGAAAGCGCTTCGGAAAGCACAGAACAATTCTTAAATAATCAAGAGGAAACTTTTCAGCGTGCAAGTGGATTTAGTCAAGCATTTGTAGCAAGCGAAAAAACTACATGGCGAGACTATTTTGATTCTATTAGCGATATAGCTAGCACAGGAGTTGATTTTCTAGGTGCTTTATCTAAAGTTAGAGAAAACATTCTAGGAAAGAATAAAAGCGATAGTATAGAAGCTATAATATTTGAAAGGGCTTTAGCTGTTGCGCAAACAGCAATCAATACGGCGGTAGGTATATCCAATGCAATTGCAAGCGTTCCATATCCTGCAAACATACCCGCAGCAATAAGTATTGGTTTATTAGGTACAGCTCAAACAGCTGCTATTTTAAGTACTCCGTTACCGACAGCCCAGTTTGGTGGTGATTTTAGCGTACCAGTAGGCGGTGCAAATGATAGCGCATTGCTACGGGTTAACAGTGGTGAAAATGTAAGTGTTACCCCTGCTAGAGAATCAGACAATAACAGCTCGACAAATTCGTCAAGAAATGTTATAATCAATATTGCTGGTCAATCTCTTGACGGAGTGTTAGAAGAAAGGTTGAATTCTGGTAATGTATTTATCCAGAGAAGCGGAGTAATAGATCAAAGGGCGGTTGTATAGTGAGATATACCACAGATAGATATACAAACATAACGAGTATCACAAGCGAAGACACTAATTATCCTAAAGAAAACATGGTTAATGGATCAGTTCTTGAACAATGGCGATCGACTAGTACCGCAACTCAAACTATAACGGTGGAGTTAGCAGGTGAAGAGCATTACAATATAATTGCATTGATCAATTGTAATGCGGTAGATATTGACATTGTAACGTGGACGGATAATCCGGTAAATATAGTTAATCTTGGGGATGATGCTACAGAGCCAACAATAGTAAACTTAGGTGATGATGCAACAGAGCCTACAATAGTTAATCTAGGCGGTAACGCAGGGTATACAATAAACTCAAGTGAACCTATTTCTACATTATCAGAATACTTCTACGATTACAGATATACTACATTCGCAAGTAACATGGTTAGGATAGTAACTATTACATTGTCAGGCGGTACAAATGATGGTAACTCTTTCTATAAAATAGGCGAACTGTACATCTCTCCATTAAGTAGTGACGTAAAAACTCAAGACAAAGCAATTCAAAAGAAAATAATAGATAATTCTAATAGCACTATTAGCTCTGGAAATATTTCAATAGTTGATCCATCTTTTTGGTATCGTAAATTCCAGATATCAAGCAGCCCGAACACTAGATCTAATGTCGATCCTTTAAAGTTATTAGGAAAAGGCTTAAGTCAAACAGCTAACTTGTGGGTTACTGGTAGTTCTGATAGCTGTTACGGAGACGAAATATTACTTGGGGTTTTGGATAGTAATACAATGCAAATAGAACATATAGACCAAAGCTCTGGTCAAATGATAGAAAAGGTTGTTTATGGACTTAGAGAGGTTTTTGGTGGGTTTGAAAATGAGGTTTAATTATGGCAATAGTTAAGGTTAATGACTACGAGCAAGGAATACAAGATATATCTAATTTAGCAGAAAATGTTGATAACTTAAGGTTAGGTGTAGATTTAACTTGGGTTGAAAAAATATCTACAACATACTACGTAAAACAAGGGTCAATAATTGAACTGAATGGTGACACGTATGTTGTCCAGGATAGTGATGAAATTATAACAGGATCAGCGTTAAAGTATATATATTTTAATGGGTCTAGTTTTTCATTTAGCGCAACCGTTCCTGTTTTAGATTCTACAAAATTAGGCTATTATAATGGGAGTAATAGGGCTATAAGATGGGTACAAGATGCTGGGTCTGTATTTATTGATGAGAAAAATGATATATACATAGTCGGTGATTTGTTTGTTGATGGAGATATAAATGCTACAGGTATTGAAAGCGTTGGTCGCCCAACAACTAAAAACGTAGCCATACCAGCATCTAGCACATCTATTACGGCCGATGTTGATGTTGGTTTTTTAGAATTTCAAGGCGTAACTATAACCAATATAGATTCTACTCCAAGTGGTACAGCTACGCTTGCCGTGTTAGTTTCCGACCCTGACGATTACGAGAAGGAAATACATGTACATACATTTAGTGGAACGGGAAATGTTAGTTTTAGTGATATGGTTTTTTTTAATGTTCATGGTGGGGTAAACAATGTACAGCTTAGATTAACTTTTTCAAGCTCAACTCCGGATGCATGGAATCTAAGAATTATATACGCAAAGGTGTGAAATGGCTATACAGAAAATAAACAATTACATAGATACTAAAGATTTATCTAATTTATGTTACAATATAGATGTAAATAGAAAGGGTGATTTTAAGGGCTTTATTATTTCTGATATATATAAATCAGGTGGTTTTTTTGAGGTCAATGGTGATTATGCCAACAACAACTCTGATTCTACCGCCTTAATCCCTAATCCTAACTTTAGATTAAATTACATAAAATCTAATGGGTCAGGCTTAGCCGTATCCACAAGCGGAGGTGTATTGTCAGAATTAAATCAAGGGGTTTATGATTCTTTTAAGTATAGAGTTTTTGAGCTTATTTATTTTGTGTCTAATATATATAAGTATTTGTATACAAATACAAGCTATAATAATAACTTGACTCCTAATTTATTGTCTGGTAATAATTTATTTGAAGACCATACTCAACAAGTTGTTGACATTAATCACGCTATAACAGTGGATCAAACAGCGCCAACTACATACGTATATGATTATGCTCTTAATTATGATGGGATTGTGCAATTTGATTATGGACAAATTCTTTTTAGTTTAAACTTAGATGCAAGCTCTAGTATAGATATTGATATTTTGCTTCAAAATCAAGGTATTTTTGGAGGAACGGTCTCAAAGTCAATGGCAAGTCAAACAATAACCGTAGGTAATGAGTCTGTTTATTTTTTTGGAATAAATTCAACTGGAACTCCTACAAATTCGGACAATAGATTTACTGTTAATCAATGGAAAATTAAAAATATAAAAGTAATATTAACCGTAACAGCCGGAAAAATAAATGGTGGCACTTCTGATTTCGACTTTCAAATGAGTTATAAAAAAATAAGGGAGCTTGCATGATAAATTTATTGCAATCAGGAAAAGCTTTCAGTAAAACTTTTTTGTCTTATTCTTCATCATCAAACGATAAAAGAATATTTTTTAGCAATCTCAAAGGGGACTCTACTATTGAAGATGAAACTTCAGATGTATGGAATTGGTTAAATATAGATAACAACTTTAGGGATGTAATAGGATTGTCAATAGACACTGCTTATACAAAGGTATTTAATTATAATGATATGGAGTCATCTAATGGGACGTTTTTTTATGATGAATCTACTTTTATTTGTTATATAAACTTAACTAACAACACAGAACCTTTTAACTACTTATTTGTTAATGCTACGTTGTTTTTATCTGGTTTCTCTGATAATATATATAAGACCACCGATAATTATTTCAATGATATATTTTATTCTCCAAGAGCTAGTTTTGGAGATGTCTCGAAGTCTGTTAATAGTCTAAAAAGCGGATTGATACCATTGTCGAGTTTTAAATACAACGTTGCTAGTGGCGACAATACAGAAAGGACAACGATAATACAAGAGAGCTTAGGAAGTAAAGTAAACTTAGTGAATGAGGATGGTGTTTTCTTATATACTGGAAATTTGATTGAGTTGTCTCAATCTAGAACTAGTTACAGTATAACGGTCGAAGACACTAGGTTTTTCCTTAACGCTCCAGTATGTGAAAATAATTTCACTGTAGCTAATTTTCCAAGTATAGACGATTCTTATATTGGAAAGCCGATCCCCGTAGCTTATGGTAAGATAAGGCGTGGAATTTGTATCCCTATTGATTCTTCTAGTTTTGATCCAGGAACAGGCGGGACTTTAAATTTTCTTGTAGCTGACGAGTCACACGGAATAGTAAATATATCAAATGTATACGACAATCAAGGGAATCAATTGACGCCTACGATTAGTAACAATAGGTTTTCAATAGTCGTTCCAGCTAACACAGGCTTGTCTTTGGATAAGCTTAAATGGGAGGGAACTGGATATAATAGTTTAACTAATGGTCTAGATATAATAAAAAAAACATTTGAAGATCAAGGTAATTATTTTTATAATGATTTTAATTATGATACTTCCGAATGGGATAGTGCAACCTCCGCTAATACTCAACAAGTAGGCATATCAACTCAATCAAACAAAACAATATTGTCAGAAATAGTTGAGCCTATAACTAGAAGTTTATTTGGAATTGTAGATATAGAAAACGACGGACGTTTAACATGGAGAAGTAGAGATATTCTAACCTCTACCATCGGCGACATAAAGTTATCAAGTAGAATAGGTAGTCCAAATGTTAAAAGAGATTCGAAGAGTGTGTTTTCAAGAACCTTCTTTACTTATTCAAATGATTATGTAGAAAGCGATTTTAGTTTTGCATATATAGATAACAGTCAAGAAATAGAAGTTATAAATAAATTCCAGAAAAGAGAAACGTTAGAGTATAAAACTGTATTACATAATGAATCAGACGTTATAAACTTGGCTTCTAAATTAAACTCAATAACGAGCGATATTCAAAAAATATGGTCTATAACAACAACAATAAAGGCTATAAATTGGGAATTATACGATTTAATAAGCATAGAAACTGGAACTATAATCGATAGTGAAATAATAGAGGTAGAAATAATAGAGAAGTCAATAGATTTTGATAAAAAACAAATAAAATTAAAGTGTAGAGAGGTGTAATAAATGGCAACGATAAATAATGGAGTAGTACAGGGTGATAGGGTAGATACTGAGGCTAACTGGCTGGCGGCTAGTGTTGCGAATAGGACAATATATCCGGGGGAAACGGTTTTTTCTACCGATGTTGCGTTTTATACTGGAACATATACTGGTGAAA
>Ga0070728_10003175_pt1 | contig 18610 bp, 16 predicted proteins | sample tdDd471_FD_66723 | JGI IMG/M metagenome (GOLD analysis project Ga0070728, IMG submission 66723) | Marine sediment microbial communities from the Atlantic coast under amendment with organic carbon and nitrate - tdDd47.1 | ecosystem: Environmental > Aquatic > Marine > Coastal > Sediment | place... | reverse complement strand
GGGCAAGAATGGAAAGCCGGCGCGAACGCCGGCAAAAATAATGTGACCGGAGAAAATCCGGTCCACGCGGGGGGGAGGACACCCGTAATGTTGGACCGCGTGGCGCATGTCGTCGATCGGGCCGAATCCACGCTGATCGCGGCGTCGGCGGCGATCATGTTCGCCATCATGGTGATCGTGGTCGCCGACGTGGCCATGCGCTATCTGTTCAACGCGCCGCTGGATTGGTCCTATGACCTGATCGCGCGTTATCTGATCGTCTATCTTTTCTATTTCGCCCTTTCCGACACGCTGCGCCGCGACCGGCATATCGTCGTCGACATCCTCGCCCGCATTACGCCGCCGCGGGTCCGCCATGCCCTCGAATTGATCGGCTACGGACTCTCGCTGGTGGTGTTCGGGATCATGGCCTGGCTCGGGACGGAGCGGGCCTGGACCGAATTCGTCGGGAACGACATCGTCTTCGATAGCCTGCAATGGCCGAGCTGGGTCGTCTCGGCGGCATTGCCGATCGGGGTCGCCGTGATGCTGTTGCGGGTAACCATGCGCATCCTCGCCCTGGCCCTGACGCTCGCGGGCGCCAAACATGATTTCACGGCGATGTACGGCGAGGCCGACGCGGCCGACGCGGAGAGGGCGGCCTGATGCTGACCTTGTCCGTGACCTCGATGCTGTTCGCGCTGATGCTGTTCGGCATTCCGCTCGCCTTCGCCTTGGCGGTGGCCGGGGCCATGGGGCTGTATCTGGTGGGCGGCGCCGGCCTGATGATGGGCATCCTCGAAACGGCGCCCCTCTCGGCGACCGCCAGCTACGAGCTGCTCACCGTGCCGATGTTCATGCTGATGGCGGAATTCGTCATTCTCAGCGGCATCGCCGACAACCTGTTCCGCGCGGCCACGGTCTGGGTCGGCCGGGTGCCGGGCGGGCTGGGGGTGGCGACGGCGCTGGCCGGCGCCGGTTTCGGCGCGGTTTCCGGGTCCAGCACCGCGGCCGCGGCGACCCTGTCGGCGACCAGCATTCCGGCCATGGAGCGGGCCGGCTACCATCCCCGCCACGCGGGCGGGACCGTCGCGATTTCGGGGACGCTGGCGATGCTGATCCCGCCGTCGGTGGCGATCGTCATCTATGGGATCATCACGGAAGAAAGCATCGGCGAGCTTCTGATCGCGGGAATAGTCCCCGGCATTCTGGTCGCGCTCACGATTTCGGCGACGATCGTCGCCCTCGTGATGCGCAACGCCGACAATCGCCCCGAATCTCGCGCCTACACGATGCGCGAGAAGATCGAATCGCTGAAGGTCGTCGGGCCGATGCTGGCGCTGTTCTTCGTCGTGACCGGGGTCATCTATCTGGGCGTGGCGACGCCGACGGAAGCCGCGGGCCTGGGCGCCTTCGGCGCCATGCTGCTGACCTGGCGCGAGGGAAAGCTGAGCCGCGTGACATTAGTTCAGGTCCTGACCCGGGCGGCCCATACGACCTGCATGATCCTGATCGTCATCATGGCCGCGCACATCTTCGGCTATTTCTTCACCTTGACGGGCGTCACCCAGTCCCTGGTCGGCTGGATCGGCGATATGGAGATTTCCCGCTGGGTGGTCATCGCCCTGGTTCTCGCCGTCTATATCGTCCTCGGCTTCTTCCTGGATCAGATCTCGGTCCTGATCCTGACGGTGCCGCTCAGCCTGCCGCTGATCCTGTCGCTCGGCTTCGATCCGGTCTGGTTCGGAATCCTGGTCATCATCACCGCCGAAATCGGCATGGTGACGCCGCCGGTCGGTCTGAACGTCTTCGTGGTGTCCCGATACACCGGGCGCCCGGTCGAGGAGGTGTTCTACGGCACGGCGCCGCATGTGGTGACCCAGCTTCTGCTGCTCGCGGTCCTGGTGGCCTTTCCGGGCATCATCCTTTGGTTGCCGTCGACGATGGCGCAATGAGTTGGGAAAGCGGGGCATGACCGGCGCTTAAGGGGGCCGACGACAACCGGACCCGACAACAAGAACAAAACGAGAGGAGGGCTCAAAATGGCAGCAACCGCGACCCTGTTCGACAAGGTGTGGGAGCCCCACGTCGTCGCGACCTTGCCCGACGGTTCGGTCCTTCTGCATATCGACCGGCACCTGACCCACGAGATGACCTCCGCCCGCGCCTTCGAGAATCTGCGCGCGGCGAACCGCTCGGTCCGCAATCCCGAGATCACGGTCTGTGTCCAGGACCATATCCTGTCCACCGCGCCGGGACGGGACGACGACAGTTACGACCGCGGCACGCCCTTCATCCGCGCCTTGCGTCAGAACGCGCGGAACTATGGGATTCGCCTGTTCGACATCGACGACCCGGAACAGGGAATCGTCCATGTCATGGCGCCGGAGCTGGGCGTCGCGCTGCCGGGCCTGACCGCGGTTTGCGGCGACAGCCATACCTGCACCATCGGTGCCGTCGGCGCCGTCGCCTTCGGGATCGGCACCAGCGAGGTCGAGCATGTCCTTGCGACCCAGACGCTGGTCACCCGCAAGCCCCGGCGCATGCGGGTGGTGTTCGACGGCGTCATGGCGCCCGGCGTGTCGCCCAAGGATCTGAGCCTCTATCTGATCGCGCGGATCGGCACCGCCGGCGGCACCGGCCACGCGGCGGAATATGCGGGCAGCGCCATCCGGGCCATGTCCATGGAAGGCCGGATGACCGTCTGCAACATGTCGATCGAGCTGGGGTCGCGCATCGGCATGGTCGCCCCCGACGACACGACCTTCGACTATCTGTCCGGGACTCCTTACGCCCCCAAGGGCGAGATGTGGGACCGCGCCCTGGCGACCTGGCGCGCCCTGCCCAGCGACGAGGACGCGGTCTTCGACAAGGAAGTGCGGATCGACGTGGCCGACGTCGCGCCCCAGATATCCTGGGGCAACAGTCCGCAGGACGTGATCGGCGTCGGCGACGTCATCCCGGACCCGGCGGACGGGGCCGACCGACGCAAATCCTGGGAACGCGCCATCGATTATATGGGCCTCCAGCCCGGCACGCCCATCGAGGGGCTGCCGATCGACAAGGCTTTCATCGGCTCCTGCACCAATTCGCGCCTCGCGGATCTGCGCGCCGCCGCCCGGATTCTCGACGGCCGGAAGGTGGCCGACGGGGTGCGGGCGCTGGTGGTGCCGGGCTCGGCGTCGGTCAAGCGGGCCGCCGAGGCGGAGGGGCTGGATACCGTGTTCCGCCGCGCCGGGTTCGACTGGCGCGAGCCCGGCTGCTCCATGTGCGCGGGCATGAACGACGACCATGTGGCGCCGGGCGAACGCTGCATCGCGACGACGAACCGCAATTTCGAGGGCCGGCAGGGGCCGGGGTCGCGGACCCATCTCGCCAGTCCGGCGATGGTGGCCGCCGCCGCCGTCGAAGGCCGGATCGCCGATGTCCGAAAGCTGATGGGGTAGATCATGGAACGCTTTACGACCCTGGTCGGAATCGCCGCGCCGCTGATGGACGCCAACATCGATACCGACGCCATCATCCCCGTCGAGCAGATGAAGGCGATGGACGCCGATTTCGGCAAGAGCCTTTTCCATGGTCAACGCTACGCGGCCGACGGCACGGAACGAGCCGACTTCGTGCTCAACCGCGCCCCCTATCGCAAGGCGGAAATCCTGATCGCGGGCCCCAATTTCGGGTGTGGATCGTCGCGGGAGCATGCCGTCTGGGCGCTGGTCGGGTTCGGCATCCGCTGCGTCATCGCGCCCGGTTTCAGCGACATCTTCTACAACAACAGCTTCAAGAACGGGCTGCTGCCGATCCACCTGCCGGACGAGACGGTCGCCGGCCTGGCGGCGCAGGCGGCGGCCCAGGACGCCGAGTCGCCGACGGCGTTCGTCGTCGACCTCGTCGAATGCACGGTCGCCGGGCCCGACGGTCAAGCCACCCGGTTCGAGATCGATCCCGCCCGCCGCGAGGCCCTTCTGGAAGGGCTGGACGAGATCGGCATGACCCTCAAGCACGAAAGCGATATTCGCGCCTTTCAGGCGGCGGACGCCGAGGCGCGGCCCTGGGTCTATGGAAATGCGTTCCGGCTCGACGCTTAGACGGCCGAATTGGGCCGACCGGTTTGGGCCGACCGAGCCGGGCCACCGGCGCGGGCAATCGACCGCGCGGCCGCGATCGGACAATCAATAACAAGGAGGACTCGAGCAATGCCTTACGATCTGATCATTCGCAACGGAACCGTGATCGACGGAACCGGCGCGCCGGCCGTCCGGGCGGACATCGCCGTCAAGGACGGCAAGATCGCCGAGATCGGCGAAATCTCGGGGGACGCCAAGACCGAGATCGATGCCCAGGGCCATATCGTCTCGCCGGGGTTCGTCGACATCCACACCCATTACGACGCGCAGATCTGCTGGGACCCGATTCTGAGCCCCTCGACCGAACATGGGGTGACCACCGTCGTGACCGGGAACTGCGGTATCGGCATCGCCCCGTCGCATCCCGAACATCGCGAGATCAACGCCCTCGATCTGGTCAGCCTGGAAGGGATGTCGATCGACGTTCTGGAAGCGGGGATCCCATGGAAGTGGGAAAGCTTCGAGGACTATATCGATTACATCGCCGACCAGCGGCCCGGTCCCAATCTCAGCATTCTCGTCCCGATCGCGACCTTGCGCCGCTACGTGATGGGCGCCGCCGCGGTGGAGCGGGGCGCGACAAGCGCCGAAACCGAGGAGATCGCGGCGCTGCTCAAGAGCGCGATGCTGGCCGGGGCCAACGGATTCAGCACCACGACCATCGCCCGGCAGAAGGGGTGGCAGGGCGCGCCGCTCGCCTGCACGCCGGCCAGCAACGACGAGCTGCGCCGCTATGCCCAGGTGTTGAAGGAGGTCGGCCGCGGCGTCATCCAGGCGAACTGCGCCTACAATCTGGGCAGTCTCTCGGACGAGGAATTCGCCCTGCTCGACATGCTGATGACCGAGAGCGGCCGGCCCGTGAGCTGGTCCGGGGCGGTCAGCCGCAGCGATCAGCCGGAGGCGCTGGACGCCTATCTGAAGAAGATCGAGCCGCTGGTCGCCCGCGGCGGCAAGCCGCAAGGCACCTCGCGCCCCCTGACCGTGGAGGTGGACCTCAAGAATCCGTTCGTCATGAACGACCTCGAGGCCGGCCAGAAGGTTCTGGGGCGCTCGGTCGAAGAACAGATCGCCTGCTACAAGGATCCGGCATTCCGCCGCCAGGTTCGCGACGAATTCGCCCAGGGCGGACGTCTGTTCTCCACGGCTTGGATCGATTGCCAGGTCCTGCGCGTCGGCAGCAAGAAAATGGAGAAATACCTGCGCCGGACGGTCAGCGAGATCGCGGCCGAGCGCGGCGAGGAGCCGATCGACACCTTCTTCAACCTCGCCTTGGAGGACGACCTGAACCTCAAATATCTGGGCGCGGTCGCCAACGCCGAGGAGGATCGGGTCCAGCGTCAGATCACCGACGACCGCATCCTGCTCGGCATGTCCGACGGAGGCGCCCATGTGGATATGCTGCTGGAGTCGAATTATACGACCTACATCCTGGGCCATTGGGTGCGCGAGAAGAAGGCAATGAGCCTGGAGCGCGCGATCCATCGCTTGACCGAGGAGCCGGCGCGCCAGTTCGGGATCACGGACCGCGGCAAATTGGCGCCCGGCCTCGCCGCGGACATCACCGTCTTCGACAAGGACGCGATCGGGTCGGCCATGAAGGCGACCCACGTCAAACGCGACCTGCCCGCCGGCGGCGAGCGGTTGTACGTGGAATCGCATGGCATCGACTACGTGATCGTGAATGGCGGCGTTCTCTACGATCATGGCGATTTCACCGACGTCCGGACCGGCGAGGTGCTGCACCGGCCGTAAGCGGACCGGTTTCGCCGCCCTGCGGCTAAACGCCGCGGCGGGCGCTATCGGCGCCGCGTCGCGGACAAGGGGCGGGAGCGCTCCCGCAAGAACAAGGAGCGCTCCCGCGAAAAAAAAGACAGAGGAGGAACGAACATGAACATCTTCGGCAAAACGACACTTATCGCGGCAGCCGTCACCATGGCGGTGCTGGCGGGCGGGCAACCGGCCGCGGCCCAAAGCAAGATCGAGCTTCGCGTCGCCGACTATCTGCCCCCGAACCACTACATCGTCCGCTACGCGACGAAGTACTTCATGGACAAGGTCACCGCCGCGACCGATGGCCGCGTGCAGTTCAAGCACTTCCCGTCCCAACAGTTGGGCAAGGCCAAGGATCTGCTGGCGCTGACCCAGTCGGGGGTCGCCGACTTGGCGGGCGTCGTCCCGTCCTTCGTCTCGGACAAGCTTCCGCTGGGCGGCGTCGTGGAACTGCCCGGCCTGTACCGGGGGTCGTGCCATGGCACGAAGGCCTATGCGGAACTCGTGCGCGGCGACGGCATCGTCGCCAAGGGCGAGTTGGAGCCGGCCAACGTCGTTATCCTCTTCCCGGTCGTCGTGCCGCCCTATGTTCTGTTCTCGAAGAGCGAGAAGCTCGCTTCGCTGGAGGATATCAAGGGCTTGAAAGTCCGCTCCCTCGGCGGCGGCATGGCCTTGACCTTCAAGAAGCTGGGTGCGGCGCCGGTCCGCATGGCCTCGCCCGAAATCTACGAATCGCTGTCGCGCGGTACGGTCGATTCGGTCGCCTATTCCTATTCGCCACTCCTGTCGAGCGGGTTCCACGAACTGGTCAAGTCCGCCCTGACCGACGTGAATTTCGGCGGCGGCGCGATCAATTATGTCATGAGCGCGAAACGGTGGCGGGCGCTGCCCGAGGATGTCCGGAAGGTCATGATGGATGTGGGAAGCGAGACCATTTCTCATGCCTGCTCGCAGATCGACGCCGAGATCGACGAGGCGAAGGCCAAGGTCGAGGCCACCGGCGTCAAGTATTTCGAACTGTCGCCGGCGGACAAGGCGCGGATGGACGGCGTCCTGACCGAGGTTGCCGAGGAATGGGTCGCCGACCTGGAGAAGCGCGGCAAGGCGGCGCGCGAGGCGTTGGCGGCCTTCAAGGCCGCGCTGTCCAAGAGCTGAATTGCGCGATATCGACGATTTCGGGGCCGGGAAAATTTCCCGGCCCCTTCTTTTTGGACCCTCGGCGCCGGCCGGGCCGTTGACAGGCGGGCGGGGTCGGCTATGCTTGGGTTAAGCGACGGTTAAGGGAACGCGGTGAAATGCCGCGGCTGCCCCCGCAACTGTAAGCGGTTAGCCCCGTCCGATTCGTGCCACTGGGAAACCGGGAAGGCCGGACGCGGGCCGTCATCCGCAAGCCAGGAGACCTGCCGCCGCTGCGTCACCCAGCCGAGATACGGGGTGTATCCCGGCGCGGAAGTCCGCTCGCGGTGACGCGCAATGCGTTGCCGCGATGGGAGCGGTCCCGCCGTCCGGGCGGGCGTCTTTCCATCCGATGCGAACCGGTTCAGGGGGCCCATGGGCACCATGAGCGATCGTCGCAGGCGGGTAGGGCGGGTCCTCGGGTCCCGCACGCCGCCGGACGCGCGCTTCCTTGGTGACCGTTCCCCCGCCCGCCGCATCGGCGAAGGCGTCCGGCCGATCCGGCGGACCTCCGTTCCGACCGCGCAACCGAACGAGTGGAAACGGCTTCCGGCCCCGGGCACGGGGTTGGCGCCGTTTGATGACGGGTGCAACGGATCAAGGGAACGGAGTCCATCATGTCCGATCGCGAAATCACGACCTGGCCGGCCCTCGGCGCCGCCGGCCTCGCCGCCCTGTTGGCGGCGGCTTTGGCGCCGGCGGCCGACGCGGCCGACCCATCGACCCAGACCGGCACGGTCGTCGTCAGCGCTTCGCGCTTGGACGCCGGCTTGCCCGGCGCCTCCACGACGGTCATCGAGGCCGCCGATATCGAGGCCTCGACCGCCGAGAACCTGCCCGAGCTTCTGGGGCTGGAGGCGGGCATCCAGGCCCGCGACCTGTTCGGCGCCACCGCCGGCGCCAACGCGACCGTCGACATGCGCGGCTTCGGCGCCCCGGCGACGGCCAACGTCCTCATTCTTCTGGATGGGCGGCGGCTCAACGATATCGACCTCGGCGGCGTCGATTTCGCCACCATCCCCCTGGACAGCATCCAGCGGATCGAGATCATCCGCGGCAATGCCGGCGCGGTGCTGTATGGCGACGGGGCCATGGGCGGGGTGATCAACATCGTCACCAAACCCCTGGCGCGGGCGGCGGAATCGGTGCGCGGCGAGGTCGCGTTCGGCAGCCTGGGGGTGCGCGAGGGCAGCGCCTCGGCGACCCAGCGCTTCGGCGATTTCACCCTGTACGGCAATGCGACCAACCGCCACAGCAACGGCTATCGCGAGAACAACAGCCTGGACGAGAAGACCCTGACCGGCGAGCTGCGCCACAGCGGCGCGCGCGGCGACGCCTTCGTCAAGTTCGGCCTGGACGACCAATCGGCGGGCCTGCCCGGCGCCAGGCGGGTGACGACAACGACCAGCCTGGTCGCCACCAATCCCAAGGGCGCCACCACCCCCTTCGACGAGGCCAGCCAGCAGGGCGTCTTCGCCACCCTCGGCGCGACCCGCCAGATCGGCGACAACGTAAACCTGATCGTCGATGGCGGCGTCCGGCTGAAGGACCAGGAAGCCTATATCGTCAGCGCCTTCGGCCCGGCCTTCAACTCCTACCTCGCGACCTCGCTGGTCACCTGGTCCCTGACCCCGCGCGCGACCGTCGATTTCGACCTGGGCGGGATGCCCGGATCGGGGACGGTGGGGCTGGATTATTACTTCTCCGACTATGACTCGAACCGCCAGCGCAATCCGCTGGTGCGGCCGATCCATGTCTACGACACCCGCCAGCACAGTGCCGGCGTCTATGCCCAGGGCAGCCTGGCCGTTACGCCCGACACCGACGTCACCGCCGGGGCGCGGCTGCAAGGCACCGATCTGCGCTTCCGCGACACCTTCGATCCGACGGCGCCCTCGGCCTTCGGCGCCGGCGCGCCGCCGATCGACGACCGCGAGACCCATCACGCCGCCAATATCGGGATCGAACACCGTCCGGCGGACCGGCTGGCGCTGTTCGCCCGCGCAGGGCGCAGCTTCCGCCTGCCGACGGTGGACGAGCGCACCGCCGCCGCCGGCGGCACCGGCCTGTTGCGGACCCAAACCTCCTGGGACGCCGAGGCCGGCACCCGGTTTGGCGTCGGGCCGGTGGACACCCAGGTCAGCGGCTTCGTCATGGAAACCCGCAACGAGATCCGCTTCGACCCGACCCTGGGCGGCGGCTTCGGCGCCAACACCAACACCGATCCCCTGCGCCGGATCGGGGTGGAGGCGGCGGCCACCGCGCCGGTGGGCGACCGGGTGCGGGTGAAGGGCAATCTGACCTTCACCGACGCCCGCTTCATCGAGGGGACCTTCTCCGGCAAGCCGGTGCCGCTGGTGTCCAAATGGGTGGCGGCGGCGAGCGTCTTCGTCGATGTCGTCCAGGACGTGACCGTCGCCGTCACCGGCCGCTACTTCTCCGACAAATCGATGGAGAATGACGAGGCCAACAACCAGCCCCGGATTCCGGGCTACATGCTGCTCGACGCCAAGGCGACGGCCCGGATCGGCAAGCTGCGGGTCTCGGCCGAGGCCCACAACCTGACGGACCGGAAGTACTTCAACTACGCGGTGGCGAGCACCACCACCATCGGCACCTACAACGCCTATCCGTTGCCGGGGCGCACCTTCCTGCTGCGCGCGGTGGGCGCGTTCTGATCGGCGATGGGTGCGGGCGGCATCTTCGCGGACAGGGGCGCGGCCGTGGCGCGCGGCGCCGGGGCGCGGCTGGGCGGCGCCCTGATCGCCTCGGTCGCCGTCCACGCGGCCTTCGCCGCCGCCTGGATTGCCTTTCGCGAGACCCCGCCCGTGCCGTTGGGTACCGTCGCCGTCGAGATCGTCGCGGCGACCGCCGCGCTCGGCGACGGCGAACCGCCGGGGCGGCCGGAAACCGGCCGGGCGGCGCCCTTGTCGCCTCGGGCGCCGGTCCCCCGCCCGGTGCCGAAGGCGGCCGAGGCACGGGCCGCCGAGACGGGGGCAGCCGAGACGGGGGCAGCCGCGCCCGCGCCCCGCGCTGCACCGCCGATGCCGCGCGCCAAGCCGATCCCGACGCCGCCCCGGTCCTTGGCGTTGCAGGCCGCGGCGAAGATCGACAGGCCGGTGCCGCAAATTGCAATGCCGGCTGGCGTTTCGCGGATCGAACCGGACATGTCCGTCCGGCCGGTTCCCGCCTCGGTCGATCCGTCGGCGATCGGTCCCCTGGACGCCGATCCGCAGACGGCCGCGACGACGGATGCGCCAAGCAACGCGGCGCGCGAGTCCTCGGCGTCCACGGGGGCCAGGCGGGGCGCGGGCGGCGCCGGCGCGACCCAGCCGGGTTTCAGCCCCGGGACCGCCGCCAATCCCTTGCCGCGCTATCCCTTGGCGGCCCGCCGTCGGGGGTTGGAGGGGCGCGTGTTGTTGCGGGTCGAGATCGACGTGTCGGGCCGGCCGACCGCCGTCGCGGTCCTGCAGGGCAGCGGTCACGGGATCCTCGACCGGGCGGCGGCCCGCGCCGTGCGGGACTGGCGCTTTCAACCGGCGTCGCGGGCCGGCCGGCCGGTCGCCGGCACGGTCGAGGTGCCGATCCTCTTCCGCCTGACCGGCTAGATCGCGTAGGGCTCCCGTCGGCCAGGTTTACAGTTGGCGCTGGTCCGTCGGCGCCCCGATAACTAACTAATACTGAAGGATAAATTTCCGCGAAAGTCGGAGGAGGGCGGCCGGGCGCGGCCCAGGTTTGTCGGTGGATTTTACAGAATCGGCGTCCTGCCCCGCCGCCACCCCTCGAAACCCGCATCCGGATCGAATTTCCTTTTCCTAACACATTGATAATAAGGGGCAATATCAAAACTGGCATGGCATTTGCTTGAACGGGGGGCGAGCGACAACGTCCAGCAACGAAAAGCGGTTCGTCATGAAGGTCAAAAAGATCAAAACGCCGATCAAGCAGGTTGCTTTCGCCTTTCTCGGCCTGGCGCTGAGCGCCGGCGCGGCGCACGCGTTCACGGTCGACGGCGATCTCTCCGATTGGGGCGTCAGCGTTGTCGACAACAATGGCAGCGACTTCGTCGTTTCCTCCAACCCCAGCATCCTGGGCGTGCATGTGGAGGACCAGAACGACACCTCGAACAGCGGCTATCTCGGCCCCAACAGCGGCGGCCAGAATTACGACGCCGAGTTCATGGGGGTCGCCTACGAGAACGGCAAGCTGAACATCGCGATCTCGACCGGCCAGCGCCCGGACAACGGCTTCTCTTACTACAGCCCCGGCGATATCCGCATCCAGACGAATGACGGGACCGTGTTCGGAATCGAGGTCGGCGGCGGCGCCGGCGGTGGCGCCGGCAGCACGATCACCGAGGGCGCCGACGGGTCCTTTTACGGCACCAACGGCAGCGGCTACACGACCGGCCACACGGCCTTGGCCGGCCAAACCGCGGGCTCGGTCTGGTCCGGCGCGACCTGGTTCACCGACACGATCGGCGCGCCCCTGCACGAGGTCCAGTTCAAAAAGGACGGCGGCACCTTCGAGGGGACGGCGGACTATGTCTATACCCGCAACGACGACACCACCCAGCATGCGGTCATCGAGCTGAGCCTGGATTGGTCGGTCATCGCCGACAATGCCGGGATCGACGCCAGCATCCTGCATGTCATGTGGGGCCCGGCCTGCGGCAACGACATTCTGGAAGTGACCATCGTCGAGGGCTTCACCGAAGAGATCCCCGAGCCCGGCACCCTGGGCGTCGCCCTGTTCGGCCTCGCCGGCCTGGCCTGGATGCGCCGCCGCCGCGCCGCCTGATCCTTCGGCAACATAGCGCTTCGGAACGAGCCGGCCTTCGGGCCGGCTTTTTCTTGCCCGGCCGCCGGGTGGCGCGCATCATGGCGCGGGGAACGAGAACAAACGACAGGGAGGGAGCCCGATGGACACCGAAACCGTGCGCTGCGAGGTCAAGGACCATATCGCCCTGGTGACCCTCGACCGGCCGCCGGTCAACGCGATGAACGCCCAACTTCAGCGCGACGTCATGAAGGTCTTCGACGCGCTGGGCGATATGCCGGACGTGCGCGTCGCGGTCCTGACGGGTCAAGGCAAGGTATTCTGCGCCGGCGCCGACATTCGCGCCCGTGCCGAACGGTCCGGCGCGCCGGGGGAGGGGGGGCGGCACAACCGCCGGGCGCGCGAATCCTTCCATGCCATCGTCGAATGCGCGGTTCCCGTCGTCGCGGCGGTCAATGGCGCGGCGCTGGGCGCGGGTCTGGCCCTCGTCGCCTCGGCCGATATCCTGATCGCCTCCGAGAAGGCGGTCCTCGGCCTGCCCGAGATCGATGTCGGCATGCTCGGCGGCGGCCGCCACGCCATGCGCCTGTTCGGCCATTCCCGGACAAGGCGGATGATGTTCACCGGCATGCGCATGGACGGGCCGGAGCTCTATCGCCTGGGGGTGGTCGAGGATTGCGTCGCGCCGGACAAGCTGATGGACCGGGCGATGGAGATCGCCGGCGAGATCGCCTCGAAGAGCCCGGTGGCGATGAAGCTCGCCAAGCAAGCGTTGAACGCGATCGAGTTCATGAGCCTGCGCGACGGCTACCGGTTCGAGCAGAACATGACCGCCGAGCTGTCGAAATACGACGATTCCCGCGAGGCGATGGCGGCCTTCCTGGAGAAGCGCCCGCCCGAGTTCAAGGGGCGCTAGAGCGACGTCACGGCGCCGGTTCTTTGCGTTCTTTCCGCAAATCGTCTTAACTGGTAAGCTAACGTCGGAAATGTCCGCCACGCGGCGGGGACGGCTCTGGCGCCGGCGGCACGGCAAGTTGGCGCGGCAAGTTGGCGCGGAAGAACAAGTTGGGCGCCGAAGTGCAAGTTTGGCGCGGATGTACAAATCCGGCGCGGAAATACAATCGAAAACCTGGCGAAAACCTGGAGGACAACCACATGACGGCAACAGTGAAGAAATTGCATCCGGGCGACGCGCCCGACGGCATGACCGCGGAAGAATGGCAGACCCGCTGCGATCTGGCGGCCGCGTACCGTCTGGCGGCGCTCTACGGCTGGACCGACTTGGCCGGGACGCATTTCTCGGCGCGCATTCCGGGGCCGGAAGATCACTTCCTTCTGAATCCGTTCGGCATGCTGTTCGGCCAGATCACCGCTTCGTCCCTGATCAAGGTCGATTGCGACGGCAACATGATCGGCGAGTCCGACTATCCGTTCAATCCGGCGGGCTTCGTCATCCATTCGGCGATTCACATGAACCGGCCGGAGCTGACCGCGGTTCTGCATACCCACACCCGTGCCGGCGCAGGCGTCTCCAGCCAGAAGCATGGGCTGTTGCCGATCAACCAGAAGCAGCTCACTCTGATGGGCTTCCTCGGCTATCACGACTATGAGGGTGCGGCGCTGAACGAGGACGAGCGCACCCGCATCGTCCGCGATCTGGGCGATGACGGGCGCTGCATGATCCTGCGTAACCACGGGCTGATGACCGTCGGCGAATCCATTGCCGAGGCTTGGGTCTGGATGTACCGGCTGGAAGCCGCCTGCCAATTCCAGATCGACGCCCAGGCGGCCGGCGGAGAGTTCTACGAGCTGTCCGAGGAGACCAAGCAGTACACCATCGACCAGGGCAAGAGGCTGTTTACGTCCGGTGGCATCGCGCCTTGCGGGTTCGAGTGGCCGTCGCTGCTGAGGCAGCTCGACGACGCGGGCGAGGTCTACCGCGTCTGAGTCCGGTCGCGTCCGGCGCCGCGGGACGAATTGTCGGCGCGGCGCCGGACCACATCGCGCGAATCAGGTAAACGCGAGTCAAATAACTAAACGCGAGTCAAATAACGACGAACAAGGAGGAGTTTCCATGAGCGCTCCGGCACGAAAACTTTCCAGTAGTCTCGAAGTGCGGCGCATGTCCTACGCGCTGGGGGCGGAGGTCGTCGATTTCAAGCTCGACCCCGAAATGAGCGACGAGACCGTGGCCGAGCTGCGCCAGGCGCTGCTCGACAATCTGGTGCTCGTTTTTCGGGGGCAGGATCTGTCGCCCGCCGATCATATCGCCGTCAGCCGCCGGTTCGGCGACTGCATGGTGACGCCGGGCCTGGATCGCTGGGTGGACCCGGAATATCCGGAATTGTTCATCGTCACCAACAAGCGCAGTGCCGACGGCACCCTATCCGAGACCCGCCATACGGCGCGCAAATGGCATTCGGACCAGTCCTTCATGGCCGAGCCCTCGATGGGGTCGCTGCTCTATTGCGTGGAGAAGCCGAAGGTTGGCGGCGACACCATGTTCGCCAACATGTACATGGCCTACGACTCCCTCTCGGACACGATGAAGAAGACCCTGGAGGGGCTGCGCGCGATCCACGACTACGACTATTATTCGGCCTTCAAGGACGGCACCCGCGCCGAGTTCACCACGGACGAGATCGCCAAGGTGCCGGCGGTGTCGCATCCGGTGATCCGCACCCATCCCGAGACCGGGCGGAAACTGCTCTATGTCAACGATTCGCTGACCCCGCGCTTCGACGGGATGACCGACGAGGAAAGCCGGCCGCTGCTGGAATTCCTGTTCCGCCATCTCAGCCAGCCGGCCTTCACTTTCCGCCATAAGTGGGAAGTCGGTGATCTGGTGTTCTGGGACAACCGCCCGACCCAGCATATCGCGCCACCGGATTATGATATCGAGAACATGGACGCGCCGGAGAACCACCGCTACATGCGGCGCACCACCATCGCCGGCGACAAGCCCTACTAGGTGCGACGCCGATCGCATCGAAGGGCCGGCCGTCGCGCCGGCCCTTTTCTTTTCGGCGGTCGTTCGGCCGCGCCCTCGACGCGCTTTTCACGGCCCGCATTTGCCCTTAGGCTCGCCCAAGTTTCCGAAGCGAGGGGCCGTCCATGCCGATCAAGAGCCGTATCCGCACCATTCCCGACTATCCCAAGCCGGGGATCATGTTCCGCGACATCACCACCTTGTTGCAGGACCCGGTCGGGTTCCGCCTGACGGTCGACGGGCTCGCCAAGCCGTTCAAGGAGATGCGGATCGACAAGATCGCCGGGGTCGAGGCGCGCGGCTTCATCGTCGGCGGCGCCGTCGCCCAGCAGTTGGACGCCGGCTTCGTCCCGGTGCGCAAGAAAGGCAAGCTGCCCTGGACGACCATCGGCCGCGACTACGAGTTGGAATACGGGACCGACCGGATCGAGGTCCATACCGACGCGATTATCGAGGGCGAGCAGGTCCTGCTGATCGACGACCTGCTCGCGACCGGCGGCACCGCGGCGGCGGCCATCAAGCTGATCGAGGAGGCCGGCGGACAGGTGATCGCCTCCGCCTTCATCGTCGACCTGCCCGATCTGGGCGGCAGCCGATTGCTGCGCGACATGGGGCAGAGCCTTCATATCCTGTGCGAATTCGAGGGCGAGTGAGGCGGCGGCCCGTCGTCCGCAAACGGCGCTAGGATTTCCCCGCCAAGCGGATTAAACTTGTCGCAAAGGACGGCAAGTCCGATGGGGAGGAGGCCCGCCGCCAGGCGTTCGGTCCTCTAGAAATCGATCGGCGCGGTTCGCGCCACACCCTGTGAAGCCCAGCCGGGCGACGCCGCCACAGGGCCGGAGCCGTCATGGCGCCGGCCGCCCGGCCGCGCTTGCGCGGTCCGTAGCGAAACGAGGAGAAAGGCTTCATGACCAAAGGCACAGAGCCGACCATCCGAGGCAAGACGGCGATCGTCGGCATCGGCCAGTCGAAGAAGGTGGGCCGGGTTCCCGGGGTGAGCCCCCTGGCGCTCGCCGCCGAGGCGGCCAACGCGGCGCTCGCCGACGCGGGGATGGAAAAAACGGAGATCGACGCGGTTATCTCGACCCACGCCATGTCGACCTCCTTCCATCGCTTCAGCGTCGCCTTTAGCGAGTATTGGGGCATCGTCCCGACCTATTCCAACAACGTCCAGGTGTCGGGCGCCACCGGCGCGGCGACCCTCAACGAGGCGGCGGCCGCGATCAATGCCGGCTATGCAAAGAACGTCCTGGTCGTCATCGGCGACAGCCTGCTGACCGGCATGACCCCGGACATGGCGCTGCGCTCGATGACCGAAAGCCGCGACCAGCAATACGAGATGCCGTTCGGCATCCCGGTCGCCAACACCTTCGCGATGACCGCGCACCGGCATATGAAGGAATACGGCACCACCCGCGAGCATTTCGCCCATGTCGCGGTGACCCAGCGCAAGCACGCGATCGCCACGCCCGGCGCCCAGATGACCGAGGAGATCACGATCGACGACGTGCTCAACTCGAAGGTGGTGACCACGCCCTATCACAAGCTCGATTGCGCCCTGATTTCCGACGGCGGCGCCGCCTTCATCATTACCTCGGCCGAGCGGGCCAAGGATTGCCCCAAGAAGCCGATCTATCTGCTGGGCGCCGGCGAATGCTTCACCCATGAGCATATCTTCCTGATGCCCGACATCACCACGACCGGCGGCGTCACCTCCAGCCGCCTCGCCTACGAGATGGCCGGGGTCAAGCCGTCCGATTTCGATGTCGCCGGGATCTACGACTGCTTCACCGGCACGGTGGTGATGATGGTCGAGGATCTGGGCTTCTGTAAGAAGGGCGAGGGCGGCCCCTTCATCGCCGACGGCAACATGACCTATGGCGGCGCCATTCCCGCCAACACCCATGGCGGGCTCTTGTCCTACGCCCATATCGGCAATGGCGGCAGCTATTTCCACGCCCAGGAGGTCGTCCGCCAACTGCGCGGCGAATGCGGCCCGCGCCAGGTGGAAGGCGCCGAACTCGGTTTGTATCACGCGCTCGGGGCGGGCTTCGCCTGTGCCGGCACCACGGTTTTGGGAACGGAGGCCACGCTCTAATGTCCAGCTCTGCGATCGATCCTTTCGCCAAGCCGCTGCCCTCTCCCGATCCCGATTCCCAGCCCCTGTGGGACGGGTTCAGGGAAGGCAAGCTCCTGCTCCAGCACTGCGCCGATTGCGGCAACGTGCAATATTATCACGAGTTTTTCTGCCGGAACTGCCAGTCCGAGAATCTGGAGGAACGCGAGGCCAGCGGCCGTGGCAAGGTCCATTCCTTCTCGGTCGTCTATCGGGCGCCGGGGCCGGCCTTCAAGGGCGATACGCCCTACGCGGTCGTCCTGGTCGAGCTGGAGGAGGGGCCGCGGATGATCAGCTCGATGATCGATACCGACCCCAACGATATCGACTTCGAGACCGATGTCGTCTTCACCACCGAGAAGATCAACGACGACATCAGCCTGCCGCGTTTCCGCCTCGCCTAGGGCGCGGCGGCGGGTCCGGCGAGGGAGGTCGGCTATGAGCATCCGGGGCAAGGCGGCGATCGCCGGCGTCGGCCTGTCGAACAAGGTCGGGCGGGTGCCCGGCGTCAGCCCGCTGGCGCTCAGCGCCCAGGCCTGCATGGCCGCGATCGAGGATGCCGGGATCGACAAGACCGAGATCGACGGGGTCATGTCGACCCATTGCTTCTCGGCCGACTTCCATCGCTATTCCATCGCCATCAGCGAATATCTGGGGATACAGCCGACCTTCTCGACCAATATCCAGGTCTCGGGCGGTACCTCGGCGGCGGCGCTGAACCAGGCGGCGGCGGCCATCAATGCCGGGCTGGCCGAGGTGATCCTGTTCACCATCGGCGACAGCATGCTGACCGGCATGACCCCGGACATGGCCCTGCGCGCCATGTCGGAAAGCCGCGACCAGCAATACGAGATGCCCTTCGGCATCCCGGCGTCGAACACCTTCGCCATGACCTGCGCCCGGCATATGCATGTCTACGGCACCACCCGCGCGCAGCTCTCCGAGGTCGCGGTGACCTTCCGCAACCACGCGCTGAACACGCCGGGCGCGCAGATGACCGAGCCGATCACCCATGACGACGTGGCGAATTCGAAGCTGGTCTCGACGCCATACCGCAAGCTGGATTGCGCCCTGATCTCCGACGGCGGCGTGGCCTGGATCATGACCACGCCGGAACGCGCCAAATCGATGCGTAAGAAGCCGATCTATATCCTGGGCGGCGGCGAATGCTACACCCAGGAGCATATCTTCCTGATGGAGGATCTGACGGTGACCGGCGGCGTCACCTCCAGCCGTCTCGCCTACGACATGGCGGGGGTCAAGCCGTCCGACTTCGACGTCGCCGGGATCTATGACTGCTTCACCGGCACCGTCGTGCTGTGCGTCGAGGATCTGGGCTTCTGCAAGAAGGGCGAAGGCGGCCCCTTCATCGCCGACGGCAACCTGACCTATGGCGGCGCGATCCCGACCAATACCCATGGCGGGCTCCTGTCCTTCGCCCATATCGGCAATGGCGGCAGCACGCTGCATTTCATCGAGGTCGTGCGCCAACTGCGCGGCGAATGCGGCGACCGCCAGGTCGCGGGCGCCGAGCTCGGCCTGTTTCACAGCCTGGGCGGCGGCCTGTCCTCGATCGCGACCACCGTGATCGGGACCGAGGCCACCCTTTGATCCCGGCGTCCGCGCACCCGTGACCGACGGCGAGGTCCAGTTCGGCCTGACCGAGGCGGATCT
>Ga0070728_10003173_pt1 | contig 18615 bp, 19 predicted proteins | sample tdDd471_FD_66723 | JGI IMG/M metagenome (GOLD analysis project Ga0070728, IMG submission 66723) | Marine sediment microbial communities from the Atlantic coast under amendment with organic carbon and nitrate - tdDd47.1 | ecosystem: Environmental > Aquatic > Marine > Coastal > Sediment | place... | reverse complement strand
TAAAGGTTTCTCGCTTGGCGGGCTGCTGTGCCTTTGGGTGGAAGGGGACTTCTTCTTCTACTGGCACTTCCTTGTCGACGGGTGTGTTAAGATTAATTTGGAAACTTAAATCCTTCTTCAATACCAAAAATAACAATAGAATGCCCAAACTGATTTTGAACCAGTTTCTTTTTAGGTAGCTAATTATCTGTTGTTTTGGTATCGGGAAGCTTTGCATTGTCTCAAAATTGTTTTAATTGTTGATTATGGGTTAAAAATAAAACAAAAAGTTTGTTAATCCAAATCGAAAATTGTCCAAAAGAAAATTTATCTTTCGACTATAAGTAGCTGAACCTATAAACTCGACACTTTATGGCGGGCTCTTTTTGCGTTATACTGCGTTAGATTTTCTTCAAATAGCTTGGGCTATTATCATCAAATCTGCCTAGTCTAACACAAAAACACCCTCCTCCAAAATTGACGATTATATACATCCAGTTACTTACTATAAAGTTGAGGTAAAACAGCTACATGATTTACTTCAATTTTCATCACAAACGCCAATTGAAAACACCTATGCCAGAACGAAAATACACCTATTACGATTACACGATCAGCCTTTGTCCTACTTGCTTACGGCGGGTAGAAGCCAAAATAATATTCGAAGATGAGAAGGTTTTCATGCTGAAACGATGCCCAGAGCATGGCCGTCAAAAAGTGCTGATTGCGACGGATGTAGAATACTATAAAAACTTAAGGAATTATAATAAGGCTTCGGAATACCCGCTGCGTTTCAACACCAAAACACACTTTGGTTGTCCATACGATTGTGGCTTGTGTACAGATCATGAACAACATTCTTGCCTGAGCTTGATTGAGGTGACCGATCGCTGCAACCTGAGTTGTCCGACCTGTTACGCCTGTTCTTCGCCCACACATGGTCGCCACCGAACGCTGGCTGAAATCGAAAAAATGCTAGATATATTAGTGGCCAATGAAGGGGAACCGGATGTCGTGCAAATTAGTGGGGGAGAACCCACGGTGCATCCTGACTTTTTTGCCATCATGGATTTAGCAAAGGCACGCCCCATCCGCCATTTGATGTTGAATACCAATGGGATTCGTATAGCCAAGGACCTCTCATTTACCCAGCGGTTGGCCACTTATATGCCCGATTTTGAAGTCTATCTACAGTTTGATTCTTTTAAATCAAGTGCACTGATGGCGTTGCGAGGGGAAGACCTATTAGCCACGCGCATGAAGGCCTTGGAACATCTAAATCAATGTAACCTATCCACGACACTGGTCGTTACGCTACAAAAGGGCTTGAATGATGATGAAATAGGCAAAATCATTGATTTTGCCCTGCAGCAGCCCTGTGTACGAGGCATTACCTTTCAACCTACGCAGATCGCCGGCCGGCTTGAACACTTTGACCCCGAGACGGATCGATTGACACCCACAGAGGTAAGGTCTGCGATTTTGGAGCAATCCGATATTTTTGCACCCAATGACTTGTTACCTGTTCCTTGTAACCCGGATGCCTTGACCATGGCTTACGCTTTAAAGATTGACGGGCAGGTCCATCCATTGACACGTTATTTGGACCCGGAGATACTCTTGAATAACAGCCGTAATACGATTGTTTATGAGCAGGATGAAGGTTTACAACAGCAAGTACTAAAGGTTTTCAGTACGGCCAACTCGGTGGATGCCATAGAGGGGGAATTACACGACTTACTCTGCTGTTTGCCGGCGGTCAAAGCACCAGGTCTGGGGTACAACAATCTCTTTAGGATCATCATTATGAATTTTATGGATGCCTACGATTTTGACGTCAGGGCCATTAAGAAAAGCTGTGTACATATCGTGCATCCGGATGGTCGAATTATTCCATTTGAAACCATGAACTTATTTTACCGATCTGCAGAGCAGGAAGCTTATATGCAACAATTGGTAGACGCATCACTTTAAACACCTTTTAATCGACAACTTATGGACAAGACTGGAAAACTGGTCGGTATCAACTTATTTATCCTACTTGTATACGGCGCCATTATAATGGGCATTTTCATGGCTGAATCAGATCCATATGCTGGAGTTGGCTTTGGTATGTTTATGATGATTGCGATTGGTATGCATGCGCTGGTTTTATTGATCATCGGAATTGTGCTTTTGAAACAAAAGAAGAAGGATCGAGGTCGCGCCTTTCTATTAAGTATGTTTATCGTCTTACTGGTGGGCTTCTCAGCTTGTTTCGGTGGTATGAGTGCTTTTGACGGTAATATGATTTAGTTGGCCTGGACTGTAGAAGTTTTCCTGCTTATGGCTCGGGAAACTTCTGAATCTTAATGATTAACAGCGCTGTCTTTACTTATTTCAAAGAAAAGATTCATTGGATACAATTTTTTGCTTCCCTATCGCATTAATAGTAGATAGACATTTATTCCTTCCCAGAACATATATTACATAGTATCCAGATTTCTCCTGCACGCACAAAGCATGCTTGACAGCTATTTATTCCAAAGGTTTCGGTATATGTAATTCCTCGTTCCATGACTTATCAAAATCTAGTTTAGACTTGACTTCTATTGTTTTCAATCTAGGTTTAAACCCATAGAAACTTCTCCCCGGTTATTTGACAGGTATAAACATTCCATTTTTCACCATTAAATAACCATCCCTATGTTGCGTTATCTAACACTAGTTGTTTTACTTACATTTACCCACCAACTATTGGCCCAGAAGAGTTCAGAACTTGGCATTTTGGCGGGCTTATCTACTTACCAAGGTGATTTATCACCCGACCCCTTTGCAGCCAGCGATGTGCATGTTGTAGCGGGGCTTTCCTATCGACAATTTTTTACGCCTAAGTACGCTTTTAAAATTGCGGGTGCTTTCACGCAAATTAGTGGCAGCGATATGCCTTATGCTGCACGTGAAGACCGCGGATTAGATATGAAAGCCAATCTGCTTGAATTCTCAGTGAATGCAGAGTGGCACTTTCTGGGGTCTAGTCGCTTTAATAATGTAGGGGCTTTCAGCCGTCAATTTTCTCCTTACATCTCATTGGGGATGGGCGTAGCCAGGGCCAATGCGGAGGTAGGCTATGCCGGCTCAGCTGGGAAAATTAAAGAAGAAAATGATATGTCGACTTTCTTCATTGTACCCATCAATGTAGGTATCCGCTTTGAGATGTCTTCGGCGCTTAGTTTAACTTTGGATGTCGGTACACGACCCGTTTTTTCTGATTATTTGGATGGAGTGAGTGAAATGGGAGCGAAGGAAACGAGAGATTGGTATACCCTGGTCGGAGCAACTGTCTTGTATACTTTTAAGGCAGATTCGGATGGTAATTACTAGCCGGTGAAGTACTGTGAGCCTGTTTTGGCCCCTGTGATAAAGATCACTGACCCAAATGATTTTTGTCACTTCCGTCCGGTTCTTTTTGATCTAGATTTGTATCAACTATTAATCAAAAAGAATTTAGACATGATCAAGATGAATATGTTTTCTCTAGGAATCGGCGGTGTAGTAGTACGTTTTTTCCTCATGATGACCATCATCATTGTAGGTGTATTTGCTGGCATGCCTTGGTTGACTGTATTGGGTTTACCTATCTTCTTAAGCGCTTTGCTAGGCGTAAGTTTTAGCAATCCTGTGAAGGCAGAAGCAAAAACGGGAAGAATCCAAGTGCATAAAGAGAATCAGATCAAAAAAGCCAGTTAATTGTGGCTACTTAAGCGATACAACCCAGCTAGGCCTTTAAGCGTAGCGGGGGCAAAATGATCACTAGGGCACTCTAGCTTTAGTGATCATTTTTTTATCCATTTAGGTATACTTATGAAGGGTCAGTAATTTCTCAAGTGAAGGCGGAAATGTGAAATTGGAAGCCTGCCTGGCTTTTCGCCAGAACAGACAGGGCGGAACCTCGGTTGGGCTAGGCTAGTTTTCCAAGTTGTTTGTTCTGGCAAACGCCAGGCAGGCTTCCCCCTTCCGATTTCCGCTTTTTCAATCTCGTATGGCTCATTTCTGTTACATTTTTAGACGTGAACACCTTACATGAGATCGCTGATGAGGGGCGTATGTTCATTGCAGAGCCTTCCTAATTAGGCATCAAGGCTAATTTATCAGCATTTAAGATAGAAATTGTACCTCCTTCAATTTTGATTAAGCCTTCATTTTTGAAATCGGTGAGGGTACGAATGACACTTTCCTTCGCCGTTCCCACCATGCTAGCCAAATCATCTCGGAGAATAGAAATTCCTTCTTTGGCAAAACGCTCCTGTAAAACCAGCAGTGATTCAGCCACTCTCTTTCTAATGGAGTTGTAGGCCAAGCTAAGCAATTGCTCCTCCTGGTCTTCCATATTATCAGCAAGCATCTTAATGAATCGAGCCGAAAAGTCTCGATTGTTGTACAAGAGGGCAAAGAAATCTTCTTTGGGAATGAGATTCACCTCTGTTTCTTCCAGGGCGCTCGCGCTTTCATGGTATTTATCTTTTCTGATAAGTGCCTGATAACCCAGGAATTCCCCTGCTTTATGAATCTTGATGATATATTCTTTTCCAACATCATTGGTTTTGAACGTTTTTACCTTTCCACTAGCGATGAAGTAGAGTCGTTTGGCATATTGTCCCTCCTCATAGATGAGGTCTTTTTTTCTAAAGCGTTGCAAATCTCTATTTTCCGAAAGCTTATTCAATTCCTGCTGCCCCCGAGCTTCACTGATAAAACTATTGAGTCCGGCTGGCGTTCCATCAAAGCTTTTCTTGATTCGTTCACTTTTTTTAAGCCGCATTTCAAGTGCATCGAGCAATTCTACATCATCGAAAGGCTTGGTGATGTAATCATCTGCCCCTAGGTTCATTCCTTTCCGAAAATCATCTTTTTCGGCTTTGGCCGTCAGAAATACGAAGGGAATATCAGCGGTCTGAGGATTTTGATCCAGGATGCGAAGCACACCAAAGCCATCCAATTCTGGCATCATGACATCGCAAAGAATGATATCTGGCTGGGCCGTTCGGGCTTGTTGCACTCCGACTTTTCCATTTTCTGCGGTGTATACTTCATAGCCTGAGAGTTCTAAGATTTCGGCTAGGTTTTCCCTGACCTCTAGGTTGTCTTCTATGACTAGCACTTTTTTCATGAGGTATAATGTGTTGGAAATTTAATATGAAACTGGGTTCCCTTTCCTTCTTCACTTTCAAAATGAATACTACCGTGTAGTAATTCGACATAGCTTCTCACAATGTTCAAGCCTAAGCCAGTGCCCTGAATATTGATGGCGTTGGAGGCCCGGAAAAAACGGGTAAAAAGGTGTTTTTGATCCGCCATGGGAATACCCATTCCTTGATCTATAATGTCGATCATTATGAAGCCATTTTTGTAACGAGTATGACACTGAATAATACTATCTCCTGGCGAATACTTGATGGCGTTGGAAATCAAGTTAAATAATATATTCTTAATCAACTGTTTGTCTAAGTATACTTCTTGATCCACTGCTAATACCTCGTGATCAAGCTTTTGGTCTTTTTTTAATAGCGGCCAGACTTCTTCGAAAATGGATTGGCAAAAGCCATTAAACATAAAAGTTTCAGGTAGCACATTGATCCGCCCCTCTTCTAGTTTGCTGAGTGATAAGAAATCGTTTAATATGCTGGTCAGGTTATTGACCATTGACTTGATCCTGTCGATATGTTTTTGTCGCTTATCTTGTTGTTCCCCACTCGTGTATTTCCCAATCAAGGATGCGGAAGAAAGAATGGTACTCAATGGTGTTCTGAATTCATGTGAAGCCATGGATACAAAACGAGATTTAAGTTCATTCAACTCCTTTTCTTTCTCGAGCGCAGTCTTTAGCTCTTTCTGGCTTTCAATCAGTGCCTCTTCAATTTTCTTTCGCTCTGTAATTTCAATTTTCAACTGCTTATTAGTCGAAAGGAGTTTGTTTACGACCTTCGATAGTTCTTCGGTTCGTTTGACTACTTTATCCTCCAGTTCTTCATTCAGGGTCTGTATGGCGTGTTCGATTTCCTTTTGTTGGGTAAGATCATGAATGAGGCCGACGTAATAAACCTGTTCATTTAGGCTGATTTCACTTACCGACAACATGATCGGGAAAAAGTGTCCATCTTTATGCATCGCTGGTACTTCTCGCCCCATGCCAATGATCTTTGGCACTTGGGTAGTATGGTAGCGGTGCATATAGTCATCATGCTTAGCTTCATGGGGAGGCCCCATTAGAATACTGATATTCTGCCCTTCTATGGCAGCTATTTCGTGTCCGAATAGGTGAGCAGTAGCTGGATTAACGAGCTGAATGATCCCTTTTTTATCAATAATTACGATGGAATCTACGGCGGATTCAAAGATGGCTTTAAATTGATCTTGGCTGTAAAGGAGCTCTTTTTCTTTTTCTCTAATATCGGTGATATCGTGAATGATTCCAGCGAAAATATTTCTGTTTTCTAATTTTATTTCACTGATACTCAGGAAAAAAGGGAAGATGCTACCGTCTTTTTTTTGACCCTTAACTTCTCGCCCTATCCCGATGATTTTGGGTTTTTGGGTGTCCTGATAATGTTGGATATAACCATCGTGTTCCTGCCGATACGGCGATGGCATCAACATCTTAATGTTTTGCCCAATCACCTCTTCCGGCAGGTAATCAAATAGCTTAGCGGCAGCAGGATTGATTGCTTCCACGACCCCTTTGGCATCTATCGTGATGATTCCATCAATAGCATCAGCAAAGATGGCCTCAAGTATCTTGTTGGCCTCTCCAGGATGGCCTGTTTTAATGTATCTATTCAAGATTGGTTGCACTTTTCCACAAGGTATTTTAAGGGTGCGGGAAACTCATTGAGCATTGTCATAAAGAAGAGTGATAAAAGTCATTATTTGTCTGCATCAAATCCAGGATATTGGCATTATAATTCACATTTATAAATATTTAATCTGCCTTATTATGAATATCCTAGCACCAGTTTCTACGATTATGACCAAGGATTTGATCACCGTTAATCCTAAAGATAGCTTAAAGGTAGTAAAAGAAATCTTTGATAGTAAACGTCTACACCATATTCCAGTGGTTCGATATAAAAAAATAGTGGGAATTATCAGTAAATCTGATGTGCTCTATTTTATGAAGGGAGCGAACCCCGAAAAAGAGAAATCCCGGAATGAGAAGTTGCTTGAAAAGTATACCGCAGAAGAGATCATGACCACAGGAATGGCTAAGCTAGAAAGTGATGATCGAATAAATGTAGCCCTTGAGGTATTTAAAGAAAACCTTTTTCACGCGATTCCAGTAGTGGACAATGACGAGCTTTGTGGCATTGTTACTACTTATGATATTATCAAGGCATTGAGTGAAGATAAGGTGAATATAAATTAATCCAAATGAATTTAATCCAATTGATTGGCGTAGGGGATAACAACTACAATAATCTAAAAGAGAATATTGCAGCCTTGTTGTCAAATCAAGTTTCTAAGAAAGATGTAATCTTGGAAGAGGTTAATGATATTGAGACGATTATGGAATTTAACCTCAACTCCATTCCAGCCCTGGCAGTCAATGGTAGAGTTGTATTTGAGCAGAATGCAAGCCTGCTTACTAAAGAGAAGCTTCGTGAAATTATTGCCCCTTACATTCGAAGAGTGAATATGAAGAATATTTTGATACCGACGGATTTTTCGGAAGTAGCTGGGGCTGCCTTCGATTTCGCCTATAGCCTAGCAAAAGCCAATAAAGGAAGCCTGAAGGTTATTCATGTGAGTCATCCTTCCTTTGATACGGCCAATCCAATGGGAACCTATGTCCCTGGCAGCTTTGAAGGCATCAAGCGGGACCAACTCGCTCAGTTCTTAACTAGGCTACCTACCGAAAAACAAGCGCAAGCGGAAACTCATGTGGTGTCTTTGGCTAGCGAGGTGGTAATCGGCTTTGCTAGCGAAGAGATCATCCGGTATTCGAAAGAAGCGAATGTAGACATGATAGTGATGGGCACTACGGGAGAAGGCGGCTTTTTGAATAAGTTGGTGGGTAGCGTTTCTTCACGTGTAGCTCAACAAGCTTGGTGTCCCGTCATGTTGATTCCAAAAGGTCACAAGAAGACTGGTTTCAATAACATACTGTACGCCAGTAATCATCAGGCCATCGATGAGGTGATGATTAGAGAGATGATTGACTTTGCCTTACTAAATGAGTCGAATATTCATTTGCTACATGTGAAAGAGAATGTTAAAGCTAATTTCAAAGTCATTCAACAAGCATTTGAACAAATTGCCCTTAACTCAGCCCCTAACCTAAGTTACCAATATACAGTAGTAGAAAGTAAATCTGCGTACCAAGGTATTCAGCAATATATCCAAGAGAATGATATCGACCTACTATCTGTGGTGACGGCTCATCGAGGCTTTGTCGAAGACCTGTTTCACAAGAGTTTAACCAAGCAATTGGTTTTTAACCTTAACATTCCACTGCTGGTAATGCATTGGGATCAATAAGAATAAGTCTTCGAGTTCTGGCATTCCAAAGGTCCTTCCTTCGGGAAGTATCGGAATGCCAATTCGATAAAGAATGGATACACTTTAAACAAAGGTTCATGAAAAATATATTAGTACCTACTGACTTTTCAGACAATGCTTCTAATGCCTTATCCTTCGCGGTGGCCATCGCCAATCGCTTTGGTAGTCATATTACTTTGTTTTATGCTTACCAAGTCTATCGGCCTACTGGCGCACTCGTATCAGTAGAACGTCATATCCGGGAGGATGCGGATACTGATATGGAACAGCTATTGGCTAAAACCCGGCCGCAATTGATGAATGGTGCAACCGTAGAAGGTCTAGCACATAAAGGAAAGATTATTGAGAGCCTGGTGAAAAAAGCTGACCAGGGAGGCTCCGACCTTATTGTTATGGGAACGCAAGGAGCTACGGGCTTAAAAGGGGTATTTATGGGGAGTACAACCAATGGGGTGATACGCAATACCAAAACCCCGGTCTTGGCTATTCCGAATGGCTGTAGGTTTGCAGCTTTTCGACATATCGCTCTGGCTATGGATAGCCGGGAACTAGGCACCAGTACAACTTTGAAACCTTTGGTTGAATTAGTTAAAGCCTATGAGACCAAGTTATCTGTCTATCACAAGACAGAAGGGGAGGAGGACCAAGGAGTCGATCCGGCCTTAGCTTATTGGTTAGAAGGAATTGAATATGCGCACCACTTTGATTTTAGCGATGAAAGCGTTAATGAGAGTATTAGTGCTTATCTAGAAGATTATGATATTGATTTATTGTGTATGATCCATCATAAGCGGGGTTTCTTAGAAGGACTTTTCCATAAAAGTGTAACGCGAAAAGAGGCTTTTACCACTGACTTGCCCTTGCTAGTATTACAGGATGCACAATAGCCTTTATTCTAAAATAAGGTATAGCATATTAAATATGGAACTTTAGCCCAACGATGATCATTCCTGATTATCTGTTGGGCTTTTTACAGCATGTTTGGAGTTGCACTATCTAGTTTGCACCAGCTTCGACCAAAATGATAGCTGGGGGTTAGAAGGAAACCCGCCACACCAGCACTGGGCCATAGGCTCTATGTCCATGTACTTAAGATTCAGGAATAAGTAATAAGGGAAGATGCGTTTTGTACGCCATTTTCTTGGTATTGCTTTTCCGCCAATACTGTTCGAGCTTACTGCGTTTTGGAATCATCATCGCCAGTAGGTCGATACGGTGCTTGTCTACAAACAAGTCGAGTCCTTTTTCCACCTTTGGCTCGCGTATCATATTGACGTTTTGAGTGGGAGAATTGCTAGCTGACAATTGCCAAATTTCCTCTTTATTATCAAATAGATCGTAAGGCATAGTATTAACATATACCTGCTTGATTTCCGCCTGTAGCTGCTTGGCTAAAGCCGATAAGTAGCTCAGGACTGGTGGTTCGCTGCCCGTGATCGCCGTGGCGAAGGCAATTTGTTTGATGGGATGAAAGGCGCAGCCTTCAGGTATGACCAAGATGGGAAGCGTACTTTTTTCGATCAGCTGGGTCGTCACACTACCGAGCAAATGATCCCAAATGTTGTGTTTCTTTCGGGTGCCGATCACAATTAGATCTGCCCCCATTTTTTTGCTAGCATTCAGGATTTCGGGTACAATTTCACCGAAATGCGTTTCGCATTCCAAGTTCTTGATGCGAGTAAGCGCTTCGTCCTGGTGGTCTGGATACGGCGTAGTAAATCGTTTCAGGTGCTGTTCTATCGCATTCTTTTTGTCTTGTTTAAACTGCTTTACAAAGGAAGCAGAAAGCGTTTCCTCGTAGTGGGGAGGTGTGGCCACATGGAGGGCTTTTATATCATTCAAAAAGGATAAACTAAGCCACTCTGCATACTCAAAACCATAGCGTGCAGCTGGAGAAAAGTCGATGGGCACTAGTATTTTTTTCATCTTATCTGATTTTAATCTCCACGAAATTACGACAAGTCTATCCTGTTCAGATTGATAAAAATCATCAAACCATCTGATATGGATCACCCCGAAGCCATCGAAAAGCCTGTTATTTTGAAGGTATAGAAATTCAATTTCACTCATTAAAAAAACAACAGAGATGAAACGATTTTTGCTTTTATTGATAGGTTTCTTTTTAGTGAGTGCTTGTCAAACCAAGGATTTGCAAAAAGACATGATCCAATTTGATAAGGCTTATATCCCCTTGCTTTATCACGTTTATCATCATCATGCACCTGCCGCCAAGCAAGCTGTTTTTAGCTTGGCTTTTGAATGGCAAAAATTCAATCAGAAATACCAACGACATGTTCCTGGTAGTGTGGATTGGACCGAAACGTTTCGAATGGTGGACGGTTGGTTGCAAGATGCGTTTGTGGCAGTGGATGCCAATCAATGGGACTTGGCCCTGGTGCAGTTGGATCATGTAAGATTCGAATGGATGGAATTAAGGATGCGTCATCGCATACCTTACTATCTAGATAATATTTGGGAATTTCAAATGGCCTATGATTTGGTCATTGAGGTAGCCAGAGATCCTTACCTCTGTCTTTTAGAATGGCAGGAGTTTGAAGAATTGGTAACTGATTTAAATAATTTATGGTACCCTGTCGAGAACGATAGACCAGAGGTGGCGATATGGGGTTGGGATCAGGCTACATTTGAAAACTTCGAGGCTGATAGACGTATCATCGCTCAATGTTTGGCTGACTTTACGGCCAGTGTTGAATGCGCCGATCGGGAGAATCTAGCATTGGATTGCGAAGATATCAATCCTGCCCTGTGGCGAATATTAGGTCAGTTGGGTGGACTCAGCGATGGCGCAGAAAAATTTGTAAACATTCAATAATCATACATTATGAATCCTAGTAATCCTATTTCTACCATTATGAGTACGGAGCTTATTACAGTTAAACCTACCGATAAGCTGACCTTCATAGAAGGTAAGTTTAAGACTTATCCGATTCACCATTTACCGGTTGTGGGAGACGATTACGCTATTGTTGGTATTATTAGTAAGACCGATATGTTACACACTGCTCGTATTATCGAACAGGATACGAGCGGTAAGACCTATATAAAAAAGGTTTACGATAGTTGGACCGCAGAAAGAATTATGACTCCCAGACCACTTTTTTTGGATCCTGATGATACGATTGGCCTAGTAGCAGATATCTTTTTACAGAATAAGTTTCATGCCATCCCAGTGGTAGAAGACGATAAATTGGTGGGTATCGTGACCAGTCATGACTTGCTCCGCTATGCTTATGAAAAGATTACGTTCCCAGACTTAGACGAATAGATAAACATTGCTATTCTCCATTTGGAATCACCTCTTAAATGCAAGTATATGTTAGCCAATAATTTGTTATCAACTATTATGACGGAAGACGTTATTTACGTGCTGCCTAATGATACACTCGATAAAGTGCAGGATATCTTTAATCGCAATAATATCCATCATATACCAGTGGTCAATACGGAGATGGAAGTGGTAGGGATAATCAGTAAGTCTGACTATTTGCTACTGTGCGATCACTTGACACTTTTTAGGAAAGAATTGAATGAGCAAAACAACTTGCGATTTTTCCAATCCTTGTTGGTCGAAGAAGTGATGACCAAGCAGGTGGCCAAGCTCAGAAAACAGGATACGATACATATGGCAGCGGCTTTCTTCCGAGAAAATCTATTTCATGCTATACCCATAATCGATGACGAGAATAAACTGGTAGGGATTGTCAGTACACATGATTTGTTGAATTATGCTTTTAGAGATCCTGTATTATCGCTTGATGAGGGTTAAATAAACTTAAGATGCCTTGAAATTTTTGCATAGGGCTTCTAGTTGCTTTTCATTACCTAAAACAATAAAACTAGTGCCCTCACTAAAGATAGTATCCGGGGATGGATTGACGGAGTATTTGCCTATGGCATTCCTAAATCCAATAATATTTGAACCTGTCAATTCGCGAATTTTCAACTCTCTAATCGATTTGCCTTTTAGTCCATTAGGTAAGTCATCATAAGTGATTTCTTCAAATCCAATGTCTGATTCATATTCATTGGTGATAAAGGAGAAGAAATCTACTGCACCAGGCTTACTGACTAAGGTAGCCATATAGAAGCCCCCGATCTGTTCGGGCATGATGACGTGATCTGCCCCAGCCATCCGCAGCTTACTTTCCGTTTTGGGATTGAGGGATCGACTGATGATATTTATCTTGGGATTGAGCTGTCGGGCAGATAGTACGGTAAATACATTTTCTGTGTCATCTCCGAGGGCCGAAATGAGTGCTTTGGCTTTTTCGATGCCTGCCAACAATAAGATATCATCATGCGTCGTATCTCCTTCCACATAGAGGAGTTTATCTTCTCTTTCTTGAATCTCTGCAATTTTCTTTTCCTCTTTTTCGATTACGATAAAATCAATATCGTGGTGAAGGAAGTTTTCCACCACTTCTTTGCCGTACTTGCCGTATCCACAAAGAATGATATGATCTTTCATTTTGCTAATTTGCTGTTCGATAAAACTAATGTGCATTTTTCGGAAAAATTCGCCATGCGCTACATAGCTGGTAAAGGCAGATAAAGCGTAGGCAAAGATACCCAGGTTTACAATAATATAGATGGCCGTGAATAACTGTCCATTGGCACTTAGGGGTTTAACTTCGGTGTAACCTACGGTGGCAATGGTAATGGCGGTCATGTAGAAGGCTTGTAAAAACGAATAGCCTTCGATGTTCATGAAGCCTACAATACCTATCAAAAAAGAGAGCAGTACAAGGTAAAGCGCTACCCGTAGACTAAGGTAGGAATTGGTTAAAGTGTACCAGTTGAAAAAGTTATTTTGCCAAATTCGCTTCATCAAGGGCAAGATAACTTTTTCCATTTATACCTGCTACAATGTCACCCAGTAACTTCGGATTTTGAGCGGAAGGGCTTGGTTTATCGAGGAAATAAGCCCAGAAGTAGCATGCACTAGCTTGTACTTTACCAGGTGAAAGGCTAACTAATAATCGATACTCAAAACCGGGAGGTTCGAATGATTGACTAGCGCTTCTACATTACTCCCGGCAAAGATTCTTTTCATCGGGTGCCGCTGATGATTGGAAATGCAAACTAGGCTAGCCCCGATTTCTTCAGATAGGGCCCGAATACCTTGATCTATGGTATAAGCGCTAAAATAATGGGTTTGACATTCAAAAGGCTTGGCTAGCACTTTCCACTCCTCCAATATTTCCTTGGTATGAACGTAGGGCAAGCCAAAGAAAGGATCATTATTGATGTAGACGATGTGGATCTCTGGTAAGAAGTGTTTTACAAAATCCTTGAAGCGAGCAAAGGCTTCTTTTTCATCTTGGTTTAAATTGGTGGCGAATACTACCTTTTCAAAATTTAGATCGGCTAATTTATCCTTGATGACCAAGACGGGAACGTGTACCTTTCGAACTACTTTTTGCGTATTAGATCCAATGAGATACTCGCTTCTCCCACTTGCCCCATGTGAGCCCATTACCACTAGATCGATTCCCACCTGGGCCGTATAATCGGCTACTTCCTTTGGGAGTTTACCTGTACTGATCTTGGTGGTAAAAGATAAACTTGGATATTCCTTTACTGTCCCGGCAAATAATGTTTCTGCATTCTTGATAGCCTGCGCTCTTTCCTGTTGGGCCGTTGTATCCGTTTTTTGCCATCCTTTTTGAGGTGGTAAGCAGTGCAAAAGATGGACTTGGGTATTGAAGCGTTCAGCGAGTTTAATTCCTGCATCTACCGCAAAATCTGCACAAGCTGAAAAGTCTGTTGGAATAAGTATGTTTTTCATGTCTTCGAGTATTAGATAGTAGTGCCAAAACTGTTCTAAGAACTGCAATATAAGCAGTAACTTTTGTCGATCACTATACTAGCTGGATATTGTTGCTGTACCTAGCCTATTTCAAGACTTTTTGTTCTTGAGTGAGGGCCGAAGTGTTTAGAAAACAGGGTCCTATCAGTAAATGATATGACCCTGCACAACTCCTAAAAAACTTGGCTATGAATAATAGACTTTATTCTACAATAAATGCACTGTTACAGCGGGCCTACATCCGTCCTCAGTTGCTTACTCCTCCTGGCGGCTCAACAGCAGCTTGTTCCTGTTACAGCTAGTTAACTGGCATCAGTAGTTGCCCTCGCACCCCTGTTGTTTTGTTCGGTCAAAGTCCATTCATCCGTTGAGGTAGTCTGGAGCCAGATATCGCCTGACTTTCGAAAAACCTGTACGTTGAGGCCATATTGCTCAAAGAATAATTGTTCGAGGGTTTTAACTTTAAGGTGACCATTAATACTCAAGTCACCTGATTTGTGGATTCGTCTAACCGTACCGATTTCTGCTGTGGCCGGTAATAATTCTTGGTTGGTAGAGCCCGTGCCGACTTGGTGCGGAGCACTATAAAATTCCAACTTCAATGCAGGAAATTTCTCCTGAAATTCCAGCTGAATATCTGCTAGTCTTTTTTCATCCGTAATAATCATAAGTCTATATTTTGTTGGATTCTATTTGACGACTAATGTAGCTAGGGTCTCATTTTGAGTCAATATCCGTTCTGTAACACTACCCATCAAGAGACGTTCAAGCGTCGAGTGCCCTTTCGCACCCATCACGATCAAGTCGAATTTTTCTTGTTGGGCAAACTGGAGGATATAGTGTGCTAAACCAGGCCCTTTCCGCTCCACGAGGACAGTGGGAATGTCCTGTTGGTCTTTGGGCGCATAGGCACTCAAAAAGTTCTGAAAGGCTTCTTTCCGGCTCTCCACTATCCAATTTCTGAACTGCTCAGGGCTTCTGCCTACATCATAGGAACTGAAGTTGGGAAGATCGAATACGTTGAGACAAACGACCTCTACCTTATCTTCCATTTGACGTTTCAAGGATAGTGCCGTCTGGAAAGCTTTTACGGAATTGGGAGAGAAATCGATAGGAACCAGGACTTTAGAGATTTTCACCGCTGCTCCTTCTGGTACAACTAGGGCATTTCCCTTTGCCTGCCTAGCCAGGTTCTTGGCTAGAATCCCATGCTCCTGTGGCCGGGCTTTTTGACCAATGATAACAAGATCGGCCTTGCGCTCTTCGGCTACCTCTAGCAGCTCCTTCATCGGGTGTCCCTCCCGTGCTTCATAACTAGGTACCAGCTGTTGACCTTGGAACTGCTCATTGATTTTCTTTTCCAAATTTTGTTGTATACTCTCTTTGATATTAAACCTACTGCCTAAATCTTCATAGAAAGACTTCAACAATTGTGGCGCTGGAATAACATGCACAAAATGAGTCGCTGCGGTAGGGATTTGGTGTGTGATGTATTGACTAAAGGCCAGAACCTTTTCGTCCGTCTGACCAAACTCTAATCCGATCACTGCCTGCTGGATAGTCATGGCTTCAATCGCTGTAGGTGATTTTATGGCTATGGTATCTTTCATAGTTTAGTCGCTTTAAGTAATTATTAATTACTCCAAATGTATAGGAGAATCCCTAGATCCATAATGACCTTTATCAGTACTGCAACTGACTTTAATCAGGATGAAAACGAGGAGAGAAACTTAAATTTGAATAGCGTAAAACCTGTCCTTTTAATTTAATAAGTGCCTTATGTTCTATCCTAACGAAATGATTGCCCCAAGAAAAACTAATCCTCCAAGACGAAGATTGATACCGAAAAAAGGAGCCATTTTATTGGATGTGCGAAGCTTGCCGGAATATGCCGAGGGGCATGCCAAAGATGCCATCCTCATTCCTATTGAAGATTTAGGTTTTTTCAAAGAGGTCATCAAAGGTTGGAGACGACCCATTATGACTTGCTCTGGTGATGGGGTGAGGAGCAGAAAAGCGGTAAATCGCTTGCGGAAAGATGGGATTCCTGCCTTTGATGGTGGAAGATGGGAGGCATGGAAATAAACTTTTACTAGCTACGAAAGACTTCAGCAGTTTCCTCAGTCATGACTGTAAAAACTGCTGAAGTAGAACTTCTTGCTATACCGCCTGACTAAACAGCGCCCCTTCCGGTCGCTTATCCCAATACCTAGCATCCAAGGGTTGACAAATATTGCGAATAAAGGGAAGTCCCTTTTGGGTAACTTTCAATCGGTTAGGAGCCAATGAAATGAGCCCATCCTTTTCCAATTCCTCCATGCGTTCAATTCCTGCGAATAGCGCATTTGACTGTTGGCTAGGATGCGCCCAGTCGGTTTCATGCCGACACATCAAGTTGAGTATATGCTGTCGAATATTTTCATCTTCAGTGGTTAAGGAATGCCCCCTAAAGAAGGGGAATTCGCCACGTTCCACCCTAGCTTTATAGTCGGCGATTTTCTTTTCATTCTGCACAAACCCATCCCAGCTATCACTGATAGCCGAAGCGCCCAGACCAATACTCAAACGCGTTGTATGTGGGGTGTAGCCCATGAAATTGCGATGCAAGGTACCTGCCTGATAGGACTGATACAGATCATCTTCGGGCAAAGCAAAATGGTCCATCCCTATTTCTGCATAGCCGGCCTCTTCCAGTAGTTGACGGCCCAATTCATACAAGGCTCTTTTCTCCTCGCCAAGTGGCAAATCCTTTTCAGAGTAGGCCCGTTGACTAGGCTTGATCCAAGGAACATGAGCATAGCTATAAAAAGCGATACGATCAGGCCGCATCCGTTCTACCTTTTTGATGGTACTGCGAATCGCCGACTTATCCTGCAGTGGGAGTCCAAAGATGAGATCAAAATTGATTGAATCATAGCCTAAGGCCCTTGCCTGCTGTGTTACCATTTCTACTTGCTCCTCCGTCTGCTGGCGATTGATAATCTCCAAAATGATCGGGGAAAAGTCCTGTACCCCAATACTGATTCGCCTAAACCCGATTCGATAAAGGGTTTCCAGGTGTTCAAAGGTGGTACTCGAAGGGTGAGCTTCAAAACTAAAGCTAGCGTCATCGGGTACGACGGCCTGTCGGGTGATACTGGTGATTAGCCGTTCCAGTTCTTCGGGTGAAAAGAAGGTGGGAGTACCACCACCCAGATGCAGCTCTTTGAGGGTAGGTGGTTGGTCAAAAAGCGCCAGGTACATGCTCCACTCTTGGATTAAGGTGTCAATATAAGGGGCTTCTACCTGATGGTTTTTAGTGATGTGCTTATTGCACCCACAATAGGTGCATAGCTTTTCACAATAGGGAAGGTGAATATATAGGCTAATCCCGTCATCCTGGTCAAAACTCGCTTTGACCTTGTTTTTCCATGCTACTTCTCCCGGCGTACTATCCCAGTACGGGACGGTAGGGTAGCTGGTATAACGTGGAACGGGAACATCGTATTTGCGTAATAATAAAGTATCCATGGCTGCAAAATTAAGGGAGTGAGCAAGGGCTAAGGGTGACGAAAATCACCTTCAACTTTGATTTTTGGCATGCTGCCGCGAGCAAAAGAGATGGAATTTTACGGCATGGAAATGGTACCAGAAATTGAAACTGCCACCAGCTGCTACCATTGTGGTGAAAACTGTGATGCTGAGCTGGTTAAATTAGAAGAAAAGACATTCTGTTGTGAAGGTTGTAAGATGGTATTTGAGATTCTACAAGAGAATGATCTTTGTACCTATTACGATTTGGAGAATAACCCCGGACTGAGCCTGAAGGGGAAACGTACCACTACTTACGCCTATTTGGAAGAAAAAGAAGTGCAAGAAAAATTGCTCACTTTTAGCAATGGTCACCTGTCTAAGGTCAGCCTGCACTTACCTCAGATCCATTGTAGTTCTTGTATTTGGTTGCTAGAGAATCTATATAAATTACATCCAGGGATCACGCAATCGCAAGTCAATTTCCCCAAGAAAACGATATATCTCACCTTTGAGCAGGAGCAAACTAGCCTGAGAAAAATCGTCGAGTTATTGGCGAGTATTGGTTATGCTCCGACCATTAATTACAGCCAGTTAGAGTCGAAGGAGCAAGTGAACAAGGATCACAGCTTGACCTATAAGTTGGGCGTGACTGGCTTCCTTTTTGGGAACATCATGTTGATCAGTTTTCCAGAATATTTAGGCTTGCAAGCGTCCGTTTATGCCACCTGGTTTGGGTATTTGAATATAGCGATGGCCTT
>Ga0070728_10003167_pt1 | contig 18637 bp, 18 predicted proteins | sample tdDd471_FD_66723 | JGI IMG/M metagenome (GOLD analysis project Ga0070728, IMG submission 66723) | Marine sediment microbial communities from the Atlantic coast under amendment with organic carbon and nitrate - tdDd47.1 | ecosystem: Environmental > Aquatic > Marine > Coastal > Sediment | place... | reverse complement strand
TTGCGGACGTACAGCTCGACCAGGGTGGCCGGGTCCGGGCACTCGACGGCGCCGTCCATGTAGGCCTCGGCGAACGCCAGGTCGCCGCCCAGCATGAAGCGTCGCACCGCCGCCGGCTCGTTCAGCCGCAGCGTCGCCTGGGGGCCGTCGAGCGTGCCTTCGAAATGCGCCGTCCGGCCGTCCGCCAGGATTACCGTCAGCCGGCCGACCGCGATCCCGGAGAGCAATCGGAAGGCGGCGCGGGTCCAGCGGTCCAGGCCGTCCCAGCGCTGCGCCGCGGCCTTCGGTTCCTGTGGTATCGGGTACTCGCCGTTCGATGTCGCGAGGATCGGTCTCATGGCATCTCCGGTCGGACGGTTGCGTGGGCGAGATCCTGGCCGAGCGACACCGGGGCTTCCGGCGGCTCGGGGCGGGGATGGAACGGCGCGCCCTTCAGCCACAGCTTCAGGGCCTCCCAATGGATTCCGGCCGTCACCTTGGCGGTGATCCAGGGATGGGTCGCCAGGCTGGCCAGCAGGCTCGTGTCGGTGAGCTCGCGGCGCGCGCCGGTCTGGGTCGCGACCAGCCGGTCGGCGCCGTCCGGCCCGACCAGGCGGATCAGCACCCGCAGCCGGTCGCCGGGCTCGTCCAGGCGGAACCGGTAGCCGCCCTCGATCGGCAGGAACGGCGAGACGTGGAAGCGCTTGGCGACGCCCTGGATCAGCGGGGTGCCGGGCCGGCGGTCGGGGGCGGCGCGGATCACGTAGCCGTGCTGGTCGCCGAACGTGTTCTTGACCTCGTACAGCACCCCGGCCAGCCGGCCGGCCGGGTCGTAGCCCCAGTAGATCGTCAGCGGGTTGAACACGTAGCCGAGCACCCGCGGGAAGCACAGCGCCAGGATGCGACCGCCGTCGAGCGGCCGGCCGGCCCGGGCGAACGCCGCCTCGACCCAGGGCCGCAGGTCCGAGCCGTCGCGCGGACCGTGGTCGCGGTTGCGGAACGAGAACAGGTTCGGTCGCTCGACCGAGAAGGTCGTCAGCCGGCGGTCGAGGGTGTCCAACTCGTCGAGGTCGAGCAGCAGCGACACCACCCGGTAGCGGAAGCGGTGGCGGTGCGCGCCCGGGCGGGCGTGCATCACGTGCCCGACATACAGGGCGGAGCGCAGCGGCCCACCATGCAGCGGCCTGTTGTCCGGGGGGGCGGCCATCCCGTCAGTCCGCCGCATCGGCGAGGATCGCCGCACCGGCCGCCGGGTCTTCCCTGTAGTCGGCCGGCCGGACGTCGCACGGCCAGGGCGGGGCGACGCCGAGGGCGGTGGCGACGGCGATGCCGGCCTTCAGCCCGTCCTCGTGGAAGCCCCAGCCGGCATAGCTGCCGCAGAACCACAGCCGGCGCCGGCCCTGGATCGCCGGCAGGGCGCGCTGGCCGGCGATCGCCGCGCTGTCGAACACCGGGTGCTCGTAGGAGATCCGCGCGAACACCGTCGCCGGGTCCGGCTCGCGCAGCGGGTTCATGGTGACGAACAGCGGCCGGTCGGGGTCGAGGTTCTGCAGCCGGTTCATCCAGTAGGTCAGCGCCACCCGGCGGTCCGCCGGCTGCCCGTCGTCGGGCCCGTCCCGGTCGGCCTGGTAGTTCCAGGCCGCCCAGGCGGCCCGGCGCCTCGGCATCTGGGCCGGGTCGCGGTGCAGGACCGCGACGTTCGGCTGGTAGCGGAACCGCCCCAGCACGCCGACCTCGTCGGCGGTCGGCTCGGCGATCAGCCGCAGCGCCTGGTCGCCGTGGGTCGCCAGCACCACGTGGTCGTAGGTCGCGGTCCCGCCGTCGACCTCGGTCACCGTCACGCCGGCCGGCCCGGGTGCCACCCGGACCACCGGCGTCGCCGTGCGGATCCGGCCCGGCAGCTCGAGGGCGATGCGGGCGACGTAGCGCCGGGAGCCGCCGGTCACGGTCCGCCAGCGCGGCCGCTCCATCAGGTTGAGCAGCTGGTGGTTCTCGAAGAACTGCACGAAGGAGCGGGCCGGGAACTCGAGCATGGTGGCGACCGGGCACGACCAGATCGCCGCCCCCATCGGCAGGATGTGGTCCTCGACGAAACCCTCGCCGTAGCCCTCGCGGGCCAGCCACTCGCCCAGGGTGGGGCCGCCGGGGGGCGCGCCGGTATCCGGGTCTTTCAGAAGCTCGGCGGCGCTTCGGAAGAACCGCATGGTGTCGCCGAGCATCCGCCAGTAGCGCGGGCTCAGCAGGTTGGCCGGCTGGGCCACCAGGCCGCGCAGCGAGCCCTCGTATTCCAGCCGGCCGCCGTCGACCGACACCCCGAAGCTCATGTCGCTGGCCTCGGTCTCGACCCCGAGGTGCCGGAACAGCCGGACAAGGTTCGGGTAGGTGCGCTCGTTGTAGACGATGAAGCCGGTGTCGACGTCGACCGGCACGCCGTCGTAGTCGACGGTCACGGTGTTGGAATGGCCGCCGAGCCGGCGGTCCTTCTCGTACAGGGTCACGTCGTGCCGCCGGCTCAACAGCCAGGCGGCGCTGAGGCCGGATATCCCCGAACCGATCACGGCGATGCGCATGCGTCCCCTCGACTCCGTTGTCCGGGGTGTTTACGCGCGCCGCGGGAGATCGGATCAGGGAGTTCGGCGGTTGCCCCGCCGCAGCGCCGACCCGGGTCGCGGTCTCCGGGTCCCCGCGACGATCCGGGCTGCGTCGCCGTGATCCGGTTGTTCCGATGCCGGCCGCGTGCTAACCGAAGCGCCATGGACGGCAGACGGACGACGACGGCTCGACGGCAGGCTCTGCGGAGCGGCTGGCGCACCTGGGTGGCGCTGGCGGCCTGCTATTTGCTGGTCGTGCAGGCCATGGTCGCCGGCCTGTCGGTCACCGGCCACGCCGCCCAGGCTGCGGGTGGCCCGGCCGCGGGCGGCTCGTTCGCCTCGGTCATCTGCACCCCGGAAGGCGCCCGCCCGGTGGCCGGTGGCGGCGGGAGCGGCGTTCCGGCCGGCCAGCATCACATGGGCTGCTGCCTGATCGGCTGCAGCGTCACCGGGCCGACCGTCGCGCCGCCGCCGGCGGTTGTCGCCGCCCTGGCTGCACCCTCGGCGGTCTCGGTGCGGCTTGAGATCGTCCGCGCCGATTCCGTCGCGGTCGGCCAGCGCTGGTCGCCGCGCAGCGCCCGGGCCCCTCCGGCAACAGCGTGAGGTTTCCCGTGCCCGCCCCCGGGGCGCGGCACGTCTCTCGCGTATCGTTGCACTCGGACCGCGGCCCATCGGAATGGCGCGCGGTCCCGGAAGGAGCCTGACATGACCTCCATTTTCGACCTGCCGCGCGCCGTGCGCGCCTTCGCCGCCGCCTTCGCCCTGCTGCTCGTCGCCACCGGCACCGCCTGGGCGCACGACTACAAGGTCGGCGGCCTGACCCTCGAGCATCCCTGGGCCCGTGCCACGCCGCACGGTGCCAAGGTCGCCGGCGGCTTCGTCGCCATCGCCAACAAGGGCACCACGGACGACCGCCTGGTGTCGGCCACCGCCGAGATCGCCGACACCACCGAGATCCACAGCATGTCCATGAAGGACGGCGTCATGACCATGCGGCCGCTGCCCGACGGCCTGATGCTGCCGGCCGGCGGCGAGGTCGCGCTGGAGCCGGGCGGCTATCACCTGATGTTCATCGGCCTGAAGAAGATGCTGAAGCAGGGCGACAGCTTCGCCGGCACCCTGACCTTCGAGAAGGCCGGGACCGTCGAGGTGAGCTTCACCGTCGAGGCGATCGGTGCCGGCGGGATGAAGAACAAGGGCGGCATGAAGCACAACTGAGCTTCGGCACACCCTAGCCACCCCGCGATACCGGCGGCGGGACGCGCCTGACCGGCGCTCCCGACGCTGGCGGTCGCCCTTCGGACCGAGGAAATCCCATGAACAGGCTGATCGCGGCCGTTGCCGCGCTGCTTTCGCTCGCCTGCAGCTTGCCGGCTTCCGCCGAAATCCGCGTCACCGACGTCGCGGGCCGGGAAGTCACGCTGCCCGGCCCGGCCCAGCGGGTGCTGCTGGGCTTCTACTTCGAGGACTATCTCGCCATCGTCGGGCCCGGCGCCATGGACCGGGTGGTGGCGATCTCGCGCAAGCCCTGGCGGGACTGGCGTCCCAAGCAGTACGCGGCCTACTCCGCCGCCATTCCCCGGATCGGGTCGCTGGTCGACGTCGGCGACCTGAGCGCCGGCGACTTCTCGCCCGAGGCGGCGATCGCCGCCCGCCCGGACGTCGCGATCCTGGCGGCCTGGCAGTTCAAGGGGATCGGCGCGGCGGCGGCCACCCTGGAAGCGGCCGGCATCCCGGTCGTGGTGGTCGACTACAACGCCCAGACCGTGGAGAAGCACGTCGCCTCGACCCGGGCGATCGGGGCGGTCATGGGGGCGGAGGACCGGGCCGAGCGTCTGGCCGGCGCCTACCGCGCCGCGGTCGACGACACCCTCGCCCGGGTCGCGCGCTCGGGCACTGGCCGGCCGAAGGTGTATGTCGAGCTCGGCCAGAAGGGCCCGGCCGAGATCGGCAACAGCTACGGCCGCGGCATGTGGGCCGGGGTGATCGAGATGGCCGGAGGCGACAACATCGCGGCCGGCCAGATCGGCAACTGGGGGCCGCTCAACGCCGAATACGTGCTCGCCAGCCGGCCGGAGATCGTGCTGATCGCCGGCTCGGAATGGCTGAACGCCCCGAACGGCGTCACCATGGGCTTCGGCATCGACCCGGCGCTGACCCGGTCGCGGCTGAACGGGTATCTGCAACGGCCCGGCTGGTCGGACCTGCCGGCCGCCGCCGGCAACCTGTACGCCGTCTATCACGGCGGGACGCGCACGCTCTACGACTACGCCTACCTGCGCTACCTCGCCAAGATCATGCACCCGGACGCCTTCGCCGACGTCGATCCGGAAGCCGAGCTGAAGCGGTACTACGCCGAGAACCTGCCGATCCCGGCGGACGGCACCTTCATGCTGCGGGCGGCGTCGCGGCCGTGACCGGTCCCGCGGCCGGCCCCGTGGCCGGTGTCGTCCCGGCGATGGAGGGCGCCTACCGTCGGGGCGAACGGCGGCGCGTCTTTATGCTCGGCGCGGCGGGGCTGGTCCTCGCCGCGACCGCGCTGGTCGACCTGACCACCGGGCCGTCGTCGCTGTCGGTGGAGGAAGCGCTCACTGCGCTGGCCGCCGGTCCCGCCGGTCCCGACCGGCTGGCGGCGACGATCCTGTGGCAGCTCCGGCTGCCGACGACGGTCATGGGCGGCCTGGTCGGGGCCGCCCTCGGGGTCGCCGGTCTGCAGATGCAGACGATCCTCGACAACCCGCTGGCCAGCCCGTTCACCCTGGGGTTCTCGGCGGCGGCCGGCTTCGGGGCGGCGCTCGCCATCATGTTCGGGGCGGCGGTGCCGGTGGCCGGCTGGCTGCTGACGCCGGCCGCGGCGTTCGCGATGACGCTGGCGGCCTGCGGCCTGGTCTACCTGGTCGCCCGGCTGCGGGGGGCGAGCGCCCACGTGCTGGTGCTGGGCGGCATCGCGGTGCTGTTCCTGTTCCAGGCCCTGCAGTCGCTGCTGCAGTACATGGCGGCCCCGGAGGTGCTGCAGCAGATCGTGTTCTGGCTGTTCGGCAGCCTGACCAAGGCGAGCTGGACCTCGGTCGCGGTGCTGGCGGTCATCATGGCGGCGGTCGCGCCGGTCCTCGCGCGCGACGTGTGGCGGCTGACCGCCCTGCGGCTGGGCGAGCGGCAGGCCCGCAGCCTCGGCGTCGCGACCGCGGCGCTGCGCCGGCGCAGCTTCGTGTGCGTGGCGCTTCTGACCGCCGGCGCGGTCGCGTTCGTCGGCACCATCGGATTCGTCGGGCTGGCAGCGCCGCACGCCGCCCGGGCCCTGGCCGGCGAGGACCTGCGGGTGGCGATGCCGATGGCCGCGCTGATCGGCGCGATCGTGCTGGTCGGCGCGTCGGTGCTGTCCAAGCTCGTCTCGCCCGGTGCCGTGGTGCCGGTCGGCATCGTCACGGCGATCATCGGCGTGCCGATCCTGTTCGCGCTGATCTTCCGCCGCGACGGGGCGGTCGTCGAATGAGCGGGCTGGAGCTTCGGGCGCTGACGGTGGCGCGCGGTCGCCGCACGGTGGTCGAGCCGGTTTCGGCGCTGGTTCCGTCGGGTGCGGTGACCGCGCTGGTCGGGCCGAACGGCGCGGGGAAGTCGTCGCTGCTGGGCGCGGTTGCGGGTGTGCTGCCGTCGGGCGGGACGGTGACCCTGGACGGCGGGCCGTTGCGGGCGGCGGAGGTCGCGTACATGCCGCAGGCGACGGCTGTCGGCGCCGGGCTGACGGTTCTGGAGGTGGTGCTGCTCGGCCGGCTCGAGCGCCTGGGCTGGCGGGTGACGGCGGACGACCTGGCCGAGGCGGCGGCCGCGCTCGACCGCCTCGACCTGTCGCCGCTGTCGCAGACCCGGATCGACCGGCTGTCCGGCGGCCAGCAGCAGCTCGTCCTGCTGGCTCAGCGGCTGGTGCGGCGGCCCCGGGTGCTGCTCCTCGACGAGCCGACCAGCGCGCTCGACCTGCACCGCCAGCTTCGGATCCTCGACCGGCTGACGGCGTTCGCCCGCGAGACCGACGCGGTGGTCCTGGTCGCCCTGCACGACCTGTCGCTGGCGGCCCGCTATGCCGCTCGCCTGCTGTTGTTGAAGGACGGCGTCCTGCGGGCCGCCGGGACGCCCGGCGAGGTGCTGACGCCGGCCGCCATCAGGGACGCGTATGGGGTCGAGACGGAGATCCTGCGGACCTCGGCCGGTCACCCGGTCATCGCGCCGCTCGCTCCGTCGACCTAGCCGGACCGACGGAACCAGACGCCGGAGCGCACCGCCAGGCCGAGGGTCGTGCCGTAGACCACGAGGGCGGCGGCTGCCGCCGCGAACAGCCAGTCGAGCGAGCCGGTCGCGGTCAGCGCCAGCCAGCCGCCGCCGGCGGCGATCGCCAGCCGCAGGAAACCGATGCCGAGCGGCCACAGGAGCTGGCCGGCGCCCTGCGAGGCGAAGTACAGCACCAACCCGAGCCCGAAGAAGCCGTAGACCGGGCCGACGGCGCGCAGATAGGCGCTGCCGGCCGCCAGCATGTCCGGCTCGGCGCTGAACAGCGCCAGCCAGGCCTCGGGCCAGATCGCCGCCGCCAGGCCGATGCTCTCGGTCATCGCGAAGGCGATCGCCCCGGCGGTCAGCGCGATCCGCAGCGCCCGCGCGTCCTGGCCGGCGCCGACATTGGTCCCGACCAGCGCCACCACCGGCGCGCCCAGGCCGAACACCAGCGGCACCAACAGGTACTCCAGCCGGACCGCGGTGCCGAAGCCGGCGACCGCGGCGGTGCCGGCGGCCCCGGCCACCAGGGCGGTCAGCAGGGCGATGGCGACGTTGGTCTGCAGCGAGGTGACGGCCCCGACCGCACCGACCCGCAGGATCGCCCGGAACAGCGGCCAGCGCGGCGCCACCCAGCGGAACCGGGCGAGGTTGCGGCCGGACAGGATGTACCAGCCGAGCACCGCGGTGCCGCCGGCGTAGAACAGCACCAGCGCCACCCCGCCGCCGGCGATGCCGAGGCCCGGCAGCGGGCCGAGCCCGAAGATCAGCACCGGCGACAACGGTACCAGGACGGCGACGCCGGCGCAGATCACCAGCGCCGGCACCAGCATGTTGCCGGTGCCGCGGATCACGCTGGCCAGCCCGTTCAGCAGCCACAGCAGGGCGTTGCCGGCGAACACCACGTTCGCATAGGTCACCGCGGCGTCGAGTGCCGCCCCTTCGCCGCCCAGCAGCGCGAAGATCGGCCGGCCCCACAGCAGGAACACGGCCGACACCGCCAGTCCGATGGCGAGGTTGACGATCACCGCGTGCAGCACCAGCGCGTCGGCCTCGTCCTGCCGGCCGCCACCGAGCGCCCGGGCGATCGCCGAGGAGATGCCGCCGCCCATGGCACCGGCCGAGATCATCTGGGTCAGCATCAGCGGCGGGAACACCAGCGCCATGCCGGCGAGCGCGGCGGTGCCGAGATGCGACACCCACCAGGTCTCGATCAACCCGGTCGAGGCCTGGGCCAGCATGATCAGGATGTTCGGCCACGCCATGCGCAGCAGCAGCGGCAGGATCGGGTCGTGCAGCAGCCGGCGGGTGCGATCGCTCATCGTCGACTGCAGCGGCGGGGCCGCGACGGCGGCGGGATCGGGGCTGGCGTTCAAGCGGTTTCGTCCTGCGGCGGCCCGGCCGTCCGGCCGTACACCGTGCGGAACACCGGGTCGCTCAACGGCCGGCCGGTCTTGCGGTCGACCACGATCGGCTCGGCGGTCTCGCCGGTCTCGGTGTTGACGATGCGCACGCGCGGGCCGTCCGGCGCGAAGTGCCGGTTGCCCCAGGCCATCAGGGTCTGCAGCACCGGCCGGAAGTCGCGGCCGCACTCGGTCGGCACGTACTCGTAGCGCGGCGGCCGGTCGGAGTAGCGGCGCTTCTCCAGCAGCCCGGCCTCGACCAGCGCCTTGAGCCGCCGCGACAGCATGTTCGGGGCGATCCCGAGGCTGCTCTGGAAGTCGTCGAACCGGGTGGTGCCGCGCAACGCGTCGCGCAGGATCAGCATGCTCCACCACTCGCCGACCCGCTCCAGCGAGCGGGCGATCGGGCACGGCATGGATCCGAACGAAGTGCGTTGCATACCGGGACTATCGGTCAGTAACTTTCATAATGATAGTGATATTCCGGCACGACAGCGGTGGCGGGGCGGCGCTGCTGCCGGCCGAGACGGCGGACTACTGCCGGGTCGGGTGAATCTCGTCGAACGTCCCGGCGCCGTCCCGCGACAATGCTGCGATCCGCTCGACGATCCGGCACTGTGTGTCCAGCGAGGCGATCTCCTCGAGATGGCTGCCCAGCCGGTCGAGCTGTTCGCGGGACGGCGGGTTGATCGCATGCCGCCCGACGATGTAGGCGACCCGCTTCTGCGTATGGACGTCGAGTTCGTCCTCGAGCACGGCGATCCGGGTGCTGTTCTGCTCCCGTTCGGCCTCGTCTTCGGCAAGCAGATTGCGGTTCACCAGTTTCTCGATCGCGGTGATGATCGCGTCCTCCCGACGCTCATACGCTCGATCGTAGGCCTGCTTCTCGGAGGCGCCCAACTCCGGCCTCTTCGGCATGATCATCTCTCTCTCCAGTGGTGCAGCGGAGAGCCGGGCGCCCGAAGGTCGCGGCGAGCCGGAACCTCCGGGCGCTCAGGGCTGTCGACGCTCGCGCGCTTCCCGGGCGCCCTATTGGCCGTCCGGGTGGATCGCCTTGAACGTCTGGATGCTGTCCTTCGCGAGACCGAGGAACTCTTCGAGGATCAGTCCCTGCGCAGTGAGCTCGTCGACCCGCGCCAACAACCTGCGCAGGTTCTCCAGCTGCTCATCGGTCGGCGGCTCGATCGCCTCGCGCCCTGCCTCGAAGGCGGTCAGCTTGTCTTCATGGAGCCGCAGGTCGGCCTCGAGCCTGACGATCCGGTTCTCGATCTCGGCCTTTTCGCCGGCCGTTGCGGCGACCCCGCTGCGCCGTCGCAGCTCGGAGATCGACTTGGCAATGGTCTCCAGCGTCGTCTGGTGGGCCCGGTAGTAGTCGTCGAGTTCGGCGAACTCCAGTTCGCCCTTGGACTTGGTCGACATCGCGGTGCTCCCGTCGTGACATCAGGACTGTGGTTCGTTCACTTCGCGGCGGCAGGCGTCGTGTCGGCGACCACCGTCGCCGCCGAGTCGTCGATCTGCGTCATCGCGGACTCCCCGGCCTTGGCGGCGTCGTCGCGAGCCTTGTCGATCTCGGCGAGGACCTCGGTCAGGAACCCCTTCAGGAACTCGATCCGCTCCTTGCGGTCCGGTTCCTTCGCCAGCTCGCCGAGGTAGCCGGAGATCGCCTTGAGCTGCGTCTTCGGCAGGCTCAGGGCGGATTGCGACGCCAGGGTCTCCTCGCGCGCCGCCGCGGACTGCCGTTCGGCAGCCTCCTGGCGAGCCTGCATGGCGTCGGCGACCCTTCGCAGCTCCACCACCAGGGTTCCGAAGGTCGCCTCGTCCTCGCCGGCGATCACCGCCGAGGCGCGGGCGCTCTCCAGGAAGCCGTCGAACTGTGCCTGCCTTCCCTCGATCACCTCGCGCAGGCGGTCGGCCGAGGCGACGCGGCGCTCGGCAAGCTGACGGCGGATGGTGGCGAACTCGGCCAGTCGGGTGTTCACGACCGAGGTGTTGGCGGCGGTGGTCTTGGCGAGGTCGAGCACCTCGGTCGGGGTGCTGCACCCCGCCAGGAGCCCGGCGGAAACGACGGCCAGGACGGCCCAAAGCTTCGGCGTTCTCATCAGTTGACCCTCCCTGCGATCGCGAACAGGCCGAGGCCCTTCAGGATTTCGATGACGTCCTCCGTGCGGACGCCGGACTGGTGATAGGCCGCGAGTGCCGTGACCGGCTGCTGGATCGAGGTCTGCCAGAGCCGCAGCGAGGTCTCCGATTTGTCCAGAGCCTCGGCGTGCGTGACGTCGATCAGCCGGTAGTCGACCTCGCGGGCGATGCGCTGCGGGCCGCTGACGGTGGTCAGGTAGGTGGCGACCGCCGCGACCATCAGGCGGCGCGCCTTTTCGGTTGCGGGGCCCGCGTTGAGCAGGTCGCCCGCGGAGATCGGACCGCCCTTCGCGGCGGTCGCCCAAACGAGTTGCTGATGCGCCGCCGTCAGGGTCCTGAGCTCCGCAACGGTCGCCTCGTAGCGGCGCTCGTACAGGTCGACTCGCGCCTTGCTTCGTTCCACCGCCCGGTCGGCACCGAGCTTCAGGGCCAGCAGCCGGTTCTTCTCGAGGATCAAGGCGTTGACCGGCGGGGCATCGGCCAGTGCCGCGACCGTGCCGAGCCGGCCCACCACGCCGGGCAGCGCGCCTGCGAGGATCAGGGCCGCCCGCATGTCCTTGTCGGCCTTCTCCGTGGTTGCGGCGTCGACCGTACCGGTCGCCGCCGCCTTCAGGATCAGATCGATCTTCGCGACCTGCTCGTCGATCGCCTCGGTCTTGCCGAACACGTTCGCTTCGCCGAGGCCCTTCAGGGCCATGCGGACCTTCTCGATGCTCTCGCCGAGCTTCTTCTTCGCGTTCTCGGAAGGATTGCGGCCCGCATCATCGCGCGCCGCCTCGTATTCCTTGAGCGCGGCGCCGTAGGCCGACTTTGCGGTCTTGGCCGCCGTCAGCTTGGTCGCGAGTGTGGTCTGCTCCTTGCGCCAGTCCTTCGCCCGCGTGCCGATCGATCCGTGACCGACGATCCATCCGAAGGCGCGCTGCTGGAGCGTGCATTTCTTCTCCAGATCACCGAGGCGGCGGTCCAGGCGCTGCTCCGTGACCCCGGCGTCCGGACCCCAGGCGTCGATGGCGAGCTGCGTGTATTTCTTGCGATCGAGGACCAGCGGTGCCCCGGCCGGATCGCAGACCGGCGCCGGCACCTTCATCACCTGGCTGAAGCCGTGGCGCTCGGATTCGACAACCGTGGCCGCGCAACGCTCGGCATTCACGGCGTTGAGCAGCACGGTCGGGACCGTCCGGCCGCCGTCTGTCTCGCCGCAGAGCGAGGCCTTGGCGTCGACCTTCGTGCCCGGTGTCGGCAGGTCCGCCCCGGTCAGTTCGTTGGCGCGCCGGCGGATGGCGTCGGCGAGCCGTGTGCTGAGCGGTTTGGCTGTCGAGTCCTCCAGCAGGGCCTGCAACTCGCCGTCCCGCAGCGTCTGCGACAGGGACGCTACCAGCGCGACGTCGCTCTGCAGCAGCTTCGACAGGTTGCCGCGTTCCTGGTCGATCACGCCGACCAGGTCGAGATCGTCGCTGGCCGTCTTGGCGGCGGCCGCGGTCTTGTCGTTCTCGGCATCGTAGAAATGCGCGCCGGCGCATCCCGACAACCCGATCGCGGCGATCGCCGCGAGCAGCAGGTTGTGGCTCTGCCTGCGCGGAGCCGTTCCGGTCCGGTCGATTGGCATCTGTCGTCCTCCTGTCTCTCGGCCGAGTGGCCGATCCCCCGGATCGACGCCGGGTGACGAGGGCGAGACGACGGCCGCGATCCCGAAAGAGGGGCCGTACCCGGGTCAGGGACCTGCCCTGCGCGGGTACGGCGAGTTCCGGACGGGGTCCGCCGGGAGGGATCAGGGAACCGATCATCGTCGACCGTCGCCGGCGTCCGATGGCATCCCCGGCACCCGACCGTGTGGGACCGGTGGCCGTGAATGCGATCGGGACGGTTCCATGGCGGGCGTGATTGCAGCGTGAAACCGCCGCACGTGGCGGGCGGGCGGGGGCGGCAGTGGTTTGGGCAGGGCGCGCGGGCGGTTCCCCGGCTTCGAGCCCGAGGGCAGTGTCGTCCGCCTCGATGCAGGCCGCACCTTCGCCCGGCATGTACCAGGCCCGCGCGGTTCGCGGCGCCGGCGAATTTCGACGTCCAGGCCTTCGCGTTGCAGCCGGACGACCCCGTGGGATACCGGGAGCTCGACCTTCAGTCGGCGATCTCGCCCGGCCGAAACGACGCAGGGCCCGAAGCGTCGGCTTCGGGCCCTGCGGGAACTTGGTGGAGCCAGGGGGAATCGAACCCCCGACCTCTACAATGCCATTGTAGCGCTCTCCCAGCTGAGCTATGGCCCCGGAAACTGGGTGCCCCGGTCTCCCGGAGAGCCCGCTGTGTAGCGGGTCCGATCCGGGCGATCAAGGGGTTTGTGGAGGGGGTGTTCCCCTACCGAGCAAGGATCAGCGATCCTCCTCCCCGGCCTCCAGATCGTCGTCCTCTTCGACGAGCGGCTCGAGGCCGTCGTCGTCGTCGTCGTCGAGGGCGACGTCGTCGTCATCGTCGTCGTCGTCGACATCGACGGCCGGGATCCGCTTGCCCGGCTCGTCGGCCTCGTCCTCGTCGATCTCATCCTCGTCGAGGGTATCCTCCTCCTCGTCGAGCTCCTCTTCCTCCTCGTCGTCGACGTCCTCCGCCTCCTCGACCTCGGCGGTCTCCTTGCGGGCCTTCGGCTTGACGTCGTCGACCGGCAGCGGACGTGCGCGCCGGCTCTTGAGCACCGCCTCGGAATCGAAGGTCGTGCCACAACTCGGGCACACGATCGGCGTGCGCAGGAAGTCGTAATAGCGAGCTCCGCACGACTGGCAGAGACGCTTGATGCCCCATTCCGGCTTTACCACGTCGTCGCTCCGAATTCTTCCGACGGCACACCCGTCCGCAAAATCGCCCGGCGGGCGGCGTGGCGCGGGAATATCCATGTTCGGTAACCCATGTCAAAGGCTAATTTCTCTCGGGCCCCGGGAGCCGCCGGATGCCACAGATATCGGCCGGGGACGTCCGCTCGCCGACCGGGCCCGACCATGCTAAGACGCCGCGACTTCAGAACCGGCCGGCTGACCCGGCCCCGGAGGAACCGATGCCGACACCGTTGCTGTCCCGCCGCGCCCGCCCGCTGACCGGCACGCTCCGGGTTCCCGGCGACAAGTCGATCTCGCATCGCTCGCTGATCTTCGGCGGCCTCGCGGTCGGCGAGACCGTGATCGAGGGCCTTCTGGAGGGCGAGGACGTGCTGGCGACCGCGGCCGCCATGCGGGCGTTCGGCTGCCGGGTCGAGCGCGGGGCGGACGGCGCCTGGCGGGTGCACGGCCGCGGCGTCTCGGGCCTCGACGAGCCGGCCGACGTGATCGACTGCGGCAACGCCGGCACCGGCGCGCGGCTGCTGATGGGGGTCGCGGCGCAGCAGCCGATCACCACCTTCTTCACCGGCGACGCCTCGCTGCGGCGCCGGCCGATGGGGCGGATCATGACGCCGCTGTCGCAGATGGGCGTGCGCTTCGAGACCCGTAAGGGCGGCCGCCTGCCGGGCGCCGTGATCGGTCCCGAGGTGCTGATTCCGATCGAGTACACGCTGCCGATGGCGTCGGCCCAGGTGAAGTCGGCGATCCTGCTGGCCGGGCTGGGGACGGCCGGCGAGACCACGGTGATCGAGCCGAAGCCGACCCGCGACCACACCGAGACCATGCTCCGGCATTTCGGTGCCGAGGTCCGGGTCGCCGCGCTCGACGGCGGCGGCCGGCGGGTGACCCTGGTCGGGCAGCCGGAGCTGACCGGCCGGCCGGTGGTGGTGCCGGCGGATCCGTCGTCGGCGGCGTTCCCGGCGGTGGCGGCGCTGCTGGTCGAGGGCTCGGAGATCACCCTGCCGGGGGTCGGCACCAACCCACTGCGGTTCGGGCTGTTCGAGACCCTGAAGGAGATGGGGGCCGACATCACGCTGGCGAACCCGCGCACCGAGGCCGGCGAGCCGGTCGCCGACCTGATCGTGCGGGCCGGCCGCCTGAAGGGCATCGAGGTGCCGCCGGAGCGGGCGCCGTCGATGATCGACGAGTACCCGATCCTGGCGGTCGCCGCATCGATGGCCGAGGGCACCACGGTCATGCGCGGCCTCGAGGAGCTGCGGGTCAAGGAAAGCGACCGGCTCGGCGCCATGGCACGCGGCCTCGCCGACTGCGGCGTGCGGGTCGAGGTGGCGGGCGACGACCTGATCGTGCACGGCGGCGGCAACGGGGTGGCCGGCGGGGTCACCATCCCGGTCGACCTGGACCACCGGATCGCCATGGCGTTTCTGGTCCTGGGCATGGTGTCGGAGGACGGGCTGGCGATCGACGACGCCGAGGCGATCGCGACGTCGTTCCCGGGCTTCGCGGATCTGATGAACGGAGCCGGGGCGGCGATCGCCCCGGGCCCGGAAGTAGTATGAAGAGGGGGGCGTCATGAAGGGGGCGACTGCTTGATCATTGCCATCGACGGGCCGGCGGGAGCCGGCAAGGGGACCCTGGCGAAGTCCCTGGCGGCGCGGTTGGGGCTGCGCCACCTGGACACCGGCGGCCTGTACCGGGCCACCGCGCTGCAGGTGCTGCGGGCCGGCAAGGACCCGGCCGACCCGGCGGCCGCCGAACGCGCCGCCCGCGGTCTGGACATCGCCCTGCTCGACTCCCCGGACCTGCGCAGTGCCGAGGTCGGCAACGCGTCGTCGGTGGTCGCGGCGATCCCGGCGGTCCGCCAGGCCCTTCTGGACTTCCAGCGCGCGTTCGCGGCGACGCCGCCGGGGGCCGTGCTGGACGGCCGCGACGTCGGCACAGTGGTGCTGCCGGACGCGCCGGTGAAGCTCTATGTCGTGGCTTCGACCGACGAACGCGCGCGCCGTCGCCACGAAGAGTTGCTTGCGCGGGGCGAGGCCAGTATATACGAGCGCGTTCGCGCCGAGATCGAGGCGCGGGATGCACGTGACTCCGGACGGGCCGTGGCGCCGATGCGCAAGGCCGACGACGCGGTCGAGATCGATACCACCGATCTGACCCCCGAGCAGGTCCTCGAACGTGCCCTCGCGGTGATCGACGCCCGGACGTGAAGCGACGCCGACCGCGGCATGAGGCCCGGTCGGCACATCAACCACCAACCCGGCGGCCGCGGACTTCGGCCGACGCCCGGGACGGAGACCCGGGCCGCCCGAGACAGGATCGGGCCTTATCGATCCAGATCCGAGCCGCCGAGACGACGGACGCGCCATGCGCGGCCGTCCTTACGCTTTGAGGAGAGTTCATGGCTAACGCAGCCGTTTCCGAAGACTTCGAGGCCCTGCTCGAGGAATCCTTCGGCCAGGTGCCGTCGATCGAGGGCAGTGTGGTCAAGGGGACCATCGTCGGCATCGAGAACGACTTTGCCCTGATCGACGTCGGCCTGAAGTCCGAGGGCCGGGTGGCGCTCAAGGAGTTCACCTCCCCGGGCCAGAAGTCCGAGCTGAAGGCCGGCGACATCGTCGAGGTGTACGTCGAGCGCCTCGAGGACCGCAACGGCGAGGCGATGCTGAGCCGCGACAAGGCCCGCCGCGAGGAGGCCTGGGCGCAGCTCGAGAACGCCTTCAACGGCAACGAGCGCGTCACCGGCGTGATCTTCAGCCGGGTCAAGGGCGGCTTCACCGTCGACCTGTCGGGCGCCGTGGCGTTCCTGCCGGGCTCCCAGGTGGACATCCGGCCGGTCCGTGACATCGGCCCGCTGCTGGGCACCCCGCAGCCGTTTCAGATCCTCAAGATGGACCGCCGCCGCGGCAACATCGTGGTGTCGCGCCGCGCCGTCCTCGAGGAGAGCCGCGCCGAGGCCCGCTCGGAGCTGGTCGCCTCGCTGAAGGAGGGCATGATCCTCTCCGGCGTGGTCAAGAACATCACCGACTACGGTGCGTTCGTGGACCTGGGCGGCGTCGACGGCCTGCTGCACGTCACCGACATCGCGTGGCGCCGCATCAACCACCCGACCGAGGCCCTGCAGATCGGCCAGACCGTGAAGGTGCAGGTCATCCGCTTCAACCCGGAGACCCAGCGCATCTCGCTCGGCATGAAGCAGCTCGAGGCCGATCCGTGGGAGGGCGTGGAGCTCAAGTACCCGGTCGGTACCAAGTTCACCGGCCGCGTGACCAACATCACCGACTACGGCGCCTTCGTGGAGCTGGAGCCGGGGATCGAGGGCCTGGTGCACGTCTCCGAGATGAGCTGGACCAAGAAGAACGTCCATCCGGGCAAGATCGTCTCCACCTCCCAGGAGGTCGAGGTGATGATCCTGGACGTCGATCCGAACAAGCGCCGCATCTCGCTCGGTCTCAAGCAGTGCATGGGCAATCCGTGGGACGAGTTCGCCGAGAAGTACCCGGCCGGCTCGGAGCTCGAGGGCGAGGTCAAGAACATCACCGAGTTCGGTCTGTTCGTCGGCCTGCCGGGCGAGATCGACGGCATGGTGCACCTGTCCGACATCGACTGGGAGACCCCGGGCGAGGAGGCGATCCAGACCTTCAAGAAGGGCGACATGGTCAAGACCAAGGTCTTGGACGTGGACACCGAGAAGGAGCGCATCTCGCTGGGCATCAAGCAGCTGACCAGCGATCCGTTCGCGGCCGGCGCCGCCGGCCTGAAGAAGGGTGGCGTCGTGACCTGCACCGTCACCCAGATCACCGACGGCGGCATCGAGGTCAGCCTGAGCGACGGCATGACCGGCTTCATCCGCAAGTCGGACCTGGCACGCGATCGTCAGGACCAGCGGCCGGAGCGTTTCGCGGTCGGTGAGAAGGTCGACGCCAAGGTCACCAACATCGACAGCAAGAGCCGCAAGGTCACGCTCTCCATCAAGGCCCGCGAGGTCGCCGAGGAGAAGCAGGCGATGGCCGAGTACGGTTCCTCCGACAGCGGGGCCAGCCTGGGCGACATCCTGGGTGCGGCGCTCCGCCAGAAGGAAGAGAAGGGCCGCCAGGGCGACTGATTTCAGTCGTTCCGGGAGTTCGGAGGGGCCGTCCGCCGCGAGGTGGGCGGCCCTTTCCGATTCCTTGCATGCGATGTTGTTCAAAAAACGGTTCTATTAGAGATACTTACGCTTGACGCATCCGGTCTTCGCTGGCAATCTCCGCTATGGGGCGGGTTTGTGCACCTAGGACAGTGCGCCGGCCGCTCCGCGACTGGGAATCGCGGAGGTTCGCGATCATGACGAAGTCCGAATTGATCGCACGGCTGGCGGAAGCCAACCCGCACCTGTTTCAGCGGGACGTCGAGCGGATCGTATCGACGATTTTCGACGAAATTTCCAATGCCCTGGCCCGCGGTGATCGGGTGGAACTGCGCGGCTTCGGCGCGTTTTCCGTCAAGCAGCGCGATGCCCGGGTCGGCCGCAACCCCCGTACCGGGGAGGCCGTGAAGGTGGAGTCGAAGCACGTCCCGTTCTTCAAGACCGGCAAGCTGCTGCGCGACAAACTGAACACCTAGGCGTCGCGTCACCTGTTCCTTCCGTCCTCATCCCGGGCGGAGCGCCCGCGCGAGCGGGTGAGCCGAACCGGGACCTATCGGTTGCCCGCGACGGGGCATGCGACACCCGTGGCCGGACCGGTCCCGGATCCGTACCGCTGTTCGCGGCCCGGTCCGGGATGAGGCGAGGGGGTATGGCTCCGGGCCTATCGGCCCGACGTCCCACGCCCGGCCGCGTCGATCGCCTCGCGCACCATCCTTGCCGCCCAGCCCGCCCGGGCCCGCGGCAGCGACGCGAAGCCGATCAGCAGCCCGTTGCGCCTGGCGGCCTCGCGGTAGAAGCCCGACAGCGGGGCCGGCGACACGCCGCGTGCCCGCGCCGCCTCCACCACCGCCCGGTCGCCCGGGCCGCCCTCCAGGTCGACCGTCAGGTTGATGCCGGTCTCCGGCCGCTCGACCCGCGCCCGCGCGCCCAGCGCCGCCTCCAGCGCGTCGGCGAGCGCGTCGCGGCGGTCGCGGTACAGGGTGCGCATCCGGCGCAGGTGCCCGGCCATGTGGCCGTCGTCCAGGAAGCGCGCCAGGATCACCTGGGCGTCCAGTGCCGGCTGCCGGTCGAAATGCCCGCGCAGCCGGACCAGCGGCTCGGCCAGCGGCGACGGGGCTGCGACGAAGCCGATGCGCAACGCCGGTGCCAGCGCCTTCGAGACGGTGCCGACGTAGAGCACCCGCCCGGCGCCGTCGAGCGCCTTCAGCGGCGGCACCGGCTTGCCGCCGTAGCGGAACTCGCCGTCGTAGTCGTCCTCCAGCACCCACGGGCCGCCGTCGCCGGATCCAGGGGAGCCGCCGCCGACGGCGCCGGCCC
>Ga0070728_10003164_pt1 | contig 18638 bp, 19 predicted proteins | sample tdDd471_FD_66723 | JGI IMG/M metagenome (GOLD analysis project Ga0070728, IMG submission 66723) | Marine sediment microbial communities from the Atlantic coast under amendment with organic carbon and nitrate - tdDd47.1 | ecosystem: Environmental > Aquatic > Marine > Coastal > Sediment | place... | reverse complement strand
GAGGCTGTCAGCGCTGAGGATACTCACGGTGTTTGAATCATTTCCTTTAGGTTCTTGTCCTTTAAGTCGCTGGGAGGCTCTATCAGTATTTTTACCGGGCCGCTATCGTCGGATCCCGCGCTAAGGTGCCTGGCACCGATGTCATAGGTGATCAGGTTGCCTGATATTTCGTTGGCGCCATCGGAAAATCGCGCGGCTTCGGTTAATTCCAAAGTTCCAGCGCTGAGCTTATACAAAATATTGGTCGCCTCACCGATATTCGTTGTGTCAGATTCCGGGTCATGTTGTTCGAATCGCGCAGGAGAGCCCGTTAGATCAGCGGATATAAGTTGGTGATTCACAAACGTAATTATTGCCTTGTCACAATTCAGTTTTGCATTTTCAGCTTCAATTATGACGTTGCCGGTGAATATCCATTGCCCATTCGTGAAATCAAGCTTGTCCGTTTCGGCGATGTCAGCTTCGATACCCAGGGTGCCCTGGTCCATGCGCAACCCACGGAAGATGAGTCTGCTGGTTTCATAGTCAAACTCAGACGAATCGGCGTCGATAGTGATCGGCATGTCCGGCTGCAGTTCGGGCAGTTCAGGCCGCCTCGACTCCGCGTAGCCGGTTGCAACAAGAGCTCCCGTCAGAGTCAGAGTCGTCAATAGCGTTGCGCAGCGGCTGAAATCAGTATTCATAAATTTAAGGAGCAAATTTTCCATTTACATTCGAGAGTAAGTTGAGCCGGTTTGCTTCGAAATCTGCCTGCATGCCAGTGGCATTAAGCTCGCGGCCATCATATTCAATGACTACTTTTTGTTGCGTGGTCGCCTGCCGGGTAGCAGGGTCTATGCTTAGATTATCAGTGCGAATGGTCGTCGTGTCCTGCCTGGTGCGACCGGAACTTGCAACTACGTTACCGCTAAGTTCAATAACGCTTGCGTCTGCCGGGATCCTGCCATTGTTTGCTGAAAGCTCCCAGGGCAATCCGTCAGGCGGGCCGTAAACCATCCGTACTTCTTCCATATTGACGCTTTCATCGCCCATCGTTTGTGCGGCCCGCTTTGTCCATACCTGGTAAAGGATATTGCCGTCAGGCCCGGTCCCTATTAATTCGGCCTGATCCAGATAGTAGGCAAGGCTCAGTTCCGGCTTCGACCTTTTCTTGTCACTGTCCTGGGTGTCTATAAGCATCAGGCTGCTGATCCCTGCACCGGCCAGCAACAAAACCAGCCGGGCAACGTTGCGTGGATCGGGTGTATACACTAGCGGGTGCCTGCCTGGTTGTGGGCCGACAAAATCAAGTCGCAAACTTCACGCACGGCGCCCCTGCCACCACCCAGATGCGTATGCCAGTCAGCAACAGCATCCAGATCAGGGTGTGCATCTGCTACCGCAATGGCGAGTCCGGCTGCCTGCATGCAGGCGAGATCGGGAACATCATCCCCCACGCACGCGATTTGATCGAAGGTCAGGCCGAGCTTGTTAGCAAGCTTCTCCAGTTTTGTCAGTTTATCTTTTACACCCAGGAGCACATGACGAATACCCAGCTCTTCCGCGCGTTTTTGCACCGGAACTGATTTTCGGCCGGAAATTAACGCGACCTCTATACCGGTCTCCAGAATCCTGCGTATGCCATAGCCGTCACGCACATGAAAAACCTTGCATTCACCGCCTCGGGCGTCGAATGGCAGGCTGCCATCAGTCAGCACTCCATCTACATCCAGCACCAGTAGTCGTACATCGGCTGCTTGCAGGCGAACTTTATCGAGGTCAACTTTCTTATAGGTCACGCTACATTACTCCTGCGCGGAACAGGTCGTGTACGTTTAGCGCGCCGACTAGCAGCCCGGCATCGTCGACTACGACCAGTGAATTGATATTGTATTGCTCCAGTAAATGGACGGCTTCCGCCGCCAGCATTTCAGGGAAAGTTGTTTTGCACTGACGCGTCATGACCTGTTCCATTGTGGCCGAGTGCAGATCGATACCGGCATCCAGACGACGACGCAGGTCGCCATCGGTAAATATTCCCTGCAGACGACCGTCGGCATTTGCGACGGCGGTCATACCCAGTCCTTTGCTGGTCATTTCCATCAGTCCTTCAATGGCCAGGGTGTCGGGCGAGACGCAGGGAATGTCATCCGCCGTCCGCATGATGTCCTCGACCCGCAGCAAAAGTTTGCGACCCAGCGATCCGCCCGGGTGAGAAAGGGCAAAATCTTCCTGGGTAAAGCCGCGCGCTTCAAGCAGTGCAACGGCCAGAGCGTCGCCCATTGCCAGCGCGGCGCTGGTGCTGGCGGTAGGTGCCAGGTTAAGCGGACAAGCTTCTTCATTGACGCCTACATCCAATACTGAGGTGGAAGCTTTGGCCAGCGTAGATTCCGGGTTGCCGGTCATCGTGATCAGGGCGACGTCGGCCCGCTTCAACAAGGGCAATAAAGTAATCAGTTCGGCAGTTTCGCCCGAATTGGACAGCGCTATGACTACGTCCATGTGGGTGATCATGCCCAAATCACCGTGGCTGGCTTCGGCAGGATGCACGAAAAATGCCGGGGTGCCTGTGCTCGCCAATGTGGCCGCCAGCTTTCCCGCAATGTGGCCCGATTTCCCCATGCCGGTCACAACAACTCGTCCTGCACATTGCAGACACAGTTCACAAGCAGCGGCAAAACTCTGGTTTATGCGGGGTATCAGGTCTTGGATCGCGCGCGCTTCTATTTCAAGAACCCGGCGGGCGGTATTCCCCAGTTCTGCTTTGTCCGACTCCGGTTTGTCCGGGCTTTTTGTCATCCGTGGATGCTCCAAAATCGCTGCTAAAGATTACCGAGCCTGACTCAGCAAGATCACCTGATAGGCGCAAAAGGCTGCGAGAAGTATGCACCCCATGCCTCGGCTCAATCCTTTATTCCCGAACGGATTGTACGCTATGAGCATCAATGGGACGGTAAAACCGATCATGACCGGGTAGTGAAAAGTCCGGATAGATACATCCAGGTCGGCCGGACTGATCCAGGCTGCGACACCTACCACTGCCAGCAGGTTAAATACATTAGAGCCGATGACATTGCCCACGGCGATGCCGGTATCGCCCTTCAAGGCAGCGATCAGCGAAATCGCTAATTCCGGCAGACTCGTGCCAATGGCAATGACGGTCAGCCCGATGACCAGTTCGGACAGCCCGAAAGCCAGCGCCAGGTTTGCAGCGCCAGTTACCAACAATTCTGCCCCGACAAGCAGTGTTACAAAGCCAACGGCAATCCACAGGCATGCCCGGCCTATGGTGATGCCCTGCGGGATCTCATCGGCCATTTCTTCGACAATGGGGTCAGACGCTGCGCTCATGGTCAACCCTAGTCGAGTCATCCAGCCGAGGAACAGGGCGAGTCCGGTCAGGAGGATTGTCCCTTCAATGCGGGAAATGTGATCGTCCAGAAAAAAAACGATGGTGACTGGCGTCAGCAATACGAGTATCGGCAGTTCTTTGCTGAGTGTGCCAGAGAGATGGTTGCCGACGGGGCGAATCAGGGCGCAGGTCCCCAACACCAGGCCTATATTGGCAATATTAGAGCCAATTGCGTTACCCAGGGCCATACTGGTCAGCCCGCTCGATGCGGCTGATATGGAAACCATTATTTCCGGCGCTGAGGTGGCAAATCCGACGACGGTCAGGCCGATAAGCAAAGGTGGAACGCCCAGGATGTTCGCCGTGGCGGCGGCGCCTATGACGAACCGGTCTGCTCCCCACAGGAGCAGGGCAAAACCGCCAAACACGCAAAACAGGTCAAGCAGCATTTCGTTTCCCTTATAAGAATTCAAGAAGAATTCAGGGTGAATTCAAGCAGCCAAATCACCGGCGTAATCGTGTTGCCGTGCGAAAAGCGCTCAATGATACACAATCACGCTATTTTAAAGGACGATCCGTGTTGCCTGTCGCCTGCTTTTTGCCTCTGGCCCGGACTTTTTCCGCCGCATTAGTCTAGAATCGGCGCCTGCACGGGCGCGTCGCAATCGACCGTCGTCCGATAGATCGTTCACACATACAGACTAGTTCAGGCCTTTTTTATGACGCCACGTGATATAGAGCAACTGATTGCAGCAGGCTTGCCTGGTTGTGCCGTGCAGGTCAGCAGTGACGACAACACGCATTTTGAGGCAGTTGTCGTAAGCGCTGATTTTGCCGAAAAACGCCCATTGCAGCGCCATCAGATGGTCTACCGCGCATTAGGTGAAGCCATGGGTGGCGAGATCCACGCTCTGTCTATTAACGCCCTGACGCCGGATGAGCAGGACGCGGGTTGAACTGCAATCTGCCGTATCCCGGCGTGTGATCTGGATCAAGTGCGATGACCCGACGCAATGAATAAGGAAGCCTGAGTGTGGAAAAGCTAGCTATCAGAGGCGGTGCGCAGCTTGACGGAGAAGTGACTGTCTCCGGGGCAAAGAACGCTACTTTGCCCATACTCGCAGCCGCATTGCTGTCGGATGAGCGCGTGCGTATTTCCAATGTCCCGCATTTGCGTGATGTCACCACGACCATTCAGTTGCTGGGGCGGATGGGCGTCGATGTGACTATCCACGAGCCGATGGAAGTGGAGGTGAATCCGGCAACTATCACCGAGTTCCACGCGCCCTATGATCTGGTTAAAACCATGCGCGCCTCGATACTGGTCCTTGGGCCATTGCTCGGAAAATACGGCCGGGCGGACGTCTCGCTGCCGGGCGGTTGTGCCATCGGGGCACGACCGGTCGATATGCATGTTAAGGGTCTGCGGGCCTTGGGCGCTGATGTGCGCATAGATGACGGCTATATTCGGGCGCGCGCCGACCGCCTGAAAGGCAGCCATGTGTTTTTCGATGCGGTTTCCGTCACGGGCACGGAGAACCTGTTGATGGCTGCCGTGCTGGCCGACGGTGAGACGGTACTGGAAAACGCTGCGCGTGAGCCCGAAGTGGAAGACCTGGCTAATTTTCTCATTTCCATGGGTGCTCAGATTAGCGGGGCGGGCACCAATCGGGTCGTAATCCAGGGTGTTTCGCGCCTGCACGGCACGACCTACAAAGTTATGCCCGACCGGATCGAGGCTGGGACCTTTCTGGTTGCGGCCGCGATTACCGGTGGACGGGTTCGGTTGCGGCGGGTAACGCCATTACACCTCGAGGCCGTGCTGCAAAAACTTCGTGAAGCCGGCGCGTCTGTTGAAGCGGGGGATGACTGGATTGAACTGGATATGCGCGGTCGGGCCTTGCGATCGGTTAATTTACGCACGGATCCTCATCCTGGCTTCCCGACTGATATGCAAGCTCAGTTTATGGCCCTAAATTGCATCGCGAACGGCACCGGCACGGTCACGGAAACTATTTTCGAAAACCGCTTCATGCACGTGCCGGAGTTGCAGCGCATGGGAGCTCATATTCGTCTGCAGGGGCATACGGCCATTATCAGGGGTGTGAACCAGCTTCGTTCGGCGCCGGTCATGGCTACGGATCTGCGTGCTTCGGCCAGCCTTGTGATCGCCGCGCTGGTGGCAGAGGGGGAGACCGTGGTCGATCGGATCTACCATATAGACAGGGGCTATGAGTGTATCGAGGAGAAATTGCGGCAGATGGGTGCCGACATTCGTCGATTACCCTGAATTATCCTTAGGATTGTCCTCATATAGGGGTTTTGCGCGGTAGGCAATGCCATTTAGGCATGTGTATAATTCGCCAGTTCACAAGGGTGCCCACCAATTCGGCGGTGCATATCCAGATAGTTTTGGACTCTTAACCTTATAAAGTTTCGACTGGGTTTCCGGGCACAAAGGATTGTGCGGATGTACTGCACGCACTGACTCTTAAAGGTTGGGTTGTTTCAGCCGGGGCCTCGCGAACGACACTAGTGATTACACAAACGATTGGACAATGCTTGAGTTTGAGAAAGATCACTTTTCGAATGAACAATTTTCGACTTAACAATCGAACAGGCGAATTTAGGAGATTTGCAGGATGAGCGAAGACACGGGTCTGAGCCGAAGACGTTTTCTGGGCGTTGCAACCAGCGTTACCGCTGGAGTCGGCGCGCTATTCGTAGCGACACCATTTGTTGCTTCCTGGAAGCCAAGTGCGCGCGCTCGTGCGCTGGGCGCGCCTGTTGAAGTAGATATCAGCAAACTGGAAGAAGGCGCGCTGATGAAAGTTACCTGGCGCGGCAAGCCCGTATCCATACTAAATCGATCTCCGGTCATGTTGGAACGGTTGGAATCCAGTGATGTTGAATTGCGCGATCCGGATTCGGAAGTCGATCAGCAGCCGGGCTACGCGCGTAACGAATTTCGTGCGATCAAGCCTGAGGTGCTGGTGATTGTCAGTAGCTGTACACACCTGGGTTGTGTGCCGACGAGTCGTTTCGAAGTTGCCCCGGCCGATCTCGGGCCTGATTGGGTTGGCGGCTTTTTCTGCCCGTGTCACGGTTCAAAGTTTGATTTATCTGGCCGGGTTTTCGCAGGTGTGCCGGCACCAACCAACCTGGTTGTGCCACCCTATCGCTACGCTGATGAAAATACCCTGGTGATTGGTGAAGATATGGAGATGACAGCGTGAGCAGCGTAACTGAAAGCCGCGGATCGCAGTTGCTGGCATGGATTGATGCCCGCTTCCCATTGAGCAAAATGATGCGGGAGCATGCGACCGAGTATTACGCAGGCAAGAATTTCAATTTCTGGTATGTGTTTGGCGTGCTTGCAATGGTCGTGCTGATAATCCAGCTGATTACCGGCATCTTCCTGACCATGAATTACAAACCCGCCGCCGCAGATGCTTTTGCATCGGTCGAATACATCATGCGGGATGTTGAATGGGGCTGGTTGATTCGTTATATGCATTCCACCGGGGCGTCTGCATTCTTTATCGTGGTTTATCTCCATATGTTTCGCGGCATGCTCTACGGTTCATACAAGAAGCCGCGTGAACTGTTGTGGTTGATCGGCATGCTGATATATCTGGCGCTTATGGCCGAAGGTTTCTTTGGTTACCTGTTGCCCTGGGGTCAGATGTCCTACTGGGGTGCACAGGTCATCATTTCCCTGTTCGGTGCATTGCCGGTTGTGGGTGATCCCCTGGTTGAATGGATTCGCGGTGACTACAATATTTCTGATATCACCCTGAACCGCTTCTTTGCGTTGCATGTTATTGCGGTACCGCTTGCGCTGGTCATGCTGGTCGTTATGCATATCCTGGCGTTGCACGAGACGGGCTCCAACAATCCCGATGGCATCGAGATTAAAGAGAACAAGGGGGCGGATGGTATTCCCGTAGATGGCATTGCGTTCCACCCCTATTACACGGCCAAAGATCTTGTCGCGATTATTCTGTTCCTGATGGCATTTTCGGCAGTTGTATTTTTCGCGCCGGAGATGGGCGGCTATTTCCTTGAGCATGCCAACTTCGAGCCTGCGAATATGCTGAAAACACCGGAGCACATAGCGCCGGTGTGGTACTTCACGCCGTTCTACGCGATCCTGCGTGCAGTGCCGAACAAGCTGGGCGGAGTGATATTAATGGGTGGGGCGATTTTTGTATTGTTCCTGCTGCCTTGGATTGATCGCAGTAAGGTTAAATCCATTCGCTATCGTGGTTGGGGTTTCAAGGCTCCGCTCGCTGTATTTGCTGTGAGTTTCGTGGCACTGGGAGTGCTTGGGACCTTGCCGGCGGAGGGCGTTTACACAACGTTAGCGCGAATATTCTCGTTCTTGTACTTTGGCTTCTTCCTTTACTTGTTCATCTACACCGGTTCAGAGCAGGGTAAGCCTGTGCCGGACAGACTGACATATCACGGGTGACTACAGACATGATCGAAGCCATAAAGAAAAATCGTATCGGGCCGCGTCTCGTTCTGAAGTCTCTAGCTGTCGCAGCAGTTTTGTTGCCGTCGATGGTCAGTGCATCCGGTGGCGGTGCTATTATTCAGCCCGCCGGTAACGATGTCAGTGACATTGTGTCGTTGCAGCGTGGTGCGCGGAATTTTGTGAACTATTGCGCGGGTTGTCATTCAGCCAAATACATCCGCTTCAATAAACTGCAGGAAGATCTGCAGTTGACCGAAGAACAGGTGACCGAAAACCTGATGTTCGCCGCCAGAAAGACGGATGAGTTGATGGAGGTCGCGATGCCGGCTGACGATGCCGGGCGCTGGTTTGGGCAGGCGCCGCCGGATTTGACGCTTGTTGCACGCAGTCGCGGATCAGACTGGGTATACAGTTTCCTGAAATCTTTCTATCTTGATGAAGATGCTGCAACCGGCGTCAATAACCTGGCGTTGCCCAATGCCAGCATGCCACATGTGCTTTGGGAGTTGCAGGGTATGCAGCACGCAACATTCAGGGTTACTACAGATGCAAATGGCGCTGAAATCTCACATTTTGGCGATCCGGCTTATTTCGAGCATTTCGAAATGGTTTCGGAGGGCAAATTGTCTTTAGAAGAGTACGATCAGTTTGTTCGGGATATCGTGAACTTTCTCGATTGGGCTGGTACGCCTGAGCAATTGAAGCGGCAGCGACTTGGTATCTGGGTGCTGATTTTCTTGTTTGTATTCCTGATTTTTGCCTATTTGCTGAAGGTGGAAATCTGGAAGGATGTTAAATAGCTGCCATCTATCTAAATGGCCTGAAACGTAAGTTTATGAACATGCTCATGGCCCTGAGGCCATGAGCCATACCAATTAAATCCGCGGTATATAACCGTGAGATGGGTGAAAACTAATGACGCTGTATTCGAATCCAACCTGCTTTTATAGTCACCGGGCTCGCCTGGTTATGGCCGAGAAAAGCATCAGTATTGATGTTATTGATGTTGAAGGCATGAACCTGCCTGAGGATTTGCTTGATCTGAATCCTTACCACAGTCTGCCAACGCTGATTGACCGCGATCTGATTCTGTATGACTCACGGGTGATTATTGAATATCTGGATGAGCGTTTCCCGCATCCGCCGCTGATGCCGGTTGATCCCGTTACTCGGGCGCAGTTTCGTTTGGCTTTGTTCCGAATTGAAAAAGACTGGTACACCCAGGCGCAACAGATAGATGACGCGGTCGACAAACGCCAGGCAACTCGCGCACGGAAAATTCTCAGCGAAAGTATTATCGCGAGCAACGAAGTGTTTGCGATGAAAAAATACTTCCTGAGTGATGATTTTTCACTAGTGGATTGCACAATTGCCCCGATACTTTGGCGACTGTCTGCATATGGTATCGATCTGGGTGACGAGGCTGCTGCCATCGAGAAGTATATGCTGGAGGTATTCAGTCGTCCTTCCTTCCAGGAAAGTCTCAGCGAATTAGAACAAGAGATGCGTCCCTAGGATAGCCATCCCTGGGTTAGCAATCGGGACAAACTGACAAAGCAATGACGGACAGTGCTCTCTCCTCAACGCGCCCTTATCTCGTCCGGGCTATGCACGAGTGGATGACAGAAAACAATCAAACGCCACTGGTCGTTGTTGATGCCGATGCGGAAGGTGTTGTCGTTCCGCTTGAGCATGTCAAAGAGGGACGTATCGTCCTGAACGTTGCGTGGTCGGCTACCCGCGATTTGCAGCTGGGCAACGATGTAGTCAGTTTTCAGGCGCGTTTCGGTGGCGTTCCGCATTCGATTTCTATGCCCGTTGATGCAATTCGCGGTATCTATGCGCGAGAATCCGGGCAGGGCATGGTGTTTCAGGATGAACCTGAGGCGACTGAAAATGCTGGCAATAGTCCGGTCGAAGCCGGGCAAAGTAGTGAAACCGAACCGGATGACCATACGCCGCGGCCAAAAGGCCCTAATCTGCGCGTAGTCAAATGATGGCATGCGTTGAATAATGCTGGCGTTGTTTGTGCCGCTGCCGGATTCCAGAACATCTGCAAGCGCACGGATTAAGTTGAAACCAAAATCCGGGCCGGTTCAGAAATAATTAATCGGTGGGAAACAGACTGCGGTCGATCACATCGCACAGGCAGTGAATAACCAGCAGGTGTACTTCCTGAATTCGTGCCGTCCGATCGGACGGCACGCGAATCTCTATATCTGCGTCGAGTAGTGCAGGCGCTATTTCGCCACCATCGTGGCCCGTCAGTGCAATAATTGTCATGCCGCGATCCTGCGCCGCATCAATAGCGCGAACAACATTCGAGCTGTTTCCCGACGTAGAAATTGCCAGCAACACATCGCCTGTTTCACCCAGTGCTTTTATTTGTTTTGCAAAAATATCGTCGTAGGAATAGTCATTCGCAATGGCCGTCAGCGTTGAACTGTCGGTGGTTAATGCCATTGCCGGCAGTGGCGGGCGCTCCATCTCAAAGCGATTTAGCAGCTCCGATGAAAAATGTTGAGCGTCTCCCGCTGATCCCCCATTGCCGCAGCTGAGGATTTTATGGCCATCACGCACACATTCGGCCATGGTTGTTCCGGCTTGCTCTATGGCAGGGATGAGCGAATTCATTGCCGCAGTTTTTACGGCCAGGCTCTCAGCGAAATGTGTGGTTATTCGATTGGCAATGTTCATGGCGAGACAATATACACGGGAGCGACTTCTATCAGAAGCGTGGCCGGGCCGTTAGCGGTCGTCAAAATTGAATGCCCGTTTGCGCCAGTCTACTCTGGGTTCCGCTGTTGGTCCTGACAAGGCAAGCACATCGAAGCGAAGGTCGGTTTTCGCGAATTGCCGGTGTTGTTGCCTGAAGCATTCGGTCGCGCGGGCTATGCGCATACGTTTTCTTGCAGATATAGACATGAGCGCGCCACCATAGCCGGGATTGCTTCGGTACCGAACCTCGATTATCACGAGACAGGCATGATCCAGCATAACCAGGTCCAGTTCTCCAAATCGGCAGCTAAAGTTGGAGCTGATATGGCGTAAGCCATTAGCCTCCAGCCATCTTCGGGCAAAGTCCTCGCCCTGACGGCCCTTGCGCAGGTGCGGCGCCGTCATGCGCCTGTGCCAACTATTGCTGACTGATCACTATTGTTGCGTTTTCGCTCAGACTGTCTGAAATTTCCGGTAATACTCGCGGTTTGCCTCGCTCCATGCGAGCCCACCTCAATTTGCGGTGCAGTTGACCATTTTCCCCCATGTACAGCACGCCGGTCATTCCGTTGACAGTCATATTTGAATTGGCGGATCGGCCATTCAGCATGCCAGTCAGATAGTAGGCGTCGTAGCCCATCGCGTAAAAGCGTGCGCGCGTTGTGGCACCGGCTCCCCAGTATTGCTCGAGTGCCAGCTGACTTTCTTCGACAGATTGATTGGGATCCAGTAGCCATGGAATATCCGGAAACAGAATTCCGTCAAGATCTGAATTATTCGTTGAACCGGGCTGGTAAATAGCCGAAGTTGCAAAGGTCGGCAATTCACCTGCGTAATGAAAGCGTAACTGCGGTTTCAGTAATTTTGCCGCAGCGGTGTTGGCACCCAGAAATATTAGGTCAACGTCCTGGCGGCGGCGAGGCTCGAATTCCAGCGATTGGCCTATATTCGCAGCCAGACGGTCACGTCTGGCATAACTTTCGTCCAGGAGCAGAATTTCGCGAATGAACTGTGAAAAATCGGGCGTGTTGGACGGGTAAGATTGCACAGCCAGCAGTTTTCCGCCGCGCTCTTCCAGTTCCTCGCGAAACGCTTTGAGTACGCGCTCACCCCAATTATTGTCCGGTACCAGGGCTACCGCGTTAAACATGCCATCGTCGGTCGCTTTGGCAGCCACCGCGCGGGCTTCGTCTTCGGGTGCCAGGGCGAATTGATAAAGGCCAGCCGGCACATCCAGTTCTTCGGGCGCATAATTAAGCGCGAGCACGGTGGTGCTATCGGCAATATCGGCAATATCGGCGATCTCATTTTTCAGCAGCGGGCCAACGATAAATCCTGCGCCGTTTAAAGTGGCCTGTTGATAAGCGTTTGAGGCGCCGTTCCGGGCCGTGTCATAAACAACAATTTCTGCTCTGGATGTATCCGCACCCAGGGCAAAGTGAGCTGCCAGGTAGCCATCACGAATGGCTTCACCCAATGCCTGCTGCGGACCCGACAATGGCAACAACAGCGCAACCCGATCCGGGTAGATGGAAAGTGCGCCCATATTAGCCAGAACATCGTCCAGTAACTTCCCTGTGGCCGGGTGCTGCGGATTCTGTATCTGCCAGTCTTCTATTGCTTTGGTCAGATTGCTTAGTGAACTTCGGTTGATATAGGCGACGTATCCTAACTGCAGCCAGCCAGCCAACACGGGGTCTTGTGCTGCTGAGATGGCATCTGGATCTATGGCAGCGCCTGAAGATTGCAGCCCCGACCAGATAACGGTCCTGTTGGCTTCTATTGCTGCCGATCGTGTCAGCAGCGCCTCGCGTTTCAGCAAAGTGGCAACCGCGGGTTCGGGACGGTCAAGCTGAAACAACGATTCACCACGCAACAGCAAAATCCGGGCAGCGGCGTCTTTGTTGTCTGTGCTTTTAACCTGGTTAAGTGCCGCTAATGCGCCTTCTGGATCGTTGCGCGCCCGTTTCAACAGTGCTGTAACCTCGGCCCATATAGTAAGGTTGGCTGGAGCGATATCCGGCCCAAGCCGGTTCAGAATATTTTCTGTTCCGTCCAGATCATTGGCCATGTAGAGTTCGCCTGCCGCAAAAATCAGGTAACGCTGACGCTGGTCTCCCGCACTTTTCACAGCCAGATCCAGGTATTCCCGGCTTGCGGAGACGTGGTCACCCTTTTCCGACAATTTCTCCGCATTGCTAACGCTCTCTACCTGCGGTGTTGTTTGCATGGGTGTGCAAGCCGCCGCCAGCCACAGTGCCAGTATCGTGACCAGAGGCGCTAAATGGCGGCAGCCCGGCAGGGCAGCAAATTTGCGGGATGTCGCGGTATAAAAAGGTGTCTGATGGCTGGCGTTAGTCATTTTCATATCTATTCGGGCTTGTTGTTGGAGAGATCGTAACCGACACTGTCCGTTATCCTGTATCAGTCCGTAGCACTCAGAAAAACTCAAGAAACAGCCTGGGATCAAATGTGAATTCTACCGTTACATCCGCCGGAACACTTTTTGTGGTCGCGACACCCATCGGCAATATCGATGATATCAGTCTTCGGGCGCGCACTGTTCTGGGTACGGTAGAACTTATTGCGGCAGAGGATACACGCCATACCGGCAAGTTGCTGAGCCGGCTTGGGGTGGCCGGGAAACTGCTTTCCTGCCACGAGCATAATGAAGCTGCCCGGGTGCCGCAGATACTGGAATGTCTGTTTTCCGGTGGCGATGTTGCGCTGGTCAGCGATGCGGGTACGCCGTTACTGAGTGACCCGGGCTTTCGGTTGCTGCAGGCAGCGGTGGCGCAGGGAATATGCATCAGTCCTGTGCCGGGTTGCAGTGCTGCTATTGCCGCCCTATCTGTTGCCGCCCTGCCGACCGATAGCGTGCTCTTTGCGGGCTTTTTGCCGGCTTCTGCCGGTAAGCGTAAAGCGCGCCTTCGCGAATTGGCGGATCATGTTGAAACACTTGTTTTTTATGAGTCGGTGCACCGTATTCAGGCCGCATTAAAAGCTATCGCGGATGTATTCGGTCAGGATCGACCCATGGTGGCAGCCCGCGAGCTGACTAAACTCCATGAAACCCTTTATCGCGGCACGGTTGCCGAGGTTCTCGCGCAGGTCGAGGTAGACGCGGGTTCTGCGAAAGGTGAATACACGCTGGTGATTGGCGGGGCGGAGCCGGTGGCGGCGTCAACCCTTGAACTCGACCGTGTCCTGAAAGTATTGCTGGGCTACCTCGGTGTTCGACAGTCAGCCGATGCAGCCGCCAGGATACTGGACGTTAAAAAGCGCGACGCTTACCAGCGGGCGCTGGAATTGCGGGAATCGACCGACGACCAGTTCTAGACGTGGCGTAATAACAAGCGGTGCTGTTGCAGGGATCGAATTCTGCGCTGGTGCTTATAGAGGTTCTCTGCTCAACGGCTTTGTTTAGTGGAGCGAATCTCGCGGACCCTGCGTGGGCCGAATGAAGAGAGGTGTCTGACCCCCGCTTGCGTTGGTTGGGTGATTCAACCCTTAGCAGTAGAGGGTCAGACACCCGCTGCGCTGGGGTTCATCTGCGCGTTCCGGGGGTCGCTCACCCAACCATTAGTTAATCATGAGGACGTACCGCGTAAGGCAGGAGCGCCTTTGGTCCGGGGGTGTTGTACGCAGCGAATAAAGCGGACCGCAGGGAGCCATCGCGGAGTGCAACACCCCCGGGCCAAAGGTGCGTAGTCCAATGAACACCAATCACGCAGCGAATAAAGCGGCCGAGAAAAAGCATACTTTTCCCGGCATTAATTCGGCTAAAGGTCTTTTCAGCCGCCATGCTGGCGCCTGAAAAGACAGCCTCATTGAAGACCGCAGGGAGCCATCGCGGAGTGCAACACCCCGGGATCAAAGGTGCGTAGCGCACCAATATCGAAGCACCCGGGTCTATAACCTGCTCCTTTCAAATCATGGCTTGCATTGGCGCCCCAGCAACCCTATCGTTCGCCACGGAGTCGGCCAGGCAATCGCGCGGTGTTCGCACCGGGAGGAAAGTCCGGGCTCCGGCGGGCAGGGTGCCAGGTAACGCCTGGGGGGCGCGAGCCCACGGAAAGTGCCACAGAAAATATACCGCCAGCCGCCTGTTTTCAGGTAGCCGGTAAGGGTGAAATGGTGCGGTAAGAGCGCACCGCGCGGGTGGTAACACTCCGCGGCATGGTAAACCCCACCTGGAGCAAGACCAAATAGGGAAGCATGTTGCTTTGCAACGACCGTGCCCGCAGGTGCTTCCGGGTAGGTTGCTTGAGGCCAGTGGTGACGCTGGTCCCAGATGAATGATTGCTCACGACAGAACCCGGCTTATCGGCCGACTCCAGCTTTTATCTGCTATGCGCACCGGCCGGTGCCAGATGGCTAGAAAGCCCGTACGGGCTGCTTACGCCATGTTCCTCAATTGCTGCCTAATAAAGGCTCTATAAGCGACTGATTTAACTACCCCAGTAGCCCCATTTCGGGCCGCCAAACCACTCATAAGTCACTGTCACACAAGAATTATTCGACTTTCTCGGTTGACATAACGGCGAATGCGTCCCTATAGTGTGGCGAATGTGTAACAAAGTGGCAAAAAGTGGGAGAAAATGGACTTCGAGTCCGATCTGAAATGTTTCGCGGGGCCTCAAAAGTCACCCTTGATGGTAAAGGGAGAATGGCGATTCCGACACGCTATCGTGACGGAATTTTCGCCCGTTCTGGCGGCAGCCTTGTTGCAACAATCGATCGTGACCCCTGTCTCCTCCTATACCCGCTGCCGGATTGGGAAGAAATGGAACGGCGTTTGATGCGCTTGCCGGGCAATAAACCTGCTGTCAGGGCATTTCAGCGCCGCATCGTGGGTCATGCCTCGGAAATGGACATGGATAGCCACGGCCGCATCCTGATTTCGAAGGAACTGCGCGAGATTGCCCAGCTGGACAGGCAGGTCATGCTGATCGGGCAGGGCAACAAGTTTGAATTGTGGGATGAAGATCGCTGGGCACAGTGGCTGGAAGACAGCAGTAATGCTGGCCTGGAGCTACCGCCTGAGCTGGAGTCTTTGCCACTGTAGCGCCGGGCAATTGCCCGGTTCTGGATTTTAGGTATGGCGAAAGCCTGACTGGTTGATATGAGCGCCGGAAAAGACCAGCACGTTCCGGTATTGAAAGACGAAATCCTGGCGCAGCTGGGTGTGCGTTCGAACGGGATTTACGTTGACGGCACCTTTGGTCGCGGTGGGCATAGCCGGGCATTGCTTGAACGACTTGGCCCGGCAGGAAGGTTACTGGTTATAGATCGTGACCCCCGCGCCCTCGAAGCGGCGAGTGATCTGGCGGCGAGTGATGCAAGAGTCACCGTCATCAGGGGGAGTTTCGGAGACATTGAACAGATTGCTGCGGCTCATGATGTTACCGGCAAAGTGGACGGCATTGTTCTCGACCTGGGCGTTTCATCACCTCAGCTTGAGGATGCCGAACGTGGCTTTAGTTTTCTGCGGGATGGTCCGCTGGATATGCGCATGGACCCGGATTCCGGCGAGTCTGCCGAGAGCTGGATCAATGCGGTGGAAGAACGCGAGATGGCACGGGTGATTGCCCGGTTTGGTGAGGAAAAATCGGCGCGACGCATTGCGCGGGCCATCTGCGACGTAAGAAAGACAGAACGAATATGCCGAACGCGGCAATTGGCGGATCTGATAGAGAACGTCATACCGCGGCGCGGCAAGGGAAAACATCCGGCCACCAAGACATTTCAGGCGGTACGGATACATATAAATAATGAGCTCGGTGAATTGCAGGATTTTCTGGAGGAAGTTCTGAACGTGTTGTCTGTAGGCGGCCGACTATGTGTGATCAGCTTTCACTCGCTGGAAGATCGCCTGGTCAAGCGTTTCATTCGCGATCATGCGCGGGTTGATCCGGCGCTTGCCAGCCTGCCTGTGGTTCCTGAATCGGCGCACCCCAAAATGCGACTGGTTTGTAATGCGATTCGGGCAGGCAATGCAGAGACCAACCGCAATCCGCGCGCACGCAGCGCCGTATTGCGAGTAGGAGAACGGCTGATATGAATCAGCAGGGTAAGACTATTGCCGGCGTATCGATGTTGACTGTCGCGGTCATAGTGACAGCGATCGCCTGCGTGTATGCGCGGCATGAATCGCGCAAGCAATTTACACAGCTGCAGGTTCTGATTGTCGAACGCGATGCAATGGAGGTCGAATGGGGCCGACTGCAGATTGAGCAAAGTACCTGGTCCACCCATTCGCGCGTCGAGCAACTGGCTCGCCGGAAAATGAAAATGCGTAATCCGGTTCCTGCTGAAATCAGGGTGGTGCGACAGTGAGCCGGCGCAAGCAAAGCGCAGCCCAGCGGCGGAGTAGTTTTCGTGCCCGGTGTCAGTTTGCCGGCCTGTGCCTCGCAACCGGTGCTTTGGTTCTGGTGGGCCGCGCGGTACATTTGCAGGTATTCGATCAGGCCTTCCTGAATGGGCAGGCGGATGCGCGCCATGTCAGACGCGTCACGCTGGCAGCTCACCGCGGTTCAATTACCGATCGAAATGGTGAGCCGCTCGCGGTAAGTACGCCGGTTGACAGTGTTTGGGTTGATCCTGGTGATCTCATTGGTATGCCGGAGAATATTCCGGTACTTGCGGACCTGCTCAAAATAGACCGTGCGGAGCTGACAGCGAGACTTACCCGCAGCATCGGCAAGGACTTCCTCTATCTGAAACGCCATATGAATCCATCGGCGGCGAAACGCATAGACCAACTGAATATGCCGGGCGTTCATCTGCAACGTGAATATCGTCGTTACTATCCTGCGGCTGAAGTAACCGGGCATCTGATTGGCTTTGCAAATGTTGACGACGTCGGACAGGAAGGCGTTGAACTGGCGTTCGATCATCGTCTTGCAGGTTATCCGGGTTCCAAGTTGGTGCTGAAAGACCGGATGGGCCGTATCGTAGAGGATATCGAGCGCATCGACGCGCCTGAGCCCGGCCAGGATATTGCGACGAGTATTGATTTGCGTATTCAGTATCTTGCTTATCGCGAATTGAAAAAGGCGGTGCAGCAACACAAGGCCAGCTCCGGTTCGGCAGTGGTGGTGGATGTACTGACCGGCGAGGTGCTGGCGATGGTTAATCAGCCCAGCTACAACCCAAATGACCGGTCGCAGTACAAGGCCAGCCGTTACAGAAATCGTGCGATCACGGATATTTTTGAGCCGGGTTCGAGTATAAAACCGCTGGTGGCGGCAGCAGCTATTGAGTCGGGCAAATACAGTCCCAATACTCGCGTCGATACCAGTCCCGGGCAGATTCAGGTTGGTGCCAAGCTAATCAAGGATAAGCACAATCTTGGGCGTATTGATTTAACGACAGTACTGGCGAAGTCCAGCAACGTAGGCTCGACGATGGTTGCCATGTCACTCGAGCCAGCCGATCTTTGGCAGGTACTCAATGATTTTGGCCTGGGTCGTCCCAGCGCGAGTGGTTTCCCTGGAGAGTCGGCAGGTTTGCTGAGTCATTTCTCGAACTGGCGGCCGATCAGTCAGGCGACGCTGGCTTACGGATACGGTCTGTCAATTACACCGCTGCAACTGGCTCAGGCTTACGCAGTTATTGGGGCTAACGGATTGCAACGCCCGGTATCACTTTTGCCGGTTAAGCAACCGCCGATAGCACGGCGGGTCATTTCCGAGCGTACCGCTAACGCGGTGCTCGGCATGATGGAGGCAGTCGTCAGCGACAACGGGACGGGCATCCGTGCCGCAGTGGCCGGTTATCGCGTGGCGGGAAAGACCGGCACAACGCAGAAGTTTACGACTGGCGGCTACCTGGAAAATCGTTACACGGCCATTTTCGCCGGTATTGCGCCGATGACGAACCCGCGCCTTGCCGTGGTCGTCGTTATAGATGACCCGTCAGCAGGTGAGTACTACGGCGGTAGCGTAGCCGCGCCGGTGTTCTCGAAAATTGTTTCTGATGCCACTCGAATCATGGCAATACCGCCCGATGACATTGGCAACGTGCAGGATATATCGACGACGGTGGCTTTAAGTCGATGAGTATGGCGATGACAAATAGAGCGACGTTGCGCGAGCTATTCAGCGG
>Ga0070728_10003162_pt1 | contig 18649 bp, 20 predicted proteins | sample tdDd471_FD_66723 | JGI IMG/M metagenome (GOLD analysis project Ga0070728, IMG submission 66723) | Marine sediment microbial communities from the Atlantic coast under amendment with organic carbon and nitrate - tdDd47.1 | ecosystem: Environmental > Aquatic > Marine > Coastal > Sediment | place... | reverse complement strand
GGCGATGACTGCGCCGGCGAGGCCTGCCGGGGCGTGCTCGAGCTCGAGGTGTCGGCGCGCCTGCGGCGCCTGCGCGACGCGGCGACGGCGCTGCGCGACGCGCCCGAGGGCCCCGGGCGGCGGCGACGCGCCGAGCGGCTCGCGGCCGAGCTGATCGCGATCGCGGACCGTGAACCCGAGCACGCCGACGCGCCGGTCGCGCTGCTCCTCGCGGGCCAGCTGCTCGACCAGGACGCCCGGCGCCCCCGGTCGGGTGCGCGGGTCTACCGCCGCATCGTCGACACGGTCACCCTGCCGGACGACGCCGCCCCGCAGCTCGAGCACGTGATCGCGGAGGCGCACTTCCAGCTCGCGCGCGCGGCGCAGCGTTCGTTCGACTACGAGCAGGCGCTCGCGAGCTACGCGACGATCGTCGACTCCGAGCGCTTCGCCCGCTCCGACGACGCGGTGATGCGGCAGCGGCGGCGCGACGCGCTCGTCAACACCGCGCTGCTCTCCGCGCGGCTCGGGCGCCACGCCGACGCCGCGCGGGCGTGGACCCGGGCGGCCGAGGTGCTCGGCGCGGTCGAGGCGCGCGAAGCGCGGCTGCACGCCGCGTCCGCGACCCTCGACGCGGGCGACTCCGCCGGGGCCGCGCGCCAGCTCGACGCGTGGCTCCGCGAGGGTCCAGCGACCGTGCGCGCCTGGTCGCTGCGCGCCCGCGCGGCCGAGGCCGCGGGCGACGACGACGCGCGCGTGCGCGCCCTGCGCGCCGTGCTGCGGACCCACGCGCGAGCCACGCGGCGCGCCGACGCACCCACCGCCGCGCGCGCCGCCCTCGCGCTCGCGGACCACGCCCGCGACGGCGCGCCGCTCGGTGTGATCGCGCCCGGACGCAGGGCGACGCTGGACGCGTGGGTGCGCGAGCTCGGTCGACAGATCGACGCGACGTCCGCGAGGGTCGCGAGCGTCGCCGCGGACTACGATCGGGTCGTCGATCTGGGCCACGCGGCGGACTCGGTCGTCGCGCTGCACCGGCAGGGGTCTCTCTACGAGGCGCTGGTCCGCGCGGTGCTCGGCGCGCGCTTCGAGCTCCCCCAGGACACCCGGCGCCAGCTCCGGCGCGCGTCCGCGCGGACCCGCGAAGACGTCCGGGCCCGGATCGAGGACCGGGTACGCGAGACCCTCGACGCGCAGGTCCGCCCCGTCGAGTGCCGCGCGGTCGAGCGCTACACGCTGGCCGTCCGCCTCGCGCGGCGCGCGTCCCTGCCGACGCCCGAGGCGACCCGGGCCCGCGAGCGCCTCGCGGCGTACGGGGCCGAGCGGGTGCGCGAGTGCCTCGCCGCGGCGCACGCGCGCGACCCGTCGTTCGGCCCGTGGGTCGCCGGGGAGCTCGACGCGGCGCGGTCCGGCCGCCATCGCACGCCGCCCACGCCCGTCGCCCCGTCGGTCCTGGCGGAGTAGGCGCGCGACCGGCTGCGGTACCCTGCCGCCGTGAGCCGATCGCGCATCGCGCTTTGCTTGGCGCTCTCGCTCGCGGTCGGGGGCTGCGGGTTCCGGCACATCGCGCGCACCCTCGGCCGAGACCAGGGCGAGCTCTACGCGACCGCCGGCGGCCCGTTCCTCGGGGTGGGCGACGCGCCGCTGCTGGTCCCCTCGGCGCGGCTCGGTGGCCGCTACGGGGTGACGCACTACTTCGACGTCGGCGGGTCGATCGCGGCCGACGCGCTGGGGTTCGGGATCCTCGCGATGGACGCCTACGTCGTGCAGCAGCTGTACCGTCGGCCCAACGGGTTCGCGCTGTCGATCTCGGGGCGCGCGCACCTGCTGTTCGATCTGAACGACGACTTCACGACGCGCGGGTTCCCCGAGCTCGGGCTGCACATGGAGCACCGGGTGGAGCGGTGGCTCACCGTGTTCTGGGGCGTGGTCGGGGTGGCTCAATTCGAGCCACCACAGGACAAGCCACCGGTGTTCGTCACGCCGTACCTCGGCGCCGAGCTGATCCTCGATCACAACCCACCGACGCGGCAGTACTTCACGGTCCAGGTCGCGTGGATCTCGCCGTGGGAGGACTTCCGCAGCTGGGCCTCGTGGGAGCCCGCCGGCGCGGGCGCGCTGGTCCTCGTCGTCGGCTGGCGCGGGCACTACAACGCCGGCACCGAGCGGAGCTTCCCGTGACGCGGTGGGGCTTCGCGTTCCTCGCGCTCTGGGCGACCGGGTGCTTGACGGTGGACTCGTTCTTCTTCCAGCCGTCCACGCCCACCGACGGCTACGACTTCGAGTCGGGGACCGACGGCGATCTCGACGGCTCGCTGACCGATCCGCATCCGTCGACCATCGACGCGGCGCACCGCACCGAGGGCTTCGAGGACACGCCGCACGGGCGCGTCCACTGGGTCTTCGCGCGGCAGGACGGCCCGGCCGACGCGGTGTTGTACAGCCACGGCAACGCCGACCACCTCGGGCGCTACTGGGACCGGGTCGAGCGGCTCTACGCGCTCGGGGTGCACGTGCTGATCTACGACTACCCCGGCTACGGCCTGTCCGAGGGTGAGCCGTCCGAGGAGGGGACCTTCGACGCCGCGCAGGTCGCGCTCGAGCGCCTCGCCGGTCAGCCCGACGTCGAGCGCGTCTTCCTCTACGGCTACTCGCTCGGCGGGGCGCCGACGTACGAGATGGCGGCGCGCAGCGAGCGCGGCGACGCGCCGACGATCGAGGCGGTGATCTCGGAGGCGGCGTGGTGCTCGGTAGAGGATCTGTTGCAGGACGGCGCGCAGGTGAACGTGCCCGGCCACTACGCCACCCGGCTGCACATGGACAGCTGCGCGCGCGTCGCCGAGCTCGAGCGCACGCCCCTGCTGCTGATGCACGGCACCGAGGACGGCACGATCACGGTGCGGCACATGGACCTGCTGGTGCGGTCCGCAGACGGGCTCGAGGTCCGCGCCGAGCGCGTCGAGGGGGCGACCCACAACGATCTGCCCAACGTCGCCGCCGACTACGACGATTGGGTCCGCGCGCACCTCGCGCGGTAGCGCTCGCGGGGCAGCGTCAGGTAGACGCTGTCGCACCACACGCCGTCCACGCACCACGTGCGCGACTCGCGCCCCCGCTCCTCGAAGCCGAGCCGCTCCAGCAGCCGCAGGCTGGCCTCGTTGCGCGGGTCGACGTCCGCCTCGGCGAGCGCGACGCCGCGCGCCTCGAAGACGTGCTCGAGCACCGCCGACACCGCCTCGCGCGCCAGCCCGCGCCCCCAAAAGGCCGGATCGATGATGAAGCCGATCTCGGGCAGGCGGTGGAAGCCCGCCTTGCCGATCGCGCGCCCCTCGTGCTCGACGATGAAGTCCTCGCTGTGCTCCGGCGGCGCCTCGATCATCGAGGCCAGCCAGGCGCGGGTCTGCTCGACGTCGGTGTGCGGCGGGCGCGACCAGAAGCGCATCGCCTCCGGCTGAGTGAAGATCCGGTGCAGCGCGTCGACGTCGTCCCAGCGGGCGCGGCGCAGCACCAGCCGCTCGGTCACCAGCCGGGTCACGGCGTGACCGCCATCGCCGCGGCGTCGCGCAGCGCGGCGGCCTCGTCCGGGTCGAGGCCGCCCGGGACGTGGGCGATGGTGCGCGGATCGACGTCGAGCATGGCGCCGGCGAGGACGCAGGCGGCGAGGTAGCTGCCCGCGAGGCTCGGGTGGCTGCCGTCGGGGTCGTACAGCGAGTGGAAGCGCGAGCCCTCGGACGTCGGGTCGGTCTCCGCGTCGTGGATCACGCGGAACGCGGCCCCGACCGGGGCGAGCCGCACCTCGGCGCCGGCGTCGCGCACGATCTGCGCGAGCGCGTCGTAGCCGTCGTCGAGGCGGTCCTGCATGGTCGAGTAGTCAGGGAACAGCCCCGGGTTCATCGCGTCCCCGTCGCGGCGGCCCCACGTGACGAACAGCACCACCGTGGTGCCGCGCATCCGGGCCAAGTCGGCGAGCTCACCGACCGCGGTCTGCGAGTTGTCGCGCTCCGGCTGGCCCTCGGGGAACCCCGGGATCTGGCTCTGCTCCTGCAAGACGACGTGCGTCCACGCGCCCTCGGTCGTGTTCAACGCGGTGTGCAGCGGGTGCCCGACCACGCGGGCGTCGGTGGCGTGCTCGACCAGGCGCTTGCCGCCCGCGGTAGAGCTGTCGGTCACCAGCGGGTCGGGCGCGCGCGGCAGGCTGGCCACCACCTCTGCGTACAGCGCGGGGAGGTCGTTGAAGAACGTGTAGCTGTTGCCGACGAAGAAGGCGCGCTGCGCGGGCAGGGGCGGGCCGCCCGCGTCCACGCCCGCGTCGTCGCCGGGGCCGGCGTCGTCGAGCGCGACCCCGGCGTCCTCGAGGCCCGCGTCGTCGCGGCCGCCCGCGTCGACCAGAGCGCTGGACTCGGCGCACGCGACGAGCAAGAAGGCGAAGAGGACCGAACGCATCGGGCCATTCTAGTAACGCCCGCGCTACGGGGCCCGCTTCTGCGACTCGCGGAGCTGCTCGAGCCAGCGCAAGAAGCGCTCGGGCTCGGGCAGCGCGCCCATCCGAAGCTCGAGGACCAGCGTGTGCCCCGCGCGGTCGACCCGGTGCACGGTCGCCTCGATCGCGTCGGCGAGGCCGACCGCCCAGGCGTGGCGCGCCTCGAGGGCCTCGCGCGCCTTGGCCGACAGGCGCAGCTTCACCCAGGCCGCCAACCGCACCAGCGAGGACGGCGCCTCGGTGAGCTCCGGGTCGTCGCCGAGCGCGCTGGCCACGCGCACCGCGAGCCCGCCCGACGGATCGGGGCGCGCCGCGACCGTGAGCCGACCGGTCTCGTCGAGCAGCTCGAGCACGGCGCCGTCGCGCGACAGGGTCGGTCGCGACGCGGCGTCCCGGTAGCCGCGCGCCATGCCGAGCCGGTCGGCGAGCGAGCCGAGCCCGGCGCGCACGACGCGGCGCTGACGCGCGGCCTTCGCGTCGGGGTTCACGAGCACGTCGACGCGCTGCTGCTGGTGATCGCCCGTCTTCGTGCAGCGCCACAGACGCAGCTCGGCGTCGTCTCCCGACGGCTCGATCTCGAGCGCGTAGTAGTGCTGCGAGTAGTAGCCGGCGCTGAACGCGCCGTCGCACCTCGGCAGGGTGAACGCGGCGCCCTTGGCCGCGAGCGGCTCGACGCGGATCACGCCCGCCTTCGCGTCGCGCGCGAGCACGACCCAGTGGTCGTCCGACCAGACCGCGTCGGGCGCGTCGAGGCCGGTGACGCCGCGCTCGAAGACGCCGTGGGGGCGCTCGATCACCTTGCCCCCGCCGCCCACGAGCGCGAGCTCGACGCCGGACGACCCGGCGAGGAGCAGGGCCGCCCGGGTCCCGACCGCGCGGATCCGAGCGTCATCGACGGTGCCGGCGTGCCGGTGGCGCACGGTCGTGCCCGCGCCGCCGCGACAGGCCACCAGCGTCCACTCCCGCGCGCCCTCGTGGATCGCCACACACAGGCTCTCTCCCTGCAGCCGCGCCGCGGTGAGCTGCGCCGGCGGGCGCCGCTCGTCGACGTGACGCGCCGGGTCGCCGGTCGCGACGCCGCGCGGATCGAGCCCGATCGACACCAGGCCGCGTCCGTCGGCGCCGAACAGCGTCGCGTCCCGTCGGCCTCGCGCCAGGGCGATCCGCGACACGCCGTCGAGCACCCGCGCCGGCTCGGCGGTGCGCTCTCCGGTCAGGGTGCAGCTCGACGCCCAGGCGCCGTCGTCCTCGCACCACACGACCACGATCCCCTCGCCGTGCACCCAGAGCGCGGGCGGCACCGGCAGGTCGGCGCCGGCGTGTCCGAGCCCGTGCACGAACACCGGGTCCTCGCGCGTCCACGCCTCGAACCGCGCGAGCATCGGGCCGAGCGCCCCGTGCCAGCTCATCACCATGCCGCGCGGGCCCAGGTAGAACCCGGGCCGCGGGCCCACGCTCACGACGTGCGCCTCCCCCGGACGTGCGCGATCGCGGCGGCGGTCGACGCGTCATGCGCGGCGCTCTCGCCGCCGCTGAGCTCCGGCAGGATCGCCGCGGCCAGCTGCTTGCCCAGCTCCACGCCCCACTGATCGAAGCTGTTCACGCCCCAGATCACGCCCTGCACGAAGATGCGATGCTCGTAGAACGCGAGCAGCGCGCCGAGGGTCTTCGGGTCGAGCGAGTCGAACAGCATCAGCGTCGAGGGCCGGTCGCCTTCGAACACCTTGTGGGGGAGCAGCGCCTCGATGCGCGCCTCGTCGACGCCCTCGGCCTCGAGCTCGGCCCGGACCTGCTCGGCGCTCTTCCCGACCATCAGCGCCTCGGCCTGCGCGATCACGTTGGCGAGCAGCTTGTCGTGGTGGCCCGACAGGCCGTGGTGCGGCCGCACCGCGGCGAGGAAGTCGACGGGGACGCGGTGCGTCCCCTGGTGCAGCAGCTGAAAGAACGAGTGCTGCGCGTTCGTGCCGGGCTCGCCCCAGACGATCGGCCCGGTCGTGTACCCCTCGATGACGTCGCCGTCGCGGCGGGTGCGCTTGCCGTTGCTCTCCATGTCGCCCTGCTGAAGCCACGCGGGCAGCCGCGCGAGCCGCTGGTCGTAGGGGATGACCGCGTGCGACGGCCAGCCGAAGAAGCTCGCGTACCAGACGCCGAGCAGCGCGCTCATCACGGGGAGGTTCTCCGCCAGCGGCGCCTCGACCGCGTGTCGGTCCATCGCGTGCGCGCCCGCGAGCAGCTCCTCGAAGGCGTCCATCCCGACCACGCACGCGATCGGCAGGCCGATGGCGGACCACAGCGAGTAGCGCCCGCCGACCCAGTCCCACATCTCGAAGCAGTTCGCGACGTCGATGCCGAACTCCTTCACCGCGGGTACGTTGGCCGAGACCGCGACGAAGTGATCGCCGACCGCGTTCTCGTTGCCGAGCTGCCCCACCAGCCACGTGCGCGCGCTCTGCGCGTTCGTGAGCGTCTCCTGGGTGGTGAAGCTCTTGGACGCGACGATGAACAGCGTGCGCGCGGCGTCGAGCCCCTCGAGCGTCTGGGCGAGGTGCGACCCGTCGACGTTGGAGACGAAGTGCGCGCGCAGGCCGCTCTTCCAATAGGGGCGCAGCGCCTGACAGACCATCTGCGGCCCGAGGTCGCTGCCGCCGATCCCGATGTTCACGACGTCGGTGATCGTCTCTTGGGTGGCGCCCTTGTGCTCACCGGCGCGGACGCGCTCGGCGAGCTTGCGCATCTTCGCGAGCGTCGCGCCGATCGCCGGCATGACGTTCTTGCCGCCGATGCGGATCGGCGTGTTCGCGCGGTTGCGGAGCGCGACGTGGAGCACCGCGCGGCCCTCGGTGACGTTGAGCTCCTCGCCCGCGAACATGCGCTCGAACCAGCGCGGCACCTCGAGCTCCCGCGCGAGGTCGACGAGCCGCTCCCACGTCTGCTCGGTGGCGAGGTGCTTGGAGAAGTCGACGCGCAGATCGTCGAGCGACAGCGTCATCCTCGACGCCCGCCCCGGGTCGTCGTGGAACAGCTGGCGCAGGGACGCGCCGCGCATCTCGGAGGCGTGCTCGCCGAGCGCCTTCCAGGCCTCGGTCGCGGTGGGGGGGGTGCTCATGAGCGGCCCATGATCCGCGGGCCGCGCCGCGCGATCAAGGCACGGGGTGCAGCATCACGTGGGTGTGCGGTACGTCCGACGAGACGTGGATGCGCCGGGGCTGATACCCCTCGAGCACCAGCTCGACCTCGGCGCCGTCGCCGACGTCGTCGGGGACGCGAAGCGTGGCGGGCGTGACGCCGACCGCGCGCCCGCGGGCGCGCACCTCGGCGCCGGCCGGCTCGCTGTCGACGATGACGGTCTCCGGGGCCGGGTCCGGGGTCGGGGTCGGGTCCGGGTCCGGGGTCGGCGTCCGGGTCGGGGTCGGCGTGGCGTCGAGGGGCACGGCCCGGGGCTCGAGCGCGCCCCACAGGATCGCGATCAGCACGATCGCGCCGGTGACGAGCGCCGCGAAGAGGGCCCCGATCCACAGCCAGGGCACGCCGCGCGCCTTGGGGGGCGCCGTGACCGACACGCCGGGGGGCGCGGAGACCGGCGGCGGCGCGCTCGACGCGGCCGGCGGGCGGTCGCTCGGGCGCTGCAGCGCCTCGCGCAAGCGGGCGACCTCCTTGGCGAGCGCGTCGCCGTCGCCGGGGCGCTCGGAAGGCTCCCGGGCGAGGCACCGCATCAGGAACGCCTCCACCCGCGGGTCGATGTCCACGGGAGGATCGAGCGCGCTGGGCGGGCCGTAGTCCTCGAACATCTTCTTGCCGAGGATCTCGTACGTCCCCAGGCCCGCGTAGGGCTGGATGCCCGTCAACATCTCGTGCATCACCAGGCCCATCGAGTAGACGTCCGCGCTGGGGGCGGCCTTCTCGCCCGCGGTCTGCTCGGGGGCCATGTACCGGGGCGTGCCGATCACGGCGCCGGTCTCGGTGAGCTTGTTGCCCGCGTCGAGGAGCCGAGCGAGCCCGAAGTCGAGGACCTTCACGTGGTCGGCGCCGTCGCCCTCGTCGACGAGGAAGATGTTCTCGGGCTTCAGATCCCGATGGATGATGCCCCGCGCGTGCGCCGCCCCGAGCGCCGCGGCGACGTCGGCGACGATGCGCAGCGTCTGCGAGACGGACAGCGGCCCGCGCGACGTGAGCCGCGCGCCGAGGTCCTGACCGATCAGGCGCTCCATCACGTAGTAGGCGCCGTACTCCTGCGTCACCCCGTGCCGGATGACGCGGATGACGTTGGGGTGATCGATCGCCGCCTGCGCCATCGCCTCGCGGGTGAAGCGCTCGGCGGTCGTCTCGTTGTTGACCAGCTCGGGGCGCAGCGTCTTGAGCACGACCACGCGGCCGTCGAGCACGACGTCGCGCGCCTCGTAGACGAAGCCCATCCCCCCCGCGCCGAGCCGGCTGATGATCTCGTAGCGGCCGTCGATCGTCTCCCCGAGGATGTCGTCGACCTGGTCGGTGAACGCGCCGTAGCTCTGCGCGTCCGCCAGGCCGCCGTCGGGGCGGGTGTAGTCTTCGCTCATCGGTTGGGGGGGACCCGAGCTTACGCCACCGGCTCGATGAGCGAGGGGTCATCCTGGCGGACGTCGTTGACCCGCTTGGACACGCGCGTCTTGTGCAGCGCGGCGCCGCGGTGACCGGCGAGCACCTCCATCAAGACGTCCGTGGGCACGTCGCCGCGGTCGAGCCAGGTCGCGTAGCCGTCGCGCGGCACGAGGATGGGCATGCGATCGTGGATCGTCGCGGTCTCGCCGATCGCGGGGCGCGTCAGGATCGTGAAGCTGGTCACCTTCTCCCCCTCGGGCGAGTCCCACACCGCCCACAGCCCCGCGAAGCCGAACGGCCTCCCGTCGAGGTGGAAGCGGTACGGGAGCTTCTCGCCGTCGACGTGCTCCCACTCGTAGAATCCGTCGGCCACGACGAGGCACCGCCGCCGCGCGAAGGCGCGCCCGTAGCCCTTGCTCGTCGCGACCGTCTCGACCCGGGCGTTGAGCATCTTCACGCCCTGCCGCGCGCTCTTGGCCCAGTGGGGGATCATCCCGAACCGGGCGAGGCCGATGCGGCGCTCGCCCTCCTTGGACTGCACCACGATCGCGCTCCGGTCGGTCGGGGCGATGTTGTGCTGAGGGGGCAGCTCCTCGACCGCGAGGGTGGCCTCGAACTCCTCGATCAGCTCGTCGGGCGGAGTGACCAGCGTGTAGCGCGCGCACATGAGCGGTGGGAGTATGCCGCGCCATGAGCGCAGGTCACGGCGGCCCCCTCCCGGACAGCTACTGGGCCGACGCCGGGCGGCTGCTGGCGGGGCCCTACCCCCTGCTCGGGCGGCCCGATCGCTCGGCCCAGCGCGCCGCGGTGCGCGTCCTGCTCGACGCGTCGATCCGCTGCGTGATCGACCTGCGGACCCCCGCCGAGCCGCCGTCGATCCGCTCCCTGCTCGACAAGCTGAGCGACGACGCCGTGTGGATCGGCTGCCCCATCCTCGACGGCGCGGCGCCGGCGGTCCCGCAGCTCGAGGCGATCCTGGACGCGATCGACGCGTCGCTCGCGCGGGATCGACCCGTGTACGTGCATTGTCAGGGCGGCCGCGGCCGGACGGGGACGGTGATCGCCGCGTGGTGGATCCGGCACGGCGTCTGCGACGTCGAGGGCGCGCTGCGCGAGCTCGACGCGCGCCGCGTCGGCCAGCCGCACGGCGACCATCCGTCTCCGGAGACCGGCGCGCAGCTGCGCCTGCTGCGCAGCTTGGGCTTAAAGCGAGCGTGAGCGACCGCATACTCTGCTCACGCCCCGCGAATCGAAATCACTCGTCCAGGCCGTGGTGGACTTCGCCCGGCGGCACCAGCTCGGCCCCAACGCGGAGATGGAGCTAGCCACGCTCGTCGAGCGCGTCCCCACCGAGCTGCTCGGGCCGGTTCGCGCGCAAGCCCGACCGCGACGGAGACGTCTGGGAGCTCGACTGGCCCTCCCGTGCCGCGCGCGAAGCGCGCATGCCCGTGCCCCTGCCCGTGCCCGACCCGTTCTCGTCGCCCGCGTCCCGACGACGACGCGAGTGATCTCGGGAACGGCGCACGGGCGGGCACGGGGCAGGCGCTGAAGCGTCCCTTTGGGAGCCTTTCTTCAGCAGACTGCTAAGTCGCGGGGGTGAACACGCGGCCGAAGACCAGCTCGTCGTCGGACGAGCGGTCGGGCACGAACGCGTAGCCGTCGGTGGCGAAGTCCTTCAGCCCCTCGACGCGGTCGACGCGGTGCTCGATCACGAAGCGGGCCATCGCGCCGCGCGCGTACTTGGCGAGGAAGCTGACCACGCGCGGCTCGCGGGCGCTGTCTCTCCAATCCTCGAAGCGGCACGCGACCACGGGCGCCTTCAGCTTCTTCTTGGAGATGGACTTGAAGTACTCGTTGGACGCGAGGTTCACGAGCGTGGGGTCCTCGTGGCCGGCGACGAGCGCGTCGACGCGCTCGGCGATCTTGTCGCCCCAGAACTGGTAGAGCGACGCGCCGCGCCGCGTCTTCAGGCGCGTGCCCATCTCGAGGCGGTACGGCTGCACCAGATCGAGGGGGCGCAGGATGCCGTAGAGGCCCGAGAGGATCGCGACCCGATCCTGGGCCCACTCGAGGTCGTCGCGACCGAGCGAGCGCGCGTCGAGCCCGCGGTACACGTCGCCCGCGAACATCATCGACGACGGGAGCGCGTTGTCTTTCGTCATCGGGAGGTCGAAGCTGCGGAAGCGGTGGTAGTTGAGCTTCGCGAGGTCGGGGCTGATGCTCATCAGCTCCTGGAGCTTCTTCTGCGACAGGCCGCGCGAGGTACGCATCAGCGACTGCGCGTCCTTCATCAAGACGGGCTGCGTGACCGGCACATCGAGCGGGGGCGGGGACTCGTCGAGCGACTTGGCGGGGGACAGGACGGCGAGCATCGCCACGGAGCGTAGCGCGGCTGGCTCGGTGGATCTCGCGCCGCGAGGCCAGGCCACGACCCCCGGGGTTGCTCAGCCGTCGAGGCTGGTGAGGTGGGCGCTGAGCGCGATCATCGAGGCGAGCACGAGGCCGGGGCTCGCGGCGATCGCGGTGAACGACCCGAGCTCCTCCAGCGAGCCGCCCCCGGCGCAGGTCCCCATCACGATGAGCGCCGCGTGATGCAGCGCCACGAAGGCGGCGGTGCCGTAGCCGAAGCGCCGCGCGCGCGGATCGCGCCGGACGACGAGCGTCGCGTTGGTCACGAGCGTGAACACCATGGGCAGGCCGATGAGCGCGGCGGCGCCGAGCCCGAGCCACAGCGCGTTCTCGGCGGCGGACGACGGGCCGCCGAGCAGACCGATCAGCCCGGCGAGGCTCCCCGCGGGGATGAAGCCGAACAGCGTGATCACGCCCCACAGGACGCTCATCACGCCCGTGGCGATCACGACGTAACGGCGGTTCTGGCGCCGCGGCGCGGTGGTGACCGGCGCGGTGCGGAACGCGCCCCCCGCGACGACCGCGGTGCCCGGGGCCCCGAACCAGCGGTCGCGGGACGACCACGCGAGCGCCCCCACCGTCCACAGGAGCGCCACGAACGTGCCCAGCGTGAGGAACCCGTAGGTGAATCCGATCGCTTCGACCATGCCTACGGGGTGAGACCGCCCAGCGCGCCCGCCCATTCCCGGGCAGTTTCACTGTTCAGGTGCGGCGGAGCGTCGCCACCGCCCGCTCGAGCTCGAGGCTCGAGGGGCCGCCGGGGTTGCGGACCTCCACGAAGCGGGCCGCCTCGGAGACCTCCGAACAGATCTTCATCGGGTAGTCGACCTGACGCACCAGCAAGATCGCGGTCAGGAAGCTCCGCGCGGCGCTCACCCAGAACCCGCTCCCGAGGAGCACCTGCGCCGAGCACCGGATCCGGGGCGCGACCTCGTTGCCGAAGCGCGTCGCGAGGTCGCGGACCTCGGCGCCCGGCAGCGGGGTGCCCTCCTCGGCGAGCGAGAACACCACCGTCGGCGCCCGCTCCGCGAGCAGCGACAGGTGCGCGTCGTGCACCCGGGTCAGCGTCTCGGCGGTGAGCTCGCCCCGGTACACCGCGAGGTGCACGTTCCCCAGCGAGCCGGCGATCGCCGCGGACCCGACGTAGTCGATGTGTACCTCGCGCACCCTCGCTGGCCCCCGAGACATCCTACGCTCACTCGAGGAAGTACGCGCGATTCGCGAACTGTGGGCGCGAGAGCTACTAGACTGTCGTCGTGCAGTGCGTCCTGCGGATCTTCGGCCTCGCGCTCCTCCTCGCCGGCTGCCAGTGCGGCCCTGCCCGAGTGGGCGTGCGCCCGATCGAGGGGGACATGGACGCCACCGTGGGCCGCGACGCGGGCGGCCCGGCCGAGGACGCCGGCGAAGGGACCGACGCCGGCGCGGGAGACGACGACGCCGGCCCCGGGCTGCCCGACGCGGGCCCGCCCCCCGAGGTCTGCGACGACGGCCTCGACAACGACGGCGATCTCTCGGCCGACTGCGCCGACACGGACTGCGACGATCAGGTCTGCGACGAGATGGGCAACCTCTGCATCGGCGGCACCTGCAACGGCTGCCGCATGGAGGAGACCGAGACCGCGTGCGGCGATCGCGCCGACGAGGACTGCGACGGCCTGCGCGACTGCGCCGACCCGGACTGCGACGGGATCACCTGCGGCAACGGCGGCGTGGTCTGCGGCGGCGGGATCTGCCCATGCCCGAGCGGGTTCAACGAGTTCGTCTGCGACGACGGAACCGACGACGACTGCGACGGGACGATCGACTGCGCGGACGACGACTGCCTCGCGCAGCGCTGCAACGCGATGGGCTTCGTCTGCCGGGCGGACGGCAGCTGCCAGTGCCGCGGCGAGGTCGAGGCGCTGTGCCAGGGGATCGACGAGGACTGCAACGGCGTGGTGGACGACGGCTGCCCGGACGGCCTCGACCTCGGCGCGCCGTCGACGCGGCCCGCGGTCGGCGGGACGTCGGGGACGCCCTGGGTCGACGCGTGTCCGATGGGCGCGGCGCTGATCGGGATCGCGGGGCGGGCGTCGGCGCGGATCGATCAGCTGCAGCCGATCTGCGCGGTCGTGCGCTTCCGGGTCGACGAGACGCTGAGCATGTCCAAGCCGGAGTACAGCTACTTCGTCGAGCGAGGCGCGCCGATCGCAGGCTCGATCCACGGTGAGACCGGCGCGCCGAGCTTCACCGACTCGTGCCCCGAGGGCGCCTTCGCGGTGGGTATCGAAGGGCACGCCGACTTGTCGCTCGAGCGCATCTCGCTGCGCTGCGCCACCTTCCAGATCGTGGGCGCGCTGCCCATCGGCTGGCGGCTCGTACAGACCGACGCCGCCGGCACGCCGAGCCGCGGATCGGCGAGCGACATGGGCGAGTTCATGATGAGCTGCGAGACGCCCGGCCTCGTCACCGGTCTCGAGGGCCGCGCGGGGAGCTTCGTCACCCAGCTGGCGTACTCCTGCTCGAGCCTCGGCCTCGACCTGCGCTAGCGCTCGAGCCGGGTTGAGCGAGGCCCGGATCGGGGCTATCCCGGCCGTCAGCGCACGGAGAGAGCTCATGCGACTGGATCACTTCATCGCCGCGAGCATCGGCGGCGCCGCCCTCTTCGCCCTCCCGGGCTGCGGGCCGGACCCGGTCGACGTCACGCACAACGGCGACCTCGTCGACGGCGACGGCACCTACCACGGCAAGACCTGTGACGCGTACGACATCGACGTCGGCGCCGACTGGCTCGTCGAGGTCCGCATGACCAGCGAGTGGGACAACGAGGTGTTCCTCACGCACGGCGACGAGCTGGTCGCCGACAACGACGACGGCGACGAGGGCCTCAACGCGCACGTCGCCCACACCGTCCGCGAGTCCGGCACCTACACCGTCCACGCCTGCGCATTCCGAGAGGGACGCGGCGCCTACACCCTGAGCATCACGGCCGACGGCGGCTGAGCTTTCGGGGGGCGATGCCCCCCGCCGCGCCCGGCGGTCGGTGCGCTGGCGCGCACCTCCCTTGGGCGCGCCCCCCGCGCGGGGAGAGGGCTCGGCTTCGCCTCGCGTCCCCGCGGGCCGGCGCGCGGCCTTGGCGCTGCGCCGTCGCTTCGCGAACGGCTCCGCGCCTTCGGCGCGCGCCGGGGCGGCCGGGGCTCGGCTTCGCCTCGCCCACGGCCTCCGGCGGTCGGCGCGGCGCTTCGTCGTCCACGCCGTCGGCGGCTCGCGCTCCGCGCTCGACGCCTCCGCAGCGGCCAGGCCCCGCTCGCCATCGGCGGATTACCCCAGCAGCGTGAACTTGGGGACGTGCTTCTCGGTCACTGGCGCGCCCGGGGCCGGCGCGGCGCGCCGGGGCAGCCTGGCCTGGGAGAGACGCTCGTCCTCGCCGAGAGAGTCCTGTCCAAGCGCCCACCCGGCGGAGAAAATCATGTCCAAGCGTCCGCTCACCTTGAAGCTCCCTCGCCGCGCGCTCTCGCGCGCCGACGGCTTCGTGCGCCTGCTCCGTCGAGGCCGCAGGGTGGTGGACCGGCGGCTGGTGGCGGCGTTCGCGTTCAAGAACGACGAGCTGCCGTTCGCGCGGCGCGTGCTCGACGCGCACGCGCGCATCTGGCTGTTCCGGTGCAACCAGCAGGCCTTCGCGGGCGACTTCGTCGCGGTCGACATGTCCGCGCGCGACGTCGAGCTGCGCCGGGCGTGGTGCCTGGACCTGAAGCTCGGCGCGCCGGTCCGCCTCGGAGGCGGGGGCGCGGGCAACGCCTTCGTGCGCCTCGACCGCGCGATCCACGAGATCGCACGTGAGCACGGCGTCTTGACGCCGTCGCACGACGTGGTGCGCGCGACCGGCGACGGCCGCGCGCTCGCAGCGATCTTCGACGTCGGGTGAACGGCCGGCGCGCGCGCTACCCGCCTTCTCCCTCACAGTCGCAAGCCTCCTGGACGCGCTCTCGCGTCCGGGCGCAGCGCCGTCGCCCGTCGGCGCACCGCGAGGCGAGCTCGCGGTCGCCGGCGTGCCGGTCGGCGATCGCGCAGAGGCGCTCGGACAGCGAACAGATCTGCGCGCCGATCGCACACAGGTCCGCTTCTTCGCAGCTCGCCTCGCGGCGGAGCGCGGCGGCCGCGCCCTCGTCGAGCGCGCTCAGCTCGTCGGTGAGCTCGCGCGCCTCGTCGCGGGCCGACTCGAGCTCGAACGGCTCGGCGACCGCGACGCGGGAGGCGCAGCCGACGAGCAGCAGCCCGAGCAGCGCGATCCTCAGAGCGCGCACGTGCAGGTCTCCGCGATGCGCTCGCGCGACCGGTCGCAGCGCTCGGCCGCGTCGCGACAGCGGCCTTGCGTCTCGGCGTCGGCCGGCCGCCGGTCCGCGATGTCGCAGATGCGATCGCGCAGATCGCAGATCGCCTCGCCCAGGGTGCACGCGCCCGCGCAGTCCGCGTCCGGGCTCGCGAGGACCGCGTCGAGCTGCTCGACGTGCTCGACCTGGCGGCTCTCGAGCTCGGCCGGAGACTGCTCCGGCTGGTAGTCGACCGGCTCGCTCGGGTGCGCGGTCATCGCGCCCCCGCAGGCGGGCACCCCCACCAGCAGCGACACGAGCAGCAGCCTTCGCATGCGGTCAGTCCTCACCGTCACCTCCGAGCGCCGCGTCGAGCAGCGCCTCGTGAATCAAGAGCGCGCGGTGATAGTCGCGCGCCGCCCCCGCGTCGTCCCCGCTCGCCTCGCGGGCACGCCCGCGCTGCACCAGGAGGTTGGCGGTGAACAGGTCCTCGCGCTCGCCGAGCGCGAGGCCGCGCTCGGCCGCGGCCCGCGCCGCCTCGGGATCGCCCGCCTCCAGCCGCAGCCGGGCGAGGCGCTCGTAGGCGTCCTGCCGCACCACCCGCGCGTCGTCGGCGGCCACCGCGGCGGGGACCTCGCGCTCGACGATCCGCGTCAGCGCGTCGAGCGCCGCCCCGCGATCGTCGCTCGCCTCGGCCGCCGCCGCCTCGTCGCTGAGGCCGCGCACCTCGCCGAGCCACGCGCGCGCGTCACCGTCCCCGCACCCGCAGAGCAGGGCGGCGAAGAGCGCGACGGTCGCGGCGGCGCGGCTCATTCGTACCTCGCCCCCAGCGCGTCGTAGACCGAGGTCCGGTAGCCGGAGAGCGCCTCGCGGTACGCGTCGTCGTCGGCGCCCTCGGACGCCAGGCGCGACAGGCCGGCCGACAGCAGCGACGGGTCGGGCGCCGGCAGCTCCGTCGGCGTGACCTCGGCGCGCGGCCAGGCCAGCAGCAGGATCAGCGCGATCACCGCCGCCGCGGTCCCGAACCCGAGCAGCCACCGCCACCACGGCGCCGCCGCCGGCGTCGGGGCGTCCGCGCGGCGCCCGGCGATCTTCTGCGCGTCGGCCAGCACCTCGGCGAGCACCGCCTCCTCGCGGTCGGCCGCGAGCTCGCCGCCGCCCGCGCTGTAGCGGAGCAGCGCCGCGGTCTGCAGCGCGTCCTCGGGCAGCTCGCCTCGCGCGCTGCCGCGCTCGAGCGCGTGCGCGAGCGCCTCGGCCTCGGCGCGCTCGAGCTGTTCGATCTCGTCTTCGCTCATGCCCGGCTCCTCGCCTCGGTCGGGCCCACCAGGGCCTCCCACTTCTTGCGGAACGCGCGCAGGGCGCGCAGCAGCACCACGTCGAACGTCCCCAGCTTCACCTCGAGCGCCTCCGCACACTCCTGGCGCGACCGCTCGTCGAAGAACCGCAGCCGGATCGCCCTCGCGTAGCGCGGGTTGAGCTCCGAGAGCACCGCGTCGACCCGCTCGCGGAGCATCGCCTCGCGCTCGGCCGCGACCAGCTCCTTCTCGGGCCGCGGCGCGCTCGGGCGCAGCGGGGCGAGCAGCTCCTCGAAGCTCGTCAGCGCGCGGCGCGTCCGCGCCTTGACCCGGTGCATGTCCGTCGCCTTGTTCACCGCGATCCTCGACAGCCAGAAGTAGAGGCTCGTGCCCTGGTCGTCGAACCGGTCGAGCTTCTCCAGGGCGGTGCGGAACGTCTCGGCCAGCGCGTCCTCCGCCGCCTGCGGGTTGCCGAGCCGGGGCATCAGCACCGTCCGGTACAGGCGCGGCGCGAACGCGCGGTACAGCTCCGCGACCGCGGGGGACTCCCCGCGCCGGGCGGCCGCGACCAGCTCCCGCTCACGCGACAGCCAGCCCTTCGACGTGAAGTCGACCTCCACCGCCCGCCTTGTACCTCAACCACCGTCCATCGCGACGGTCACCCGCGCGCTGAACCGCTGCACCGGGCGGCCGGTGTGACCGGAGATCACGCGCGCGAAGTCGTCGAGCATGCCCAGATCTTCGCGCAGCGCGGCGTCCTCGGGGCGGGCCGCGGCCACCGCCGAGATCACGGCGCGCGCCCGGTCGAGGCGCTGCTCGGCCGCGCCGTACCGCCCCGCGTGACCCAGCTCGCAGACCTCGCGCAGGTCGTGCGCCATCCAGGCGACCGCGGAGTTGCGAGCGACCGTCCCATCCGCGACCGAGGACACGACGCGCACCCCGTCGGTCACCGAGCGCCGGATCGGCTCGCCCGCGCGAAGGTCCACGAAGTCCAGCGTGAAGCGGCCGACCACGGGCCGCGCGCCGGTGGGATCGACGCCGCGGAGCGTGAGCAGCGCGAGGCGATGCTGCCCCGCGCCCATGCGCCCGACCTCCATCCGCCAGTGCTCGCCCGCCTGCTGCAGCTCGAGCCCGTCGGCCCGGACCACCTGCACCCCCGGCGCGGGCGTGAAGGTGAGGTACGCCTGGTCGGCCACGTCCTCGAGCAGGCCCTGCACCTCGGTCTGGAACACGCGCGTGATCCGCTGGGGCGAGTCGAGGAAGTAGTGGTTGCCGTAGCCCTGCCGGGACATCTCGACGAGCACGTCGTCGCGGTGGTGCAGGCCGACGCCGATCGCCGACAGCCGGATCCCGCGCGCGTCGCCGGCGCGCGCCTGGTGCGCGATGCGATACATGTCGGTGTCGCCGACGTTGGCGACCGCGTCGGTGAGCAGGACGACGCGGCGGAGCATGCCCGACTCGGCGAACGGATCGAGCGCCTCGTACCCGACCCGGAGGCCCTCCGACAGGTTGGTCCCGCCGCGCGGCGTCAGCGCGTCGATCGCGCCGCGCACGCGCTCGGCCTCGCCGACCCGCGTGACCGGGAGGATCACCTCGGCGCGGTCGTCGAACGCGGTGATCCC
>Ga0070728_10003161_pt1 | contig 18657 bp, 19 predicted proteins | sample tdDd471_FD_66723 | JGI IMG/M metagenome (GOLD analysis project Ga0070728, IMG submission 66723) | Marine sediment microbial communities from the Atlantic coast under amendment with organic carbon and nitrate - tdDd47.1 | ecosystem: Environmental > Aquatic > Marine > Coastal > Sediment | place... | reverse complement strand
CTTTCTTCTGCCAGAGCCAGCGAGAAAGGTGTCAAAAGCATTGAAGAGACAATGAGCGTTCTAAGTAGTCGTGTCATAGCGGTGCTCCCTATATTTTCGGCTTTTCCGGTGCCTATACCTTCAAATTAGGCGCAGTCCGGGAGCCCCGCTATCGGTAGATATGCTGACTGAACCTCAGTTCAGGTTTTGATTGAGGTCGTGCGGTGCAGAATTGTGAACCACCGCGCCTCATCAAAGTCTATTGAGGGCGGTCGATTGAGGGCGGTCTTTCCGGCGGTTTCTTGTGCGCTCCGTCTGATTGACCAATACGGACAGCCCCCTGACCCGCGGAGACACGAAAGGCCGGCACGTGCGGTGCAGTATAAGATTCGGGTATACAACAAATATCAGAGAACTATGAAACCAGAAACGACCAATCTTCTTATTTCCTGGCTGCGCCGCGCCCGTCGCGGTGCAACGCTGGTGGTTTTTTGTGCTGTTTTACCGGCTTGTACGGCCGTGCAACCTGTTGATGCAGGTGTATCAGTCGAGCTGGCAAACTACGGACTGAAAACTATTACCGATCCGTCGCAGTGTCTTGCCAGCATCAATAGCAGCGACACACCGGCGGATTTTGGTTTGAACCCAAACCGTATTCAGTCACTCAGCTGGAACCTTGAAAAAGGTCAGCACAGTGAAGCTTTGTATCAGCTGGGTGTGCTTTCGAGTGGCATCGATTTGGTTGTAGTGCAGGAAGCACCGTTGCACTCTGATCTGACCAACCAGTTTCCGAATCTGGGTTACTGGTCGTTTGCCCCGGGCTACAAGAGCCGTGCGAATCTGACCGGTGTAATGACCCTGAGCAATACGGAGCCTCTTACTCATTGCGTATTTACAGTTGACGAGCCCTGGTTGGGTACACCAAAAGCAACCGGTGTAACCGAGTATGCCTTGGCCGGTACCTCGCGCACGTTGATGGTGATTAATGTGCACGCGGTCAACTTTACGCTTACTGCAAAACCGCTGGAGCGCCAGCTTGATGTGTTCGAGCCGTTTGTTAAGGCGCATTACGGCCCTGTCGTGATCTCCGGTGACTTTAATACCTGGAGTGAGGCGCGGATGCAGCATCTGCGAGACTTCGCCGATGAGCTTGGTCTGACAATTCTTGAGTTCGAAGTTGACCACCGCACCCGCGTGTTCGGCCGGGTGCTGGATCACGTGCTGGTTCGCGATGTTGAAGTGCTGGATACCACCACCTTTCAGGTCGACACGTCGGACCACAATGCGTTGTGGTCTGAGTTCCGGATCCTGCCGGAAGGCACTACGGCGGAAACCAATAAAGTCGGTGCCGATGCTCAGGAGGGACGGTCATGAAACAGTTGATAAGACCTGCCTGGTTGAGCCGGGTGCTGGCACTCGTGGTGTTTACAGTGTTGCCACTCTCGTTGTCGGCGAATACCGCCGGCGACGAGATTGAATACCTTCTGGAAACCGTGGGCGACAGTGGTTGCATGTTTATTCGCAACGGCTCGCACCATACCTCAGAGGAAGCCGAGGATCACCTGCGTACCAAATACCGTACGGGCAAAAACTACGTGAACAGTGCGGAAGGTTTTATCGACAAACTGGCGAGCCGCAGTTCGCTATCCGGGCGCCCCTACAAAATTCGTTGTGAAGGCGAACGCGAGCAGAACGCAGAAGTTTGGCTTACCGAGCGTCTGCAGGAATTCCGCTCGGAGAATGTGACGCAGCAATAACCGGAATCGAATTGCTTACCAGAAGTGCGTCCAGCGCGACTTCTGCGAGAACTGCTTGAAGGCATCACGCTTGTCGGCCGGCTGCTCATCTACATACAGACTGTGGTCGTAGCGCTCTTTGTATTGATCCATCACAGGGCGGTACAGCGTCATATGCACATCCGGAATGCGGTGCTTGTTGCGGAACTCGGCGATGGGCAGCATGGTGGTTTGCTTGCATTCAAAGGGACCGGCCTTGGCCAGTTCCACACCGCGCGGACCGAATATGGCTGAGCGCCCGGGTCCGCCATAGTTTTCATCATCGAAGAAGCCGGGGTTTCTTGCTCCGGTAGTCACACAGTTATTGGCGATCATCGTGTACAGGCTGTTGTGATACGAGGTCAGACGCATATCGTCGTACTCGAAACCGCCGGTCGCTACGCGGCAGATAATTTCCGCCCCCTTCATAGCGAAACAACGGAACAGTTCAGGTTCAAATTGCACGGCCGACATGGCGATGTTGCCAATATCGGTGCGCGCGACCGGCACGACGGCATCAACGCCATACATCTCGACGAAGCGGTCGTAGACGTCGTAGATCGTGGAGGTGTACTGCTCACTGCCGGGGAACATGCCGCGCACATTGCGTTGCTTCCAGTGCTTGGCGACCACATCGCCTTCCGGTCCGACCATCACCATCAGATGCAGAATGTGTCCGGGCCAGTTCTCCGGGTCTTTGGCGTAGGTGCCGAAGATAATGTAGCAACCGTATTGCTTGGCCTTTGCGGCGACTTCCATCACTTCAGGGCCGGGCACTTCCAGTGCCAGGTTGTAGTGTTGCTCGCGGGTCCAGTTGCTAAAGCCCGTAATCGGAAATTCATGAAACAGCAACAGATCACTCGGCGGACCATTGCTCTGTGCAATGTCGATGCATTCGAGCATGTAGTCGAGGTTGCGGCGGATATCCGGACCCGGGTTGGTGCCATCGACGCCTTGCACGCGGGATTGCACCACGGTGGCAAAGATCATCGGGCGGCGCAGGTCGACTACCGGATAGGTGCCGTCCTCGCGAACAGTTTCGTTTTCCTGAGACATGCGGTTACTCCCGGACCGGATTGGAATACTCTCAGACTAGGCGTATTCGGGATAACTGCCAAGTCCGGAACCCCGTCTGAACACACAATGGTCTGGCAGTGTTACCAGTTCGTCAACAAGTGCCGGAGTAAGGAAGTCCGGGCAACAAAAAAGGGAGCTTGCGCTCCCTTTGATGTGTACCGTCAGAATGGCGGGTTACACCGGCTTCTTCGGCCCCTGCCATGGACGCCCTTGCTCGATGTACTGACCCAGACGTTCGTCTACCAAATCGAAAGACTGCGGCGCGAGGTCTTCAAGCAGCGTGCGGTTGAAGCTGGGATACACGTCGCGACCGCCTTCCTCGGGCCACTGGCGGGTGGCGTCAATAATAAGCTTGCCGGCTTCGTTGTGGTCTCTGAGGCTGGGGTCCAGTGGCATGCCGCGCGCGTTGAAAATGTCTACCGCATGACCCGGCATGACATTGGCGCCGATGGCCAGGCCGACAGCAGCGGTATCCATCACATCGACGTCGTGATCAACGATGACCACCACTTTGAAGATCGGAATAATCTTCGCGAGCCGCTGACCGGCTTTCAGACCTTCGCCCGGCTTGGTCTTCTTAATGCTTAAGAAAGTCAGGCCGGTAGACTCAACCGGTGAGTGCAGTTCCACAAGACCCGGGACGAGACGCTTCAGCAAAGTGTTGTAGAGCGCCGCGGTAGGTGCTGTCGCATAGCCACGCGTAGCGCCGGTAAACTGGTTAACAACCCATGGGTCTTTACGGTGAGTAATCGCGGTGATGTTCATGAAGAAGTTTTCATCCTTCGGCTCACCGAGATAACCGTACATTTCCCCGAAAGGTCCCTCGGGCAATGTTTCATCCAGCGGTACTTCACCTTCAATAATCATTTCACTGTTGGCCGGCACCATGATGTCGTTGGTTTCACACTTCACCAGCTCGATGGCTTTGCCACGCAGTCCGCCGGAAACGGCATGCTCATCAATCGGACCACGTTCGGTGATCCGGTTAACCACACGTGAGCCGCTGACAATCCAGGTTGTCGGGTCCTGACCAACCGCAATAGAAATCTTGGCGACTTTCTCGCCGCGTTCCTTGGCTGCCATCAGCATCTTCCAGCCGGTCTGGTTGGGTTCCGGGTTGACGCCCAGAAGCTTCGGTCCGCGCAGCTCGCAGCGGTAGGTGCCGAAGTTCATTCCCATTTCCGGGTCTGTTGTGTAGATAGAACCGGTATTCACATAGCGGCGCGAGTCGGCCGGGTTGCTTTGGATATACGCATACCGGGTAAGGTCGATATCGTCGCCGGTATTGATCACTTCTTTACACGGTGCTGTTTCCGCCGGAACTTCAACGGGGTCGATGCGCGGGTAATTGCCCTTATCGATCATGCCGCTGAGCTTGTCGAGTACCCGGCGGTACGTGCCGCGTGAGTCACCCGGAGTGTTTTCCAGCCCGAAGATAATCGCTTCTGTTTCAAGCGGACCGTGATGGTTCGTGATTAACGGGCCTTTTACCCACTTGCCGTCAATTTTTACTTCGTCGGCCATGATTGCCGGTGCTTCATACCAACCGTACTCATCAATAAGGCGGTAGGTGAGCGCCGTCATTTCGTAGTTGTCCTGATCGAGACGCTTCACGTGGAAGACCAGGCCGGCATCCTGGATGGCTTGCATGTAGTCACGCAAAGAATCGAAAGGTGCACGCTTCCAGACTGCAGCCATCTTGTCGGCTTTTTTCATTTCACCGCCGGTAGCCGCGCTGTTGTCGCTATCGCCCGTCGGTGCACAACCGGTGGCAGTAATTGCTGTGGCGGCTGCAATGCCTGCAGCACTGCGCGTCAGGAACTTGCGGCGGCCGTTGTCGATGATGTTGCTTTCATCGAGGAAGGATTCTTTCTGGTCGGTTTTGTCGTTCACCCGATTCTCCGGTTTGGTTGTTGTTCGGACATGCTGGTTCCGGTGCAATTGCTCCGACGAGACTGGTCATGCGAAGCGGACGGTCAGGATAACACCGGAGTTTAATTGCCGCGCCCTTGAATTTTGCTTTTATTCTTGCGCAAACAAATGCTTACGATGTCTCCGGTCAATATATCTCGTTTTGAACTAAGGGCCTGATTGTCGGGCCTTATTAAACATAAGTTGCGGTAAAAAAAGGAAAAAGCCTTGCCTGTTGCAGCATAGCTCTCTATTCTTTAGACCACGACTAAAAGGAAGTTTCCGGTTGCCTGTTTGAGTGGCTTCATGCCATCGGCATCATGGATCCCATAATTAGAAAAACTAAGGAGCAGGGGAAGTTGAATAAACTTAAGCTCAAAATGTTCGCCGGCGCGATGGTATTGCTGGCGAGTGCACAGGTAAGTGCCGCCACAGTCACCGTTTACGGCGACGACCTTAAATTCACTTACGATGATTCAACGTTGTACGGCACAGCCAATGTGATCGGCAACAACATCTTTTTTATCCCAAGCACTTTTGAAGCCACATCAACCAACGGTGGTATTACCAGTGTTTCGGAAACCCTCGAGATCACCATTGAAGTGATCACGCCGGGGTATCAGCTGGAAACTTTTGCACTGAGTGAGCAAGGTGACTATCTGCTACAGGGTGCCGGTGCTTCTGCTTCTGCTACCGGTAATTTCATGGTTGAAAGTGACACCTCAGCAAACAGCGATAGCGAGGCTCTCGATGCCGGTCCGCTGACTGCACAGGATGCAGTGACTGAATGGAACATCGACGCACAGATTGATCTGGCCGATACCGCCGGCTGGGGCAGCGATACTGCTGTAACCGTGACGTTGCAGAATGATCTGATGGCTTCAACTACTACTGTTGGCGAGCTGGCTTTTGTTGAGAAGAAAATCGGTGCTGTAGGTGTACTGGTTAACCCGATTCCTGTGCCGGCCGCGGTCTGGCTGTTTGCATCCGGTCTTGGTCTGCTGGGCTTCGTGCGTCGCCGCAAAGCTCTCTAAGGCAAAAGCATTAAGATTGAAAAAACCCGCCAATGGCGGGTTTTTTTATTTGTTCCAGCCGTAATGCGGGTGTCGCCGCAGCAGTTCCGGATTTACAAACAACCACACCATTGCTGCACCTGCCACGAAGCCGCCGACGTGAGCCCAAAAGGCAACTCCGCCCGTGTCGTTGCCGATGCTGCCGATGCCACCGAGGAACTGCACCAGCAACCAGTACAGCAACATGAACATTGCCGGAATGGGTACGGTGGTAATGAAGATCACCAGAATGATTAGCATCGTGACCTTAACCCTGGGATAGAGCATCAGATAGGCCCCCATCACACCTCCTATCGCACCCGACGCACCTACCATCGGCACGGAAGAAGCCGGCGCAAAACTGATTTGCAGCGCGGCTGCTGCAAGGCCTGCCAAAAGATAGAAAGTGACAAAGCGTAGCGGACCCATTGAGTCTTCAACGCTGCGACCGAACACCCAGAGGAACCAGAGGTTGCCAAGCAGATGCCACCAACTGCCGTGCATGAACATGTAAGTGATTACGGTGTGCCAGTTCGGGGCATCATCGAGTACACAGAACATGCCGGGTGCAATGGGTAGTGCGGTTCCGGCTGGCAACGTTTGCAGCAGTTCGCCGGGCACGATGCCGAGTGTGCAGACAGAAGCCGCAACCTGAGTTTCGTTCCCCGCCCCTTGCAGAAACACCCAGGCGAGCGAGCACAACACAATAATTGTCACCGTGGCATACGGCGTCAGTATTTTCGGGTTGTTGTCTCTTAAGGGGATCATCTTCCGGGGGGTATTACGTTTTTGGTTGCTCGATCAGTTCCAGCCACTCACCGGCGGCCCCTTCGATGACGGCGACTCTGGCGCCGTCATAGGGCGCTGCATCAAGTTGTTTGGGAGTTGCACGGAAAGGTACCGGAACAGCATCCAGATCTTCGACCGTAAAGCCCACCATAGAAATGCCCGGAGGGATTTGCCCGTCGCTCCGTGCACGGGGTCTGGCGTTGCCGTGCAACTGATCCAGTTCGATGATCGAGCGGCGCGTCGCTATCTTCGCCACCTGAATGGTGACGGGGGTATCGGGCGGCACGCCGCAGGCTTCCGACAGGTAAGGAATGTTGAAGGTCACAGGTGCGTTCATGCGTTGCCCGAGCGTTTCTTCATAGAAGCTGCGCATTGCATCAAAGTCTTTGCCTGCGACAATCAGATTGAAGCTGCGGTCGACATAGCACTCGGCCGGCTTCAATGCGTTCACTGTGCCGCCCGCGGTAATTCTGGTGAAGTAGACCAGTTCCCCATCCGGCCCGGTGGTCTGCACTGCCCTTGGAGCTTTCGCACGAGGAAACAGGTCAGCAGGCCCGCCTAAGATGGTGAAAGCCGAGTCCCTTAGTTCGGTGGCCAGCTGGTCTACGTCTTCTGCAAGCAGTTCGTTGGCGGTCCAGCCTTCCTGCATGGGGCTGCTGAACGGCAGGTTCTCACCGGTCTCGATCAGGCGCATGTACCAGCCGGTGTCGCTTTCCGGTCTCAGCAACACAAACGGTTTTCCTGCTACCGCAGGCGCATCCCATGCCGCCGCCGTGTGCTCATCGACAGTGCCTTCGTCGACAGCCACGAAGTCCGTCACGTCGAGCCAGGCCGGCTTGGAATGACTGAGGTCGGCGACCGTGTGGGTAACGATTTTGATGTTTTGCAGCAGGCGGTGTGCCATAAGAGTTCCGTATTACGTCGGGTATCGCAGAGCCGCGCATCTTAGCAGCGCAGCAGTGTTTTTGCGCTTTGCAGCCACCTATTAACAGAAAGTGGGCAAAACATCCTTGTGTATCAATGCGATATCACCCGTTTTGGTTATGTTAAAGCGCAGCAAAGGTTGCTAGGATGTTCTTGCTCCTAAAAGTTCAGGATAGGGCTAGGGAGGCACACGAGATAAGTATTTTCGAGTTGAGGGGTTGTCATGATCCAGTTGAAACGAAAATCTGCCGTGTTGCTGATACTGACCAGCACCTTATTGGCAGCAGTATTTGTTCTGACGGTTACGTCAGCGTTGTCATAAAGGCTTGGTCCGCGTTGCGGGCCAGAACATGCAGTTAGCCTGTGTTGCGCACGGTTTTGCGACGCAAGAAATTACGCAGCATGCAGGCTTAAAAAATAGGGGTTGGTTAGCGGAGGCGAGCCGGTCTTTTATTATCCGATGACGTTCTGTCATCCGGAGATGGGTTTTTATAACCCTGTTCCAGTTATCAGTCTTTGTTGCCAGCTTCATTTTCAGAAGCTGTTTCGGTTGTTGTGTCTGCCTGCTTTGATGAAGAGGCCGCAGTAGGTGGCTTGCTGTCATCGTCCAGAATGATCTTCCAGGCAGGACTTTCCAGATCGTCGTACTGGCCGGACTTTACGGCCCAGAAGAAAAAGTAAATGGCACCGGCTAACAGTACGAGCCCCAGCGGAATTAGCGTATAGATAATGTTCACGATACGGCTCCGGCATTCTTTCCGGCGCAGCAACCGCCACCGCTTTTATTGGCCTCAATATGGTCTTTGTCTGCCCGGGACCCTGGATTTGCGGGTGTTTCAACGCCGCTCAGGCGCAGCGCATTTAAGGTGACCAGCAGCGAGCTCAGTGACATGCCCAGTGCTGCCATCCAGGGAGCGAGAACGCCGCTCGCCGCCAGCGGAATGGAAACGACGTTGTAGCAAAGCGCCCAGATCAGGTTTTGTCTGACCACCCGCATCGTTTTATTGGCAACATTAAAGCCATCGACAAGAGTGATCAGCGAGTTGCTCATCAATACACAGTCAGCTGAATGTTGAGCCAGAGATGTGCCGCCGCCCATTGCGACAGATACATCCGCGCCGGCGAGCACAGGTGAGTCGTTAACACCATCGCCGACCACTGCGACCTTGCTGCCCGAGCGCTGCAACTTGCGAACCAGCTTGAGTTTGTCTTCCGCCTTCATAGACGGGAACCAGGTGTCCATGCCGAGCAGCAGTGCGAGTCGCTTAACAGGCGCCGGCTGGTCACCGCTGGCCACCGTCATGCGCAGACCGCGTTCATGCAAAGTCTTGACCACAAACGGTGCTTCTTCACGAACGTGTTCGGCCAGATCAAAGCGCGCCACCAAGCCGTCCTGATTGGCCAGATAAACTGTGCGGCAATCGTCGTCGGGTGCGGGTAGTTCATGGGCAGCCTCTGTGCACAGCTCTGCAACAAACTGCGGGCTGCCAATGCGCCAGACATTGTTGCTACCGTTCCCGCGACCTTCCATACCCTCAGACGGCACAGTTTGTACATCGCTGATCCTTGAGTATTCATCGCTCAGCGGAAATGCTCTGGCGATGGGGTGTTCCGAGTGCTTTTCCAGTGTGGCTGCAATCTGCAGTGCTTCTTCGGGACTGAAGCTGCTGAACACCTCAGTGTGACGAATCTCCAGCTGCCCGCTGGTTAACGTACCGGTTTTGTCGAACACGATATCGCTGATCTGGGTCATGCTCTGCAGCGCGCCCGGCCGACGCAACAGAAAGCCGTTGCGTGCGAGTCGTGCGAGCGCCACGCTGAATGCCGCCGGTGTTGCCAGAGCGAGTGCGCAGGGGCAGGTTACGACCAGCACCGCCAAAGTCACTTCAAAGGCCCGCGACGGGTCGATGAAGTACCAGCTTGTAGCTGTCACTGCACTGATTAGCAAAACGCCCAACACGAACCAGCCGCCGATACGGTCGGCAAGTTGTACCAGTTTCGGCTTGTGTTCACGGGCTTCAGTCACCATGCGGCCTATGCCGGCCAGTACGGTTTCTGCACCAACTTTATCCACGCGGATATGCACGGCCGATTCAAGATTCACGCTGCCAGCCAGAACCTGATGACCGGTGCGTTTTGTGACAGGTTCGGACTCGCCGGTCAGCAGGGCTTCGTCCACGCGGGCTACTTCGTCGTCAAGAAAACCATCGGCGGGGAAGGCTTGCCCCGGTTGCACCAGAACGATGTCGCCGGCTTCCAGTTCCATCACGCCGACAACTTCGGTGTGATCACCGGCTTCGTCGCGGGTTACACGCATGGCGGTTTTCGGCAAATGACGCGCCATGGCGCCGGTCAGGCTGACGGCTTTGTGACGCCCCGCCATTTCCAGAAAGCGGGTGGCGGATAAGAAGAACACGAACATGGTCGCCGAATCGAAATAGACTTCCCCACCACCGGTCAGCGTGTTCCAGACACTGACGGTATAGGCCGCACCGATAGCCAGAGCAACCGGCACATCCATACCGAAGCTGCGGGCTTTGATGTTGTTCCAGGCGTTCTTAAAGAACGGTGCGCCCGCATAAACAACTACCGGAGTGGCAACCAGCAAGCTGATCAGCCGGAGAAACTCACCAATCTGCGGGTCGGACGTATCCAGTGCCCCGGCGTACAGACCTACTGCATAGCTCATCACCTGCATCATGCCCAGACCGGCCACCAGCAGGCGCCGGACCGCTGCGCGGTACTCGCTGGTACCGATGGCCTCGGTAGCGGCCTCAGTGAAGGGCGCCGGAGTGTAGCCAAGCGCTGCAATACTGCGGAGGATGTCAGACAGGTTTGCTGTTTCAGGGTCCCAGATCAGCGTGCCGCGGGTGGTGGCAGGGTTGACCTGTATGGAGACGATGCCCGGCTGGCCGTTCAGGGCCCGTTCGATCAGCCAGGTGCAGGCACCACAGTGAACGCCCTGTACGATCAATTCTGCACGTAGCGTGCCGTCTTTCTCTTCGTTGACGAACTCGCGCATTACCGCGGGGCGTTCGAAACTGTCCCAGTTCAGGTCGCTGCCGGCATTATCTTCTGCAGTAATCGTGCCGGTAACACGGTGACGATAGAACTCGCCCAGTCCCTTGCCGATGATGCCCTGTGCAACATCAGCGCATTGCTGCGAGCAACAGGGGCGGTCTTCGCCTTCAAAAGCGACTGCTGCGGATTGCCGGCTATCAACCGGCTTGTTGCAATGGAAACATTCCATGTCTGTTGCCAAAGGTGACCGTTTCAGAGTGCGTTACTTCAGAACGCAACGCTTTCGGCGTTGCCATACAACTCGCTAGTGAGACGCCAGGTGCCGGCGAGATCTTCCAGTTGAATGGTGTATTTAGCTGCCCGTGCTTCTACCGTGCCGCGATAGACCGGTTGCCCGCTGCTTGAATCAAGTACGAGCAGGGATTCGCGGTCGAACTCCGGTTTGGTTGCATGAGTCAGGCGCAGCAGCAGCTCCGACGGTATTTCCGCAGCCTCTGTCGTGTCGCTGCTCAGTACTACTTTGACGTCACGGTTATCGCTGCCGTCCAGTTTCAGCAACCGGGCTTCGGCAGTTAAACCAAGCTCAACGGCTTTGCTGGTGAGCTGAACATTGCGGGCGTTGATTTCCTCAATGCGTGAGTAGTCTTCAACGGCCAGTTGCGGCGGGTTGCTGACGGCAAGCCAGATCGTAATCATGCTGCCGACGATGGCGCAGAAAGGCGGCACCATGATGAACCATGGCCAGAACTGGCGATACCAGACAACGGTATCCGTATCTTGAGAGTTTACTTGTTGCATGATGAATGAAGCGCACTGTTACCAGCGGGCGTCTTTTATTTAAGTGTTGCTAGTTTAACGGGAGCATGAAGCGGGCCTCGCGGCTGGCTTCAATGTTCTCAACATTGTCTCTGCGAATACCAAACTCGATGTCGTGACCTCCCGCAGAGGCTGCATCGCGACTGACCTGCACGCGTGCAGGTACGGTTCTTAGTTCGCCGGGCTGCAGAACCAGAACCTCGGGATCGGTTTCCACAGTCAGCCCCGGCAGACCGGTAACCACCAGTTCAATGGTGGCTTCCTTATTTGTTTTGTTGTGCACTTTCAGGCTGTAGACGTTTTCAACCCGTCCTTCCAGTGTTTCGCGGAACAGCGCGTTGCGGTCGCGCAGTACATCCAGATGCAGATCTGCCCGGTTGCCGATAGCCACAAAGAAACCCACAACCAGCAGCGTCAGCAGTGTGCCGTAGATCATAATGCGGGGCCGGAATACTTTCGTTTTCTCGCCGGCAATCGCGTGCTCGGTGGTGTATTTGATCAGGCCGCGCGGTGAGCCGACCTGATCCATGATGCTGTCGCAAGCATCGATACAGGCGCCACAGGCGATGCACTCGTATTGGAGGCCGTCGCGGATATCGATGCCGGTAGGGCAGGCCTGCACACACAGCGTGCAGTTGATGCAATCACCCAGGCCCGCTTCTTCACGATTGATGCCTTTCTTGCCGCGACCACGGGGTTCGCCGCGTTTTTCATCATAAGAAATGATCAGCGTGTCTTTATCGAACATCGCGCTTTGGAAGCGAGCATACGGACACATGTACTTGCAGACCTGCTCACGCATGAAGGCGGCATTGCCGTAGGTTGCGAAGCCGTAGAACAGCACCCAGAAGGTTTCCCAGCCGCCGGTGGTGAAGGTGACGATCTTGCGCGCCAGCACGTCAACGGGTGTGAAGTAGCCGACAAAAATAAAACCGGTCCATAAGGCGAAACCAACCCACAAAAATTGTTTCAGCGACTTCTTGAAGATCTTTTCAGCAGTCCACGGTCCGGCGTCGAGCTTGCGGCGCTTCGTGTGTGAGCCTTCCACCCAGCGTTCCATCCAGACAAAGGCCTGAGTCCAGACGGTTTGCGGACAGGCGTAGCCGCACCAGAGTCTGCCGGCCAGTGCAGTAAAGAAGAACAGCGATACCGCACAGATAATCAGTATCCAGCTCAGGAAGATGAAGTCGTGCGGCCAGAATGTCAGGCCGAAGATATAGAACTTACGGGCGGGGAGATCGAACAGGATGGCCTGCCGGTCATCCCAGCGAATCCAGGGACCAATGTAGTACGCGCCGAGAAGAACCAGTACCGAGAGGTCACGAAGCCGGTCGAAGCGACCTTTAACTTCTCTGTAGTGGATTTTTTCTCTTGATTCGTAAAGTGATACTTCTTGTCCGGCGTTATTGGGAGCGTTGGTCATCGGACGGCCCGGTTCCTTTGCGGGGTTTCGCGTTGCGATTGTAGGACCGGATCAGCAGGATGGAGATTGAACTGGAGATGATGGTGATCATCCAGAAGAAGAAAAATCCCAGCCCGTAACCGGTCATGCGGGAAATACGTTGTGACGGGGTCATGCTGTCGCCGATCAATCCCGGATCGACGACAGCAAAGAACAACATGGTGGCAAAAGCAGCAGACAGAAACGACGGCCAGATGATTGCCGCGATGGAGCGCGCAGTGCGGCTCCACGGTTTCTGGAACGGATAAAGTTCCTGAAAACCTTCGTCTTCAACACCCGTCTGCGTCGGTTCGCTCATCAGTTCTGCTCGTTGATGCTCAGCAGATAAGCAACCAGCACCCGGATGCGGTCATCACCGAGCAGGTCTCCATGCGGAGGCATTTCGTTTACGCGACCTTCATTGATCACAGAGCGCATGTCCGGGTCACCCGCGCCGTGCAGCCATATTTCATCGGCCAGGTTGGGCGCACCTAGTGCCTGATTACCGACGCCATCCGGGCCGTGGCAGGACGCACATAACATGGCGTACTGCTGTTTGCCGGCGGCGGCGCGTGAGGAGTCGATTTCGCGACCCTGCAGGCTGCGGATGTAACCGATGACATCGTTCACGCCTTTCTCACCAAGTGCGGCACCGAGTGCAGGCATTGCACCAATGCGACCGAACTTGATGCTCTGCTCAATGGCTTCAGGGCTGCCACCATAGAGCCAGTCGTTGTCCGTCAGGTTCGGGAAACCCTTCGCGCCACGGGCGTCTGAACCGTGGCAGGTGGCACAGTTGTTGGCGAACTGGTTGGCACCGAGTTGCACAGCTTCGGGGTTCCGGGCGAGTTCGGCGTACGGCACCGATGCAAAGGCTGCAAACACTTCGCCGTAGCGGGCTTCGGCCTCGGCACGTTCGGTTTCGTACTGGCCCACCTGGCTCCAGCCAAGGATGCCCGGGAAAGAGCCGAACCCCGGATAGAGGACGAGGTATACCACTGAGAATACAACGGTGATGTAGAACAGGTTCAGCCACCAGCGCGGCAGCGGGTTGTTGTATTCCTGAAGGTCTCCGTCCCAGGTGTGGGTCGTGCTGTCAGCCGCCGGATCTTCCGGACGTTTTTTACCGGTCCAGAGCAACATCCAGACGCAGCCGATGACGTTAATTAATACCAGGGCGATTATAAAAATGCTGATAGCTGTGCTCATGATTTGAGTTCCCTGCTATGCGTTATTGTTTGACTGAGGTTCATTCAGCTCGCCATCCTCTTCCAGAGGAAGATTGGCGGCTTCTTCAAAATCAGCCTTGCGTCTGCTGCTGTAGGCCCACAGGCAAATGCCTATGAAGATCAGCAGCATCAGCAGTGTGTAAAGTCCGCGAAGTACACCAACATCCATGCTACTGACTCCGTTTGTTGCGTGTTAAACCAAGGCCTTGCAGGTAGGCAATCAACGCCTGCATTTCAGTCTTGCCTTCAGTCGCTGCGGAAGCGGCCGCGATTTCTTCATCGGTGTAAGGCACGCCGATTGTGCGCAGAGCTTCCATCTTCTTCGGTGTTTTAGCGGAGTTGACTACCGCGTCTTCCAGCCACGGGTAACCGGGCATGTTGGACTCGGGTACCAAATCGCGCGGGTTAATCAGATGCAGGCGATGCCATTCATCCGAGTAACGACCGCCAACACGGGCCAGATCCGGACCGGTGCGCTTGGAACCGAACTGGAACGGGTGGTCGTAGACACTTTCACCGGCGACCGAGAACGGACCGTAGCGTTCGGTCTCGGCGCGGAACGGACGAATCATCTGCGAGTGGCAGTTGTAGCAACCTTCACGGATGTATACATCGCGTCCTTCCAGTTCCAGCGCTGCGTAAGGCTTAACGCCCGGCGCTGCTTCACCGGTGGTTGGCGACAGCATCAGCGGTACCAGTTCAGCCAGGCCGCCCAGTGACACGGCCAGGATGATCAGTACGCCCATCAGGCCAATGCGCTTTTCTAATATTTCATGTGACTTCATGTCTGCGCTCCTTAGGCTGATGCCGGTTCAATGACAGGTTGATCCAGTTCCACATCTTTGGCACTCATCGTCTTCCAGACGTTGTAGGCCATGATGAACATACCTGCGAGGAACAGAGCACCACCGACCAGACGAACCGCGTAGTACGGATAGGTCGCCTTCAGGCTTTCAATGAAGGTGTAGGTGAGGGTGCCGTCGTCATTAACCGCACGCCACATCAGGCCCTGCATTACGCCGGCGATCCACATTGACGCGATGTACAACACCGTGCCGATAGTCGAGGTCCAGAAGTGAATGTCGATCAGCTTCACGCTGTACATTTCTTTCTTGCCGACCAGTTTCGGAATCAGGCAGTACAGGCAGCCTACTGAGATCATCGCTACCCAACCGAGCGCACCCGAGTGCACGTGACCGATGGTCCAGTCGGTGTAGTGAGACAGAGCGTTCACTGTCTTGATAGACATCATCGGACCTTCGAAGGTCGACATGCCGTAGAAGGACAGTGACACGATCATGAACTTCAGAACCGGGTCGGTGCGCAGCTTATGCCAGGCACCCGACAGGGTCATGATGCCGTTGATCATGCCGCCCCAGGACGGTGCCAGCAGAATCAGCGAAAACACCATGCCGAGTGACTGAGCCCAGTCCGGCAGAGTGGTGTAGTGCAGATGGTGAGGACCGGCCCACATGTAAATGGAGATCAGCGCCCAGAAATGCACGATGGACAGACGGTATGAGAAGACCGGACGACCGGCCTGTTTCGGCACGAAGTAGTACATCATGCCGAGGAAGCCTGCTGTCAGGAAGAAGCCTACGGCGTTATGGCCATACCACCACTGCACCATGCCGTCGACGACACCCGAGTACAGCGAGTAAGACTTCAGGCCGTCTACGGGAATCGCCAGAGAGTTAACGATGTGGAGAATCGCAACTGTCAGGATGAAGGCACCGTAGAACCAGTTGGCTACATATATATGTTTGACGCGCCTCACGACAATCGTGCCGAAGAACACTATCGCGTAGGCCACCCAGACAACGGCGATCAGGATGTCGATCGGCCATTCCAGCTCTGCGTATTCCTTGGAGGTGGTAATACCAAGCGGCAGGGTAATGGCGGCAGCGAGAATAACGGCTTGCCAGCCCCAGAACGTGAAGGACGCGAGCTTGGGCAAAAACAACGGTACGTGACAGGTGCGCTGCACGACGTAGTAAGACGTAGCGAAAAGCGCGCAGCCACCGAAGGCGAAAATGACGGCGTTGGTATGCAGCGGACGAAGTCGGCTGAAGGTTAGCCAGGGCACATCAAAATTTAGTGCCGGCCACATGAGCTGCGCTGCGATAAGTACGCCGACGGTCATACCGACGATGCCCCAGACTACCGTCATGACGGCAAACTGGCGAACCACCTTATCGGTATAGCTCTGAGCGTTTTGGGTAACGTTTTGAGGCTTGTCCATGAACCACTCCACTTGGATTCAATTTTTTGATTCGATTTTTGTTGGATCAGCTGGACCGGTTAGCCGGATCAGTGAGTCTGATCTGACTTGCCGGACCGGGTCGTGAGCGACAAAAAATCACAAAGGTGGAGCGGACGAACAGCTCCCCTGTTGCGCGCTTATTGTCGGATTATACCCCCCGCGATTGCACAGGTATTTATACCTAGACCCGGTGAATAGAGGGTTGGGACAAGGGCTTTACAGAGCGGGGTTTGTGGAAGTTTTTAGAGGCCTTCCGGATGCGGTTGACCAGACAGGCTTGGTTTAGCCGCGACGCCAGGGGTCCAGCTCGGTGGAGGTGTCGTAGGGATTGTCGGGATCTTTGGCTTTATTGCCGTCGAGCGGATTCACACGTGCCAGCCGGCGGCGCCCCGAATTGGGGTCAACTTCCCAGGCGGCTGTCGCGTAGGGGTCATCGCTGCGTCGGGTGGTCTGTGCTTCTTTGCGGGCATCTTTCATCGCATCCTGATGTCGTCCCGTACTGACATCCATACCGCGCCGTTTGCGCTCGGTGAGAGATGTCGGGCGGGGAGGTTCGGGCAGGGGTGCAGCCGGTTCTTTCGAACCGCCGATCAGCTTCTTAATTGAATCCATGAATGCCATTTATGTTCCGCCTTTCGTGCGCATACCCCTGACGGCAAAAGTTTCCGCCAAAGCACTTAACAATATATAGAAGGGCAATCCCCTTGCCATCTACCGATTGTCAGGTTTGTGAACCGTGTCACATTTGGCCTGCTGTTAATGCCGCCTGGCGGCAAAAGTAGGCGCAATACGTACCCAATAGAGCTTTGAGGCGCCGCACATGCCGGTTTGATGTATGTTGCAGGGCTGCATGGCTTGGTTTCTAATGCCTGCATAGCTATTGATTGCCTGTCCGGAAGGTCGGGCCGTTTGGAGAATGGAATGCGTTTGATTGTCGGAATCTCGGGTGCCAGTGGCGTCATCTACGGTATCCGCTTGCTGGAGATGCTGAAGGAGCTGCCGGAGGTGGAATCCCATCTGGTGATCAGCAATGGCGGCAAGCTCAATATCAAGCTCGAAACCGACTGGAAACTGGAGGACGTCGAGGCGCTGGCCGATGAGGTTCACAGCGACCAGAATCTGGCGGCGACCATCTCGAGTGGTTCGTTCAAGACCGATGGCATGGTGGTGGCTCCTGCAACGATGAAAACGTTGTCCGGTATTGTTAATTCCTATGCCGACTCGCTGTTGGTGCGTGCCGCCGACGTGGTGCTAAAAGAACAGCGCAAACTGGTTATCATGCCGCGCGAAACCCCGCTGCATGCCGGGCATACCCGTCTGATGCATGAGGCGGCATTAATGGGCGCAATCATCGCGCCGCCGATGCCGGCCTTTTATAACCTGCCGAAAACCATCGATGACCAGGTGAACCACACCTGCGGTCGTATTCTGGATTTGTTCGGTCTCGATGCGGATTTCGTGAAACGCTGGGAAGGCGGCCGCCCTAAAGACTAAGCCGGCAAGTTTGCTTCCGTGAACAAAGACGAAAAGAAACAGGTTCAGGATTACCTGAAGCAATACAGCACGCTGACGCTGGCGAGCAGTCAGGATGACCAGCCGTGGGCTGCCACAGTGTTTTTTGTCAGTGACGCCGATCTCAATATCTATTTTGTTTCCGACTACCGCACCCATCACGGGCGGGATATGGCCGCCAATGACCGGGTTGCCGCAACGATTAATCCGGACTGCGACAACTGGCACGATGTACACGGTGTCCAATTGACCGGTTCGGTATCAGTGACAGAGGGTATGCAGCGGGCCAAAGCGCTGATGCTTTACCTGAAGAAGTTTCCGCAGATTGATCAGCTGTATGCGAAGCCGAAGGGTGAGCACGAAGAGACGATTGCAAAGCGTCTTAAAGCTGCTAACTTCTATTGCATCAAGCCGGGTTGGATCAGGATGATCGATAATGCCAAAGGCTTCGGTCACCGCGACGAATTCGAGTTGTAAACCGGAAAAGCAAGAACATAAAAAAAGCCCCGCGCTGGCATAACCAGGCGGGGCTTTTTTGATTCTTCTTTGCTTCCGGTTGTTACTCCTGAACCTCACCTGAAGCATACGGCGGGAACGGGCCGAGATGCAGGCCACTGTCTGCGATCAGCGTTTCGCCGGTGATAACGGTGGCGCCGAGCAGGAACCAAACCAGAACCTCAGCTACTTCTTCAGCGGTTGCTACCTTCTTCAGCGGCAGACCTTCAGCAGTAGCGGCCAGCATAGCGTCGTACTGATCATCACCCAGACCGCCTTTCAGCCAGCGGGTCTGGATCATGCCCGGTACCACGGTGTTGATGCGGATCTCGGGGCCAAGTACGTGAGCCAGTGACTTGGTCATCAGGTTCAG
>Ga0070728_10003153_pt1 | contig 18682 bp, 10 predicted proteins | sample tdDd471_FD_66723 | JGI IMG/M metagenome (GOLD analysis project Ga0070728, IMG submission 66723) | Marine sediment microbial communities from the Atlantic coast under amendment with organic carbon and nitrate - tdDd47.1 | ecosystem: Environmental > Aquatic > Marine > Coastal > Sediment | place... | reverse complement strand
TCAAAGACCAGATCGTCGCCCCGGGAACCCACCCGAATGGAAAGAATCTCGGTGGCGTCCAGAATGCGACCCATGTTTTTAGCCTGCTTGTACAGGAAGGGATGGCTGTATTTTTTACGGAATTTTTTCACGGTGCTGCGGTATCGGGGATAATCGGAAGCCGGGGTCAACTCCAGATCCACCATGCTTTTTTCCTCGGATTCCACATCAACCTGTTCAATGCTTTCCCAGTATCCCGTGGCTTCCGCCACAACGGTATGTGCGCCGGGGGCAACGTTTTCGAGGCTCAAGGGGCTCAGTCCCCGGTATTTGCCGTCCACAAACACCCGCACACCGGCGGGCTGGGTGGAAACGCTGATGGCACCGGCGCTGATGTCTTCGTTCATCTGCCGTGCTTCGATAAACACGTCTTTTACATCGTCGGGATAGTCTTCGGGCACTTCGATTTCCGACTGCATGGCCAGAATCTGCAGGAAGATATTTTGGGCCAGTTCATCGTCAAGGTTCAGGGCATGGCTTGCGCCGTGCATGAACAATGCGTCCATGAGCATCTTTTTGACGCCGGGCTGTCCCAGTACCGAACGCAGACGGTTTTCGACTTCCGTGAGTTTTTCAACCGCCGGGTCAAAGTCGTTGTCCGTGTACAGCGTCCGGGCTTCTGCCATAAGCTCTTTGGCTTCTGCCATGATCTTTTCGGCGTCAAGACGATGCCGTCCGCCCAGAGCGATCAGGGTATCAACGGCCTTGATCTTGTTGTCCCGCATCCATTGCAGGGCAGCGACTTCCGCCTCTGCGGCGGCGGCTTTGGTCTTGCTGCTTGCCGGGAAAATCACCAGGCCCACAGGACCGGAGACGCTGTACTCGCTATCAGAGGAGGCGCGACGCTTTTTGGCGGGAGCGTCGGATTCTTCTTCCTCATACTCCTCATCGTCGGATTCTTCCTCTTCGGCGACTTCCTCGTCATCTTCTTCGGCTTCTTCATCGTCGGCTTCTTCTTCGCCGTCGACGTCATCCTCGTATTCTTCCTCGTCTTCATCGTCCTGGGCCGCAGCAACGGTCCGGGCAAAGAAGGGGGGCAAAAATGCAAATTCAACACCGAAAATCGCAACCAGGCACCATGTAATGGCAACCATGAATAACGGAGCACGCCGCAACGTCATCGAAATCTCCTTACCGGGTAATCCTGCGGAAAGAGTTACTTCCGCTTTTGTTCTTTTTTCTCAAGTTTAGCCAGTCGTTCTTCGAATTTTTTCGCCAGACCGGAAAGGCGGGTAACTTCTTTTTTGATATCCGTCACCGTGGCAAGCCGGGTCAACAGCTTTTCCATTTTGCTGTCGGCCTGCCGCTGCCATTCGTTGACAGACTCCTGGCTGGAACGATAAAAATCCTTCACCGTTTTGGTCACATCATCGGCGGCGGAAAGCTTTTCATGGATGTTTTTTTCCACCCAGTCTTTTCCTTTTTCCGCTTCAGTGCGCACGTTTTCCACGGTTTCCCGCAGATAGCCAAGGGCGTCCTCTCCCTGCTCCAGCAGCGTTCTGAGCGCCTGGGCAGGCATACCGGCATGCCGCTGCTTCTTTCCGTTTTCCACCAGAATCTGGGCCATGGTCACGCTGGTAAGATCTTCACCGGTTTTGTGATCAACCACCTGAATATCATACCCTTCGTGCACAAGCGCACCGATCTCCGTCAGGGTTATGTAGGAGGAAGCTTCAGTATCGTACAATTTGCGGTTACTGTACCGCTTGATGATACGCGCCTTGGATTCGGCCATCTGACACCTCTATTGTGCAGTCATAATCAACACATTATTTCGTTTTGTAGCACTTTGCTTGCCGGGTGTCAATGAATTCACGCAATCGCGAAATAGAGAGAAGCCCCCGGCCCGGTTCACCGCACCGGCCATGGCCCGGTTGCAATCCTACTCGTCGTCTTCGCCCTTCATGCCCCATTCCCAGCTGAATTCGATGTCCATGTATACGCCATAGGCGCTGTCCATCTGGCCGATGTACACCGAGGACGGCTGAATGGCCTTGCGCAGCCCCAGGTTGAAATACAGCAGAGGCAGGGGATGAATCCGGGCGGCGGTGATCAGCACGGCGTTGGACTGGGTAAGGTCGAACATGCCGCCAATACTGGAAAAATTCCACTTGTAATAGGTTGCGGACAACCGCAGCCAGCTAAGGGCCGGGACTTCGATATGGGCCAGAAACTTGTTCTGGTTGTCTCCGGTGGCGCCTTCGTAGGCCAGGGTAAAGCCGAAATAGTCCACCATGGAATAGGTGAACTCCAGCATACCGCCATGGCGCAGGGTGCCTTCATCCCGGGTAAAGACATCGTAGTATTTTGAGGGGATGATGTTCCGGCTGACATCCTGTGACGCAGATTTGTTCACAGACCCGTAGGTCTCGCTGATAAACTGATATTTCTGAATTTCGTAAAAGGTATCAAAGTAGGAGGGCTGGTAATTGTCGGTAAACAGCCGATATTCAGCCCGCAGCCGCATGGCGTGAACCAGATCGGTTCCCATGTTGAAGCGCCACAGGGTTCCAAGGGTGGTTCCCCATCCGCCATCGAAATCCGTGTTCTGCCAGCCGCCGTTGTACTGGGTATCCAGAATGTCCCGCTCCTGACTGCTGGGGTCCGGCCCCTTAAAGGGCATCAGCCAGGCAAAATCACCGTAGATCTTGCCGTCCACATGGTCGTTGCGCATCACCTTCATTTCGATGTCCACATCCTGCCCCAGAACATAGCCGTCATACAATGATATCAGGCGGTTATGATCGCTGACATCGCCCAGATCGAGGTAAATGGGGGCCTGACGGTCAAAGACCGTGGAAATTCCCAGGGAGAAACTTCTGGCCACCAGATTATCGATAAAGGCAAAGGGTTTCACAAACAGCAGCAGGCCGTTTACCTTGTAGGAGGTAATATCGTTGGTGTACAGCTGGAAGCCCACATAATCGCCGTAGGCATCCATGGCCATGGACACCCGGTAGCAGGAAAGCTCGTGATTGGGCAGATAGCGCCGCAGCAAAAAGCCGTGGCCCATGGTGTTGGCCATGTCGCGGTTGATGTTCAGATAAAATTTGTCTTCCTTTTGACCGTAGCGGATATAGCGGATGACCCGGAAATAATCATGCCACTCGTCCCAGTCTTCGGTGCGGATATTGCCCGCATTGCCAAAGCCGATGGTTTCGCCGCCCTGCAAATCGCCGGCGTCAAAACGGCCATTGAAAATCTCCAGGTTAATGGGAATCTCAAAGCCAAAGGCAAAATCGTCGTCAAAGAAATGCATATCCAGCGCCGGGGATATGTATATGTAATGAATGGCGTAAATCTGGCGGTAGCCAAGGGCGATTCCGGCGCGGTTGTTGGGCACCACAATGCCCAAAGGACCGATGGTGGTCAGCTCGCCTTTTATCTTCAATCTGGTGGCGCTGGAATCATCTTCTTCGGGGGCAGGTTCCGGGGGAAGTTCTTCGGGCAGAGGTTCCACCGCCACTTCCGGCACCGGTTCTGCCGGGGTTTCCGGGGTTGGGGGCACCACCGGGGGCACCGCCGCCGGGGCTTCTTCCAACGGCAGTTCTTCGGGCATGGCGTCTGTCTGCTCACCGGCTCCCGCACCGGCAGCAGCATCGGCAGGTGGCGTTTGCGGAACAATGGTGGCCGGGGCCGCAGGGCCCGCAGGCACCAGGGCAATCTTTTTGACCGGAGGCGCTTCTTCGGCTTCCGCCGCAGCATCAAGATCGCTCGCCAAAGAGGCAAGGGCCTTTTCCACGGCCATGGAAACCCCGATTTTATCCCAGGACATAGCCGGTGCAGAGGAACGTCCCACAATGGAGGCCCGCCGGGGATTTATAGCGATGAGCATCACTGATCCGCCGCCGCCCATCTGCGAAAGCCGCAGGGTAATCACCAGATCCGCGCCCACGCCTTTGCCCAGCACTGACATGCAGTCAACGCTTTTGCAGCCTTGCAGGGGCTCACCTTCCGGGGTGGCCAAAAATGCTCCCGCTTCCGCAGCCGGAACAGCACTGCGCCCGTGAGAGGGCAACAGGGCCCGCAGACTGTCGGCGGGATCATACTGCGCCATGGCGCCGGAAACATTCACAACCAGCACCTTGTCGGCTTGTGCCGCCAGCGCCGGCGAGGTCGTCATCCCGGCCATCACACACACTGCGCCCAACACTAACCACAGACAAACCTGGCGAACCTTCCTGCTCATCAATCACCTCCGTATCGGCGATGTATCGTGTCCTGTCACATTCATATTATATAACCACGAAAACAACTCTCTGGCAAGAGCAGGAAACATATCTGTCAACCCCAGGCGCAGTGCCGCCGCAAAATCCCCCCGGGATCGCCCGGCTTTTCGCTGTGTTTTTTACCCTTGAAAACGCGGCACAGGTGTGATATTTATAATATATAATCAGGGACAGGTGTTGCGCCGTAAACAGAAAACGGAGATCGGGTATGAAACAGGTTGTTTTGATGACTCTAATGGTCTGCATGTTGGCGCTGGTCGCCGGATGCGGCGACGACACCTCACCCGATGTCAATACCGATGGCGATGCCGCAGGCGACAATGAAACCTGCAATGGTTGTCTCATTGATGACTGGTGCTTTGACGACGGCGCTGCAAACCCTGCCAATCCCTGCGAAATCTGCCTGCCTCAAAACGCAGCCGGGGTATGGTCCGCCAACGAAGGCGCTCCCTGCGAGAGCAAAGACCCCTGTGCCACTAATGGCGTCTGCGATGCCGAAGGCTTATGTCGCGGCGAAATGATGGATTGTTCGCATTATGATGCCGAATGCGCAGTTGGCACATGCATGTCCGGGCAATGCGTTGGTGAAATACAAATAGGCTTCAACTGTGATGACGGTGACCCGGAAACCGTCAATGACACCTGCAACTCTGTGGGAGAATGCGTTGGCGTTCCCGAAACCTGTACCGGTTGCCTGATTGCCGGTCAGTGCCACGAAAGTGAATCAATCAACCCCGAAAATCCCTGCGAAATTTGCGTGCCTCAAAGCGCAGCCGAGGCATGGTCCGCCAATGAAGGCGCTACCTGTGATGACAGTGAATCCTGCACCCTTGATGATGTATGCGATGCCCAAGGCAGATGTCGCGGCGAAATGATGGACTGCTCGCATTATGATGCCCAATGCGCAGTTGGTACATGCATGTTCGGGCACTGTGTTGGTGAAATACAATTGGACGGACCCTGTGATGACGGCGACCCGGAAACCATCAATGACTCCTGCGGCCATATGGAAACATGCATAGGAGAGTCCCCGCTGTGCGAAGCCGACAATGGTTTTCCCGAGGAAATCGACTTCGGGCAGGTGGAAATCAATCAAAGCGCCCAACAAAACCTTGCCATCCACAATCCCATGAGCTTTGATCTGCATATCCGCCAGCTTACCCTGGACGGCAACGACAGGGGAGGATTTGCCATTGACCCCGCCGTGCTGGACTTGCTTCCCAAAACCCTGACCCCCGGGGAAGACTGGGACATCCCCCTGATCTTCACTGCCAGGGATACGGGTTCCGAAGGCACAGAAACCGCAACCTTCAGATTGCGCAGTAATGAACCCCTGAGCAATTCCTGCGAGGTGTCCCTTGTAGCGGAACTGGTTTCCCCCGCCGAAAAATCGCACTGATATACGCCCATAAAGCATAAGCCCCGACACAGATTGAAAAACATGCCCAAAAGGGGTGAACAGTGGAAATATTCTGTCACACAATGCAATAAAATCCCAAAGTATTTTGACAAAGCCCCTGCCCCCTATACAATAAAAAGATTGAAATGACGGTTTGTTATAAATGCATTGTCTTCCCCTTGGGTGAAGACACAGTACATTGAGGTATCACATGCGGAAGATTATTCTCATAACAGCTCTGATGGCAGCACTGCTGTGCAGCGCAACCGCCATGGCCGACGGCCCGGAAGCGGATCACCAGTGGGAAGGCGCTTTTGAGTACGCCATTGTGGGCGGCACAGTGCTGGAAGACAACTGCGTACTGTTGCTGAACCCCGACGACAACTCCCGGGAATGCTACGACTACGATGCACCGGAAGTGCCCTGGGGCACCCCCCGGGACAACCAGGGCGATGCGGTCATCAACTGGCCCAACGGACGTATCATGGACGGTATTCCCGAAGACGCCCAGGTGCAGCAGGTGTTTTTGGTGTGGATGGCCTCGGTGGACGCCGCCGCCGGTATTGACACCACGGTCCGCTATCAGCCTCCCTTTGGTGAGGAACACATCGTAACCGCCAACCCGGTTGAAGACTGCGACATGATCCAGTTTTCCCGCAGCGGCGAGAGTTTCAAATATTCCTCCTGCATGGTGGATATCACCGAAGACATGCGCCAGCATGTGGAGGTTGACGGCAACCCCCTGAACAGCTGGTGGAACTTTGGCGACATGACCGTCAGCACCGAGGACCAGTACCGCCTTGACACCACCATGCTGGGTGCATGGGCCGCGGTCATCGTGTACCGCTCCCCGGGCATCACCCGTAAGCGCCTGTACCTGTATAAGGATTTCACCCGGATGCAGTGTGGCCGTATTGCCATGACGCCCTCGGGCTTTGAAACACCGGCGGGTGCCGAGGCCAAGGTCACCTTCTTTGTGGGTGAAGGCGATGAAGGCGTATTCGGCACGGAGCCGGATTGTGCCCCCCCCTACCAGACCGAGGCGCTGTACTTTAACGGCACCCAGTTAAGTGACGAAAACAATCCCGAGGACAACCCCTACAATTCCACCCGCAGCACCAACGTTATCCCGGAAATCGGCTGCGAAACCCAGGTCTATTCTTTGGATCTTGACACCTATGATGTCAGTGATCTGCTGAGCCCCGGCGATACCTCGGCCACGGTGTGGCTGGATACCGGCCGCGACGTTATCTTCAGCAATTTCCTGATGGTATCGATTGACACCAAACCGCCTTCCTTTGATATCCCGGAAATGCCGGAGAAAAAATGCTCTGTGCCCGACGACGGCTTTGTGTCTCCGGGTGATGTGTTTGAATACACCATTACAGTGCAGAATCACGGCGAGGACGTTGCCTTTGACGTGACGGTGCAGGATGAAATTCCCCAGTACACCAAATATGTCTGCAACAGCACCTACCTGAAGGCTCCCGATGGCACCGAAGCCCATATTCCCGATACCGGCAATTGTATCTGCCCCCTGACCGGCGACGGCATTGTCATCACCGACCGGCTGGATCAGTACATTGTGAATCAGGAAAGTTATGAAGTCCGCTTCAGCGTCTCCCTGTTGGGCGAGGAAGCCGGTGTCTCCAAAGAAACCCTGATTTACAATGAAGCCAAAATCAATTCCTCCAACGGCTTTGAAGCCTATGTCACCAACGGCGGCATTCCGGTTCGCCTGCGGGTACAGCCCAAAAGCTATGAAGGCAAGCTGAGCATTGAATCCGGCGCCGCAAACCCCGCCAGCGGCTTTGTGTTCCCCGGCAGCAGCGATGTGCCCCTTGCCCAGATGAAACTCACGGTTGCCGAAGGCAACGTGTACATCAACGGCCTTGGCTTTGATGCCGAAGGAAGCGCCAACGATTCCACCGCCTTTACCGCACTTAACCTGTATTGGGACAACGACGCCGACGGCACGGTGTCCGATGGTGACGAAAAAATCGAAACCACGGTATTCCCCATGGACAATGGCCGGGCCATGTTCAACGACGTGTACACCGTGCTTAACGAAGGCGACACCGCACACCTGCTTTTGGTTGCGGATATTTCCGACAGCATTGGTGCCGGTGAGGAATTTACCCTGACGGTGGACGATTTTGACGGGATTGACCTGCGCGGCTTTATTGCCGGAGGCCTGCCCTGGGAAACCGGCAGCTTTATGGTTCCCAGCGAAGATCTGCTTGTCAGCCTTGGCCCCAACTGCCCCCAGGGCGGCGACATGTACGCAAATCAGACCTTTGTGGCCATGCAGGTTGCCATTGCCAGCCAGTCCGGGCACTACACCCTTAACGGCCTGACCCTGGAGCGCAAAGGCACTGTTGCCGACGCCCAGATCACGTCACTTAAGGTGTATCTTGATGCCGACGCCAACGGTGATGTCAGCGGCGACAGCCTGCTTGGGGAACTGACCCTCAGCAGCGGAATCGCAACCCTCGCGGGTCTGAACATCGCCATTCCCGGCGGTCAGAAGGTATATCTTCTGGTGGAAAACGGCGTAAACGACACCGTTGCGGCCCATTGCCGTCATTCCTATATTATTCCCGAAGGCGGCCTTGACATCAGCGGCAGCGAAGGCGCGGCCTCCATGAACGGCCTGCCTTTGCAGGGACCGGAATTCACTGTTGCCAGCGGCACTGTTCCCGACGGCGACACCGACGATGTTGTTGACGGCGACAGCAGCGACGGCTATGATAACCCCTGGGTGGACGGTGATATAGAAGATGAACCTGAAAAATCCAGCGACAGCGGCTGTGCCGGAGGCTTCACTGCCTTTTCGGCAGCTCTTTTGGGGCTTTTGGCCCTGGCACGCCGTCGACGGTAATCCGGGCGTTCACGCATTGCCCGAAAAAAAGCCGCTCCTTTGGGGGCGGCTTTTTGCATTCATAACACCCCGCACACACTACGTTTTTCAGCGTCTTTAGCGCCTCTTATGCTCGCCATTACATTTATTATAAATACTAATACTTGACTTCTTTACCGCACTGTCACATTTTGTGTGTGAAAGAAATAACGGCGTTAATTAATTAACATGAATTGCCGTTACCCTGAAAACCGAACAGCGCAACCGCCAATAAAACGGATGCAGAACACCTTTGCAGAGATTGTGGTGTGCGCACCGACATCCCGCCGATGCACCACCCTACGGAACGCAACCACAAAAACAGGAGAACGATCATGGCTTACACCTACTTCATGCCGACCATCAATGTCATGGGCGCCGGATGCCTCAACAGCATCGGAGAACACGTCAGCTCTTTGGGGGGCAAAAAATCCTTCATCGTTGCCGGATGCTCGAAGCACGGCGCGGCCCTGGCGGATCAGGTGGCCACCCTTTTGAACACAGCAGGAATCAAAACCGAAATTTTTGCCAAGTCTGAACCCAACCCCACGGACAACACCGTGCATGCAGGCGCACAGCGCTATGCCGAAACCGGCTGCGACAACATTGTGGCGGTGGGCGGCGGAAGCCCCATGGACGCAGCCAAAGGCATGGGCATTATCATCAACAACGGCGGCAACATCCGCGATTACGCCGGGCTTGACCAAAGCAGCCATCCCATGCCGCCCTTTATCGCGGTCAACACCACCGCCGGAACCGCCAGCGAAATGACCCGCTTCACCATCATCACCAACACCGAAACCCACGTTAAAATGGCCATCGTGGACTGGCGGGTCACCCCCAATATTTCCATCAACGATCCGGAACTTATGACCTCCATGTCCCCCTCCCTTACCGCGGCCACGGGCATGGACGCCCTGACCCACGCCGTGGAAGCCTATGTCTCCACCGCCGCCACTCCGGTCACCGACAGCGCCGCCATCAAGGCCATTGAGCTGGTAGGAAAATATCTGCCCGCCGCCGTGGACAAGGGCGAAGACATGGAAGCCCGGGAACAGATGGTCTACGCCGAATTCATGGCAGGCATGGCCTTTAACAACGCAAGCCTCGGTTATGTCCATGCCATGGCTCATCAGCTTGGCGGTCTGTACGATCTGCCCCACGGCGTGTGCAACGCCATACTGCTGCCCCATGTCAGCGCCTTCAACCTGAAATCCTGCCCGGATCGCTTCGCGGATATCGCCGGGGCCCTGGGCGTGGACACCACGGGCATGGAAACCGGCACCGCCGCCATGGCCGCTGTGGAAGCCATTAAAAAACTGGCTGCCCGGGTGGGCATCCCCGCGGGCCTCAAGGCCCTGGAAGTGGTAAAGGAAAAAGACTTCCCCACTCTGGCGGACAACGCCATGAAGGACGCCTGCGGCCTTACCAACCCCATCCAGCCGGATAAAGAACAGGTTATCGACATCTACCGCGCTGCTCTGTAATATATTCTGAGCCTCTCAGAAAAAACGGACGCGCTCCTTCATGGAACGCGTCCGTTTTGTGTATCAGGGAATACTGTTACGTTACGATGCGCTGCGCTCTTCGATCCACAGGTACACCGTGGGCAGCACAATCAACGTCAGCAGGGTGGCGGTAATCAAACCGCCGATCACCACAACCGCCAAAGGCCGCTGGATTTCCGCGCCGGGGCCCGTGGCATAGAGCATGGGCGCCAGCCCCAGCACCGTTGTGGCCGCGGTCATGAGCAATGCCCGGAACCGCAAACCACCGGCCTGCAACACCGCCTCACGCAGGGGTACGCCCGCGCTGCGAAGCTGATGGATAAAGGTCAACAGCACGGTGCCGTTTTGCACCGCCACACCGAACAGGGCGATAAACCCAACCGTGGAGGGCACGTTGATGGTTATGCCGAACACCAGCATGGACAACAGACCGCCCACCAGGGCAAAGGGCAAATTGCCCAGCACAAGCCCGGCGATTTTTAACGATCCCAGCGCCGAGACCAGCATCAGGAAAATCAGCAGAATGGAAATGGGCACCACCACGCTCAGGCGGCTCATGGCCCGCTGCTGGTTTTCAAAGGTGCCGCCGTAATCGATCCAGTATCCCGGCGGCAGACTTGCGGTAAGATCCGCCAGCTTGTGCCGGGCCTCATCCACAAAGCCGCCAAGGTCGCGGCCCCGGATATTGGCCTCCACCACCACCCGACGCATGTTGTTCTCGCGGCTGATCTGGGCCGGACCCTCCAGACGGCGAATTTCCGCCACCGCAGCCATGGGCACCCGGGCGCCGTCTTGTGTGGGAATCAGCAGCGCCTCAATGGCTTCAATACTGCTGCGACGCTCCGCTGGCAGCCGCACCTGCACGCCAAAGCGCATCTGTCCGTCCACCAGTTGAGTGGCCACGGTGCCGCCAACAGCGGTCTCCACAATCTCATTAAGATTGGCCATGTTCAGCTTGTAGCGGGCCATGGCCCGGCGGTCCGGCACGATTTCCAGCTGACTAAACCCCGTAACCTGCTCCACGCTTACATCCTGTGCACCGGGAACAGAGCGCAGCAAACCCGCTGCCCCATCGGCGGCCTCCTTGAGCACATCCATGTCATAGCCGAATATTTTTACCGCCAGATCGCTTTTCACGCCGCTGATAAGTTCGTTGACCCGCAGGGCAATGGGCTGACTAAAGGCCATACGAATACCGGGGATACGCCCAAGGCGCTGCCCGATGGCCTCCACCAGTTCTGCCTTGGATCGTCCCGTGGTCCAGGTGGATTCCGGGTGCAGCATAATAAGGAGGTCTGTCTGCTCCGGTCCCATGGGATCTTCGCTGATTTCCGCACGACCGGTTTTGGACACCACGGTTTTGACTTCCGGGAAGGTAAGCAGTTCCTTTTCCATAAAATCAGATGTTTGCACCGACCCCTTGAGCGAGGCGTTGGGCAGCCGCACCACGTTAATGGCAATGGCCCCTTCCTCCAGGGTGGGCAAAAACTCGGTGCCGATAAAGGGCAGCGAAGCCATTGATCCGGCAAAGAGCAACACCGCCACACCCAACGTCAGCTTCCGGCGGTCAAGGGCGGCGTTGAGAATCGCAAGATAGCGCTCCTTCAGCCACACAAAGGCCCGGGGTTCTTTAAGGCTTTCGGACCGTCCGCCGATATAGGACAAAATCGCCGGTACAATGGTCAAAGCCACCAGCAGCGATCCCAGCATGGCGAATATCATGGTCAGGGCCAAAGGCTTGAACATCTTGCCTTCCATGCCCTGCAAGGTAAACAGGGGCACAAACACCAGCACGATGATAAGAATGGAAAAGATAATGGGCCGGGCGACTTCCCGCACAGCACCGGCAACCAGTTCCATGCCCTGCCGGTCTGGGTACTCCCGGCGGTGGCGAACCACGTTTTCAATCACCACAATGGAGCCGTCCACCACCATGCCGATGGCCACCGCAAGGCCGCCAAGGCTCATGAGGTTTGCGGTCACCCCGGCGGCGTCCATAAGAATGAAAGCGATCAGGGCGGTCATGGGCAGACTGAAGGCCGCCACCAGAGCGGAGCGCAGATTACCGATGAGTAAAAAGAGAATCAAAATCACCAGCAGGCCACCCTGCAGCAATGCGCCGGACACCGTATCCATCACCGCATCAACCAGTTCGATGCGATCATAGAACACGTTAAAGGTAACGCCTTTTGGCAGCGACTGCTGAATGGATGGCAGAACGGCTTTTACCCGCTGCACCACCTCCCGGGCGTTTTCATCCTTGAGCATGATCACCATGCCCGCCACGGCTTCGCCCTTGCCATCCCGGCTCACGGCCCCCATGCGGGTCATGGAGCCTTCCACCACGTCGGCTACGTCGGCCAAAAACACGGGCGTGCCGTCCTGCGCCTGCAACACCACATCCCGGATATCATCCACCGATGCAAAGAGCCCCAAACTGCGGAGGTTTTCCTGCTCCCAGCCATTGACCACAAAACCGCCTCCGGCGTTAGCGTTGTTATCCTCCAGCGCCGCAAGGATTTCATCCAGGGTGAGGTTGTACTTCAGCAGGGTATCGGGATTCACCAGCACCTGTACCTGCCGTACCAGTCCACCGAAGCTGTTGACTTCGTTGACCCCGGGAATGGCCCGCAACCGGGGCGACACCATCCAGTCCTGCATGGTGCGTAGTTCCGTCAGGCTGTGGGTATCGCTCTCAAGGGTGTACTGATAAATTTCTCCCAGCCCGGTGCTGATGGGCCCCATTTCCGGCTCCACCCCCGGGGGAAGCTGTTCCTTTGCCATCTGCAACCGCTCAAACACAAGCTGCCGGGCAAAGTAGGTGTCAACATGATCCTCAAACACCACCACGACCTGGGAGAATCCGGTCTTGGACATGCTGCGCACCATGCGCAGATGGGGCAAACCGCCCATCACGGTTTCAATGGGCACGGAAATCTGCAACTCCACGTCCAGCGGGCCCAGGCCTTCGGCCTCGGTGAGAATCATCACCTGCTGATTGGTTAATTCGGGAAAGGCGTCAATGGGCAGACGCAGCAGCGATATGACGCCAATGACGCCAATGACGCCGGTCAGTATCAGCACCATCATGCGATGGCGCATAAAACCCTGTTGTATGGTTTTCATGATGCCTCCTTAGTGGGCGCAGCCTTCGCCCATTTTTGAGCGGAGAACATCGGATTTAAGTAAAAACGAGCCTGTTGACACCACGGTCTGCCCCGGCTGCAGGCCGCCGGTGATTTCCACATAGCCGTCAATCTGACGACCGGTCTGCACCCGGCGACGGACAAAGTATTCGTCTTTATGATGGATAAAGGCAAAGCGGTCTTCGCCATCCAAAAGCACGGCGTCCACCGGCACTGCCAGTTGCTTGCCATTTTGTTTCAAACCAAGGCGCACCCGGGTAAACATGCCGGGCTTGAGTTTTCCTGCGGGGTTTTCCAGCAGGATACGGGCCTTGACCGTCCGGGTGGCCTCATCCATGGTTCCGGCGATGTAATTCAGCGTACCGGTGAAGCGCTCTTCCGGATATGCCCGCACTGCTACCGATGCAGGCAGACCGCTGCCCTGCATGGCCCGGCGCACCGACCCCAGAGCATCTTCATACACATCAACCCACATCCACAGGGTGCTCACGTCACCAAGCAGTAACAAACCGGCACCGGGCTCTACGCGCTCACCGCGCACCGCCTGCAGTTCGAGAATTTCGCCGCCAAAAGGAGCCACCACCGGCAGCAATCCTGTTGCACCGCTGTGCCCCTTTTTATTCAGGGCACTGATGTCCCGGTCCCGCAGGCCCATGCGCAGCAGTTTTTGCCGGGCAGAGGCGCTGCGAATTGCCGCAGACTCATGGCGCTGCTGTGCTTCCAGGTACTCCCGCTCGCTGGTGATATTGCTTTCCCGCAGGGCTTTTTGGCGGTCACGTTCCTTTTTGGCCAGACGGCGCTCTGCCGCGGCCTCCAGATACGCGGACTGCGCTTCAGCCAGTTCCACACTTTCCAGTTCCGCCACAACCTGACCGGCTTTGACCTTCTGTCCCAGATCAACCTTAATCCGCCGTACGACACCGGCGGCCCGGGGACCAAGGCGCACGATTTTTCCGGCGTCAAACTGTATTTCGCCGGTGAGTTCGATTTCCGAGTCAAAATCCCGCTGTGCTACCGGAAGGGTTTCCACCAGTCCCTGGGTCATCAGGGCTTTGGGCACTTTGACCACACCAACCTCGTACCGGCATTCTTCGCAGGTATAGGTGGCAATGGCGTGTTCGCAATGTTGGGCAAACAATGTCTCCACCGGCGATTCCATGTCCCTGGCCGGGCCGTGATTGTGGCCTTCGTGCCCATCATGGCCTGCTTCGCCTTCTTCGCCGTGGTCTTTGTGACCAGCTTCGGCGGTGGCGTCATGGGCCGGTGCATGGGCGTGTTTGTCATGGTCATCATGACCGGTGCATCCTTCATGACCTTCTTCGGCTTTGACATCTTTCGCCTCTGCGGGGGCATGGCCTGTATGCTCATCGTGACCACCGCAGCCTTTGTGTTCTTCGTGACCTGCCTCGGCTTTAGCGCCAACGTGTTTGGCATGGTCGTGACTGTCTTCGCCGTGCAGATCGCCGCTGCAACCAGGAGCAAATGCCGTGATCACTATGACCGCACACAGGGCCGTAACCATGCGCATATATCCATGGGACTTATTCATACTGTCCTCCCATCAGGGTAATCAAATCAAGATACAGCTCCCAGCTTTCTTCAAGACCGGCAAGCATTTCGTCTTCGGTTTCCGCAAGGCTGCGCCGGGCGTCCAGCAGGTCCATGATACCCACTTCTCCCAGGGCATACATGTGCTGTAAAGCGTCGGCGGATTGCCGTGCTTTGGGAATAATGGCGTCCCGGTACTGCCGCACCTGTTCAAAGGAACGTTCCGCCGCGGCCCGGGTTTTCAATACCGCAGCCACAAGCTCCCGGCGCTGTAGTTCCCGGTCATACTCCGCCGCCCGCGCCTCGGCCCGGGCTTTGGCAATGCCGCCGCTGTTCCAGTTCCACACCGGCAGATTGATGCTCAGGGTGCCACCGAAACTCTTTCCTTCCAGCTCGCGCTCGTAAAAGGCCCCCAGAGACATGCTGGGAAACAGCTGATGTTTTTCCGCCCGCAGCCGGGCTTTGCCCGCAGCAATGCGCCGGGCCGATGCCTGCAACAAGGGCGACTGCTTCAGCGCTCTTTGTCGGGTTTCCTGCTCCGGGGGCAACAGGGGCAACTGATCCCAGTTGGCCGCAACCTGATAATCCCCGGGCAGATGTCCGCCCAGCCAGATGTTCAGGGTCTGCCGGTCTGCGGAAAGAGCACCCTCTGCGTTGGCCAGATACGCCTGGGCCTTGTGCAGTTCAATCTCAAGACGGGTGCGCTCCATGGGCCGGGCCTCGCCCTGCTCCACCCGCTGACGGGCCACCCCGGTAAGTTGTTCAAGCTGTTGCACGGCATCCCGCAGTATGGCCAGACGCTGCTGGGAAACCGCAATGCCTAAAAACAGACCCCGCAACTGCCGGGAGACCTCCAGCCGCCGGGCCCGGGCCTCCCATTGTGCAGCGTCGCGGTCGGCTTTACTGCCTTGAATGTCGTTGTACAGCGAGCCAAAGGACTCAATGGGAATGGACAGCTCAATGCCCCAGACCAGCCCCTCGTCTCCGGCGTCGGCCAGACTTTTGCCCACCGACACCCCGACTTCCGGGTTGGGATACTGACGGGCAAGGGATATATCCGCCCCGGCGGCCTCCACCGTGCTTTGGGCCAGTCCCATTGCCGGGTGCCGGTCAATGGCTTTTTCTATGTCCGCCCATGTTAACACCGCGTCTTCGCCTGCCCGGGCCGGAACCGCAGCCAACACCACCACCGCAAGGACCGGCAGAAGATATCGAATTGCTGAAATACGTTGCATACAGATTCCCTCTGATGTTTTTCCAAAGCACTCCTGTGGCGCTCTGGCCTTAATTATATGTTAATTAATTTTGCAAACCGGAGAGTTATGCCTGCTGCGGTGGTCGCTCGATACGGGTTTTGAAACCTGTGGCAGGTGTGTAGGAATAGTCGGCAACGCTGTCAAAGCTGCGGACCATGACATGCGGCAGATCCGTGTTTGTCAGTGAGGCCGGGATATGACAGATACAGGGACAGTGATCCCCGTGATTGTGGGCGGCATTGTCGCCGTCGCTGTGGGGACAGCCATGGTCTGCATCGCTGTGTTGATGATCATCGTGGTGGTCATGCTCTGCCGCCAGTTCATGCCCCGTGTCTCCGTGACCGTTGTGGTGGTGACCATGGGCGCAACTGTAACTCCCCGCCATCAGCAGACCAATGGCCAGCAGAATATTCAGCAGGGGTCCCGGTTGTGTGGCGGCATAAATCATGAAGTCTCATTCCTGGTTGAAACAGTTACAACGCAAAAGATATTCTAAACATTCTTAACTTTAATGTCAACATCATTCCTCAGGGACATCAACCGGCATTCTTGACCATAACCCTATAATAATGTATATTACGCGTACATTCGTTCAGGGACAACCAACGCCGGGAGCATAACACCATAGATACAGAACCGGCTTGTATATGGGAAACGACTGTCAATGACCATCGATAAAAATGCGGAAATCATTAGGGAAGTGCCGTCTGAAACCTCTTCGGACTCCAAACCCACCGCGCCGGTCATACCCAACGACACCATGCTTCAGGACATCGCCGGGGTGACCCGTGGGGACATAAAGGGCTACCCCTTTGCCCTGCTGCTGCTTGCCCATACCCGGGCGGAATCCAGTATCAAGCTGGAGCTAAAACGCAACCAGATGAAAAAGGTGGTATTTTTCGACAAAGGCCAGCTGGTGCAGTGCGAATCCAATATTCAGCATGAATCCTTTGGCGGCTTTTTGGTGGAGCGCAACATTCTTGAACCCGACCAGTTGCACGAATGTCAGAACGAAGCCGCCGCCGAAAACCTCCGGCTCAACGAAGTCCTGCTGCGCCACCAGCTGATTGCCCCCTATGACCTTTTCAAAATGCTACAGCAGAATCTTGCCTACAAACTGCTGGACGCCTTTGGATGGACCTGCGGGCAGTTCTGCGTGCATCCCCTGGCCACGGAGGTCATCAACCCCCTGAGCATCAACGTGCCGCAGCTGATCCTGACGGCGCTGAACCGCCTGGACGCCTTTGACGCCATCTCCACCCAGATACGGCGGCTGGCCAAACGTCCGCTGGAGCTTAACCCCGAAGTGTTGTGGACCACCGAAGAGCTGAAGCTCAACGCCAAACAGGCCCGGGTTATGGCCCTTTTGAAAACCATCCACGGCCTGCGGGAGCTGGAAGAAGAATCTCCTCTGGATACCGAGGCCCTGCACCGTTTTTTATATGGCATGGCCTTTTTGGGCGTTGTGGTCCCGGATTCCTTTGCCAACCCGGCGCAAAAAACCATGGAATCGTTTTACATCGATCCCAACGCCGACAGCCAGGAGCAATGCGAAGAAGAAACCGAAACCGCAGATCCTCCGCCACAGCTGCAACCTCTGCCGGTGCCGGAAGCTCCCCGCCCCCAGGCTGAAGCCAACCCCTGCATGCCCGATGGCATGGTTATCGACACCCTTTTGCGTACCTATTCGGATCTGGGCAACCGGGACGCCTTTGAGCTTTTGGGCGTTGGCACCCATGCGGACCTCAAAGAAATCCGTGAAGCCTTCATCAAAAAGGCCTGTGCCTGCGGCCCCTGGAACTTCGATCATCCCGATGCACAGGAACTAAAAGAAAAAGCCTCTGATGTGTTTGTGGCCATGGCCCGGGCCTTTGTCACCCTGGAAAACCCGGAAACCCGTATGGCCCTGCTGCAAAAACGGCAGCCCCCCGCCGCCCCTGCGGCGGTACCGGTAACGCCGTCGCCTACACCGCAGAAACCCGCCCCGGCGCCTCCGGCGGCAAAACCCAAAATGAACCAGTCTACCAGGAAACCTTCGGGACGCGCGGCTCCGGCCAAACAATCCGCAAGAGACGCCTTTGCCATCAAAACCGACCTTCTGGACCCGGTTAAGCAGTACCGTATCGGCGTCAAGCTGATGGAAGCCGACCGCTGCGACGAAGCCCTGGAATTTCTTGAGCTGGCCCACGATATCGACTCTACCCAGCCCCGCTATCGCTCGGAGCTGGTGTACTGTCATTTCAGAATCAAACCCTCGCTGGCGGAAAAAGCTCTTGACGAAATCAACGGCATTGTCCGGGAGCATCCCGGCTGCCATATCGCCCAGTTCCATCTGGGAGAACTCCACCGCCATGTGGGAAACCGGGCGGCAGCGGAAAAATGCTATAAAAAAGCCATGGCCAATGTAAAGCGCGACGACCGGCCCGCTGAAGCCCTGCGCAGCCTTGGCAGCAGCAAACGCTGACAGAATTATTTTTTAGCGGATGTACGGGGATTGCTGGCGGCCTTTGGCCATGAAGCAGGAGCCTTCCAGCCGGGTTTGTCCCAGCCTTTGGGAACCGTCCACACACCTTCTGCCGCCTCAAAGCCGCCATAGGGAACATCCCGGGGACGGGTGCCCTTGACCCAGTAGCTGAAGTGCCACCATTCCTTGCGGTA